>Ga0315321_10002083_pt1 | contig 15554 bp, 14 predicted proteins | sample M180m21515metaG_FD_203464 | JGI IMG/M metagenome (GOLD analysis project Ga0315321, IMG submission 203464) | Ammonia-oxidizing marine archaeal communities from Monterey Bay, California, United States - M1 80m 21515 | ecosystem: Environmental > Aquatic > Marine > Intertidal zone | place: USA... | reverse complement strand
TCAAATGTAATATGGGAAGACAATCAACCTGAAACAGCAATTTATACATGTGAAGAAAATGGATGTGTAATTGAAGAATCTAAGAAACACAAGATGTTGAAGAATGGTGAGTGGAGAGCTACAGCAGAAACTAAGAAAACAGCAGGATTTCATTTGAACGAGCTTTATTCAGTATTTAGCACATGGGCGTCAATGGCAGAAAACTTTCTTGAATCTAAAAAACAGCCTGAAATGTTAAAAACATTTATAAATACCAGTTTAGGAGAGACATGGGAACCTGAACCTGAAGAAGCGGTAGAAGCAGAAGGGTTATTATCAAGAAGAGAGAGCTATGATGGTCAAAGCATACCTGATGAAGCATTAGTGCTTACATGTGGTGTAGATGTACAAAAAGACCGTTTAGAGTGTCAAGTTGTAGCATTTTCACATAATTATGAAATGTGGGTAGTTGAATATAAGATTTTATATGGTTCTACAGGTCAACAAGATGTTTGGGGTCAATTAGACAGATATTTGATGACTAAATTCAAAACACTGTCAGGTAGAGCTATGAACATAGCATGTACAACCATTGACTCAGGTTTCCAAACACAAATGGTGTATTCATTTACTAAAAACAAAAAAGGAAGAAGAATATTTGCAATTAAAGGACAATCACAAAGCGGAAAGACTGTTGTAGGCAAACCAACTAAAGTTGGTAAAGAGAGCAACACCCTATACCCAGTAGGAAGTGACACAGCAAAAGAAGTTATCTATTCAAGGTTAGCTGTTGAGTATGGTTACTCTACTTTGCACTTTGCAAGTGAACTAGATGAAGATTATTTTAAACAACTTACAGCAGAGCAAAGATTTGTTAAATTTGTAAAAGGTAGAAAGACTTTGTACTGGAAACAGATCAGAGAACGTAATGAAGCACTTGATACGATTTGTTATGCTTTAGCTGCAGCGTATATATTAAATCCTAACTTTGATGTAATAGAACAAAGGTTATTAACAGGTAATGCACAGGAACCTGACCCAAACAGAGTCGCAAAGGCCAAAAAAGGAATAAATAGAAAGAATTTTGCTACTTCTTGGAAATACTAAATAAACCACCAACCATATTGAAAAATAAGATTTATCAAGTATTATAAGATTAGATATATCTATTTATTATGAGGTTTTTGTTTGAGCAACAAATTTGATTCAACCAACTATCCAACTGAAGTTCCTGATGAATTGCAGCTGGGTGATTTTTGGGCTTGGAAAAAAGATAATTTAGCAACTGATTACCCTACTGCTGATTATTCGTTGTCTTATGAATTTAATCTCATTGATGGAGCGACTGCATCTAATTTCACCCTGACTGCCACAGAGTCAAATGATGAATACATAATTTCCACAAGCGATACAGGAAGTTATACAAAGGGTGAATATAATTGGGTATCTTACATAACAAGGACTTCAGATTCTGCAAGGGTAAAAATGGCAGAGGGTTATGTAGAGGTGCAAGACAATTATGCAACTACAAGTGCTTCAGTTAGAAGCCATGCAAAGATAGTATTGGATGCGGTCAAAGCGGTTATAGAAAATAGAGCCACGATGGACCAGAGTTCTATGTCTATTGCTGGTAGATCACTATCTAGAATGTCTATAGATGAGCTTTTTCAATTAAAAGATAGATATCAAGCAGACTACGATGCAGAAGTTAAAAAGGCTGCAATTAAAAACGGTAAAAGCTCAAGAACAACAATATTAACAAAGTTTACATCATCAAACACAACTAACCCGACAAGTTACACATAAAATGGCATGGTACAACAGAGTATTTAATCTTGGTTCTAAAAAGCCAACAGTAAAACGTAAATTTAAAACACAAAGAAGCTATGCAGGTGCAAACACTGGTAGGCTTTTTGCAGACTTCATAACAAGTTCAGCATCAGCAGATGCAGAAATTAAAGATAATTTAAGAGTCTTAAGAGATAGAGCTAGGGAACTAGCTAGAAATGATTCACACATAGCAAGATATTTAAACCTAATGATATCAAACGTAGTTGGTAAATCAGGCATAAGACTAAGTGAGAAAGTAAGATTAGATGATGAAGTTAATCAAGGCAAACTAGATATAAGAGCCAATAGACTTATTGAAGATGCGTGGAAGCAATGGTCTAAAATGGGTAATTGCACAGCTAATGGAAGGTTATCATTCTTAGATTGTCAAAAAATGGCAGTAGAATCACTAGCAAGGGATGGCGAGGTTTTAATCAGAAAACTTAAAAGACCTGAATCACCATTTGGATTCCAAATACAGTTTTTAGAAGCAGATCACTTAGACGAAGATTTAAACAAGGTAAACCCCGCAACTGGTAATCATATAAAAATGGGTGTTGAGGTTGATAAGTTTGACAAGCCAGTTGCATATCATATATATAAAGAGCATCCGTTTAATAAAACATACATGAATGAAAATGAGCATATAGTTGTACCTGCTGACGAAATAATTCACTTATACATGCCAACAAGACCAGAGCAAACAAGAGGTGTAACCAATATCGCAACCGTTATGGCTAATGTTAAGCAACTTAATGCATATCTTGAAGCAGAAATCGTTGCTGCAAGAGTTGCAAGTTCAAAAATGGGTTTTTTCACTTCACCTGATGGCGATGGTTATGTTGGTGACTCCGAAGAGATAGACGGAAACCCAGTACAAACTGCAAATGCAGGTACGTTTGAACAATTACCAGCAGGAGTATCGTTTCAATCATTCGACCCGCAACATCCAACAAGTGCATTTGAGGGCTTTACTTCTAGCGTATTAAGAAGCGTAGCAAGTGGTTTAAACATTTCATATCATGCTTTAAGTAACGATTTAACATCAGTAAATTACTCTTCTATACGTCAGGGTAGTTTAGAAGATAGAAGCAGCTATCAAATATGGCAACAGTTCTTAATTGAGCACATGATTGAGCCTATATTTGCAGAATGGTTGGTCATGGCAATAGATGCCAAATATTTAACACTTCCAAGCGACAAGGCGGATAAATTAATTTCATCAGCAACATTTATACCAAGAAACTTTGCTTGGATTGACCCACTAAAAGAAATGAATGCAAATGTTATAGGTTTACAAAATGGAACGGTAACTTATAGCGATATATCAGCATCTTATGGCAGAGACACTGAAGAATTATTTGAACAACATCAAAAAGAGGTAGAACTAGCTAAAGAATATGGTATAGAATTAGCTTATCAGCCTTTTGGTGCAACTAAAGCACCCATAGAGCCGATAATTGAAGGCGGTGACGAAGATGCCTAAAAAAGAGGATAAAATTATGGAAAATAAAGAAGACAGACATATTTTAAACATTAGCGAGACAGAAGAAACTGTCACTATTGAATATGCAAAACATGAAGCCGAAGAGGTTGAAGAAGAAATCATAGAAGAAGAAAACTATGAAGAACCTGATGAAGAACGAAAGGTTGTAGACATGCCTATAAGATATCGAAACATTGACCTTTCAAGAGCAAAATTTATAGATGAAGATACAAGGACTGTAAGAATAGGCGTATCTTCAGAAGAACCAGTTGAGAGATCATTTGGTTTAGAGATATTAAGTCATAAAGCGGACGATATTAATATGGAATTTATTAATAGCGGACGTGCACCATTACTGCTTGACCATGATATGAGCAAGCAAATAGGTGTTATAGAAGATTTCAGACTAGATGAAACTGCTAAGAGGACCATTGCAGTAGTTCGATTCGGTAAGAGTCAGCTTGCTTCAGAAGTGTTTGAAGACGTGAAGGACGGTATAAGGATGAATATTTCAGTCGGATACCGTGTAAATAAACTAACGAGAATAAAAGACTCTAAAGAGGTTGCATATAGAGCTGCTTGGTCACCGATGGAAGTATCCAGCGTGTCAGTCCCAGCAGATCAAAGCAGACTTGTAGGGGTTGGACGTTCTCAATCTTTTAAGGAGATAAAAATGAAAGACGAAGTCAATTTAGACAACGTAAGAGCTGAATCTGCTGAAGAAGTCAAAGCTGAATTAAAAAGAAACTCAATAGAGATCAACAAATTAGGCGAAAGACACAATCAGAAAGACTTAGCTGCAAGAGCTGTAGCCGAACAGAAAACAATTGAAGAATTTAGAGGTGAATTACTTGCTAAAATCGCAAGCCAACCACTAGAAACTCCAAAAGACATCGGTTTAAGCAAAAAAGAAATGAAGAGATTTAGCCTAGTAAAAGGAATTAATGCACTAGCTAACCCTTCAGACAGAGCCGCTCAAAGAAATGCAGAATTTGAATTTGAATGTTCAGCTGCTGCTTCTGAAGCATATGGTAGAAACTCACAGGGTCTTATGTTACCACCTGAAGTATTAAGAGATTGGAATCAAAGAGATTTGAACACATCTGATGATGCTGGAATTGTTGGTCAAGACTTCAGAGGTGGAGACTTTATCGACGCACTAACTAATTCTTCTTCTGTAATGTCAGCAGGCGCTACATTATTACGTGGATTACAGGGTGACGTAAAAATACCTAAGAAAACTGGTACATCAACCGCTGCTTTCGTATCAAGCGAAGGAACTGCTGTTGCTGAGTCAGAAATGACTATCGGTAGTGTTACTCTCTCACCTAAGACACTTGGTTGCTTTACAGATGTGACTCGACAACTTTTAACCCAAAGTTCTTTAGATGTTGAGAACCTTATCAGAAATGATATTGCACAAAGCATGGCTTTAGCTATTGACGCAGGTGCATTAGCAGGTTCAGGCTCTTCAGGTAACCCAACAGGTATCAAAAATACTTCAGGTATTAATACTGTAACATTTGCTGGTGCTAACCCTACATGGGCTGAAACAGTAAACATGGAAAGCCAAGTAGCAGTTGATAATGCTCTACTAGGTAACCTATCTTACATTATGAGAGCTGATGATTATGGTTCACTAAAAACAACTGAAAAGGCTTCAGGCACAGCTCAGTTTGTTGTAGATAGAGATGGAAGAGTTAACAACTACGGTGTTGTTGTTTCTAACCAACCTACTGCTGGTGACCATTACTTTGGTAACTTCTCAGACTTATTGATTGGATTCTTTGGTGGTCTTGACATTATTGTTGACCCATACACGAATTCTTCTTCAGGTACTGTAAGAGTTGTTGGAATTCAGATGATAGATGTTGCTGTAAGAAATGCAGTATCATTCTGTCTAGGTAATGATGGATAATTTTTAATGGTATTAACCACTAAAAACGGTGGGGTGAAAAACCCCACCACTACTAATATGCATAAATATTTAATATTAAGAGATACTATAGCCAACAAACAAAGAGTTAGCGTTGGCGATGTTGTAGAACTAGATCAGGCTCAAGGCTTTGATCTTGTTGCTAACAATAAAGCAGAACTATACAAAGAAAAGCCAAAAGCAAAGAAAACAAACAGAAGCGTAGGCTTAAAAAAATCTGAAACTAAAGCAGTAAAGAAAAGAGCTAAAAAATAATGCCTATTGAGAGTTCAGCAGATTTTAACTCTTATGTAGACCCTAAAGCTCATGGCGTATCTGCCACATTCTTTGAAACACAAAACACCCTATGGGATGCCAGAACAGGATTGATAGATTCTTGGTTCGATATAGACTCAGGGGATTCATATGCTATCAATGTAATAATAGATCAAGAATACTTTAGTATTGCAAGCGGTTCAGTGCCAGTAGATGGGTATCAACCAAGAGCAATAATTAAAGCCACAGATGCACCTTATATAAATCAGGGTGATAAATTACAAGTAAACGCCATAACTACAAACAATGGAAATACACTTGTACCCCAAACAACATTTTTAATTAAAACAGTTATGCCTGACAATACAGGTTTAGTTGAAGTGGTTTTACAAGAAGAGTAATGTCAGAGTATATGCTGGAAACTGAAGAAGATATGTTGGCATATTTTGATGTTGATTTTGGTCATGCTATTAATGCTACATATATAAAAAGTGGAGTATCTACAGCTATAAAGATTATTTTAAATAGAGAATATGTAGAACAAGATGTAGGCATTGGTGTAGAAGCTACTAAACCTGTAGCCTATTGCAGAAGTATAGATGTTCCTACCGTTTCCCAAGGTGATTTATTAAATGCAAGTGCAACTACAACTGTTGAGGGTGACATCTTAAAAGCTGCACAAAATTATACTATAATTGATGTGCAAAAAGACCGTACTGGTTTAACAGCACTAATGTTAGAGGAAGTATAATGGCAAATCATATTAGACAACAAATAAGAGAATATTTTGGTACTAATTTAACTGGTTTATCTACAACTGGTTCTAATGTTTACGAATCAAGAGTATATCCTATAGAAAACTCAAAATTACCAGCATTAGTTATATATACAAAGTCAGAAACATCAGAGCCAATTGTTATAGGTACTGATAGAGTTATGAGCAGAGAATTATCGGTTGTTGTTGAAGGTTATGCAAAAGCAACAAGTAATTTTGATGATACTATTGATACAATAAGTAAAGAAGTTGAAGAAGCTATAGCTGCTGATAGAACACTAGACGGAAAAGCAAAAGATACTTATCTTGAATCAACTGAAATAAGTTTTAACGCGGAAGGTGAGAAGCCACTTGGTTTTGTTTCTTTAACCTTTATAAGTAATTACTATGTCAAGGAAAAAAATCCTGATGTGGCAGTATAATAGGAGATAATTATGAAATTAATTAGTCCAAATGGTAAAGTTTCAATAATAGCTCATCCCTCAAAGGTTGAGTCATTGAAAAATATGGGTTGGAAGGAAGAAGCAATCCAGTCGGAAGACAAAATCAAATCTTCTTCTAAGAAAAAGCCGAAAGGCGAGGTAAAGGAAAATGGCAACACATAAAGGAAGTGAAGGAACTGTTAAAGTCGGTTCTAATGCTGTAGCTGAAATTAAGTCTTACTCAATAGAAGAATCTGCTGATACTTTAGAAGATACTACAATGGGTGATTCTGCTAGAACTTATAAGCCATCACTAACTTCTTTCTCAGGAAGTTTAGATGTTTTTTGGGATGAAACTGATACTAGTGGACAGGGTGCTTTAAGCATTGGTTCTGAAGTAACATTAAATGTTTATCCTGAAGGAGATGCATCAGGTGATACTTATTATACTGGTTCAGCTATTGTTACTGGTGTTTCAAGAAGTGCATCATTCGATGGATTAATCGAGGCAAGCATATCAGTACAGGGCAACGGTGCTTTAACATCAACAACAGTATAGTAAGATGTCAGTAATAGATAACGCTAAAAAGCATTTTGCAGAGCAAGATGTAAAAGTAATCGAAGTGCCTGAATGGGGTGAAGATGATAAACCCCTTAAGATATTTAGTAAGCCATTGACGTTAGCTGAAACTTCTAAACTTTATAAAATGAGTAAAGAAGATGATTTAACGATGATGGCTTATGTTCTTATATATAAAGCATTAGATGAAAATGGAGACAAGCTTTTTGATTTGGGTGATAAAAATGCCTTATTAAATAGCGTTGATAGAGAGATATTAGTTGGTGTTGCTACACAAATCATGGGTCAAGAACCTATTGAGGAAACGAAAAAAAACTAATAAAGGATACTAATTTATATGTGCAATATGCACTAGCAGAAAAACTTGGAAAGACTTTGCAGGAACTTCAAGAAATTAGTGTCCACGAATACCAAGGTTGGATAGCTTATCTAGAGCTATCTGAAGAGAAGAGAAAACATGGCAACTGATTATAAAATAAGAATTAAAGCAATAGACTCTACTAAGGCTGCTTTTGACAAAGTAACCAAAGGCTTGAAGGGTGTTGGCTCAGCAGCTGTTGGTGCATCTAAAGGTGTTGCTGGTATAGGACTTGCTGCAACTGCTTCTGCAGCTGCTTTAGCATTAATGGTAGATAAATCTTTTCAAGCTATAGATGTTATTGGAAAAACAGCAACTCAAACAGGAATAGCCACAGATACATTACAGGCATTTCATTTAGCTGCTAGAGAATCAGGCACTACAATAGAAGGTGCTAATACTGCATTAATCAAATTTGCAAGAAGTATTGGTGATGCTGAAAGGGGTTTAAAAACACAGGCTGATATATTTAAAAATATAGGTGTTGAGTTAAGAACTACTGACGGCAGAATGAGGTCTTTTGATTCAATTCTTGAAGATACTGCAAAAGGTATTATGGAGCTTGGCTCACAATCTGAAAGAGCTTCAGCATTAGCTAATTTATTTGGTAGACAAGGTGTAATTTTAACTGGTGCTATAACTGATTTATCTGAAAATGGTATAAAGAAATTTATAGATAGGGCGAAAGAATTAGGGATTGTATTAAGTGAAAAGGTAATAAGAAGAACTGAAGAATTTAATGATGCTATAGGTGTTATTAAAATGCAAATAGGTTCATTTGTTAATAACATAACAACTTCATTTTTACCCTTGTTTGAAAAAATGCGAGAAAAAATAGCCAAGTTTATACAAGATAGTATCAATGAAGCAGGCGGGATGGATGCTTTAGGAGTAAAAATTGCAAATAATGTTATAGAGTTTGTTGCAAAAAGCATAGAGCACTTTGGATTGTTTTCTGATGGTGTTGCAACGATGGTGAACGATATAAAAATTACATTAAATCAAGCAGCAGTAGAATTTTTTACATTTCAAATGAGAATGTTGCAAGCAATACCATTTGCTAATTTTGAAGAAGAAATATTTAATTTAGACATACAGGCTGGTAATCTTAGGAATACAATTTTTAAATTAGAAAAAAATACAACAAGTTATGGAGAAGCAGCAACAAAAGTAGCAGACAAATTAAGAGAAAAAAAACTTACAGTTGATGAATTAAGAGGTTCAACTAAGGGTCTTGGTGATGACTTGGGTGGCTTGGGTAACTCTTTTACAAATTTATTATCACCAACTGATAAATTTTTAGATTTATTAAAAGATGTAAATACAACAATAGAAAATGCAGCAGTGGCTTCAATGAAAAAAATGGAAGATACAATTATGGATGGCATAAAAACTGGAAAACTTGCATTTGAAGATTTTGCTACTTATGTTGTAGAACAATTAATGAGAATTGCTATACAGCAAATGTTAATTAAACCTATAGCAACTAGTTTATTTCCCTCGTTACCTACTTTTGATGGCGGTGGTTTTACTGGTACTGGTGTTAGAGCTGGTGGTTTAGATGGTAAAGGTGGAAGCTTGGCTATGCTTCATCCAAATGAAACTGTTGTAGATCACACAAAAGGTCAATCAGTTAGCGGTGGTGCTACAGTAAACTTCAACATACAAGCTGTCGATGCTGCTGGTTTCGATGAATTGTTATCATCAAGAAAAGGCTTAATTACTTCAATAATTAACAATGCCATGAACAATCAGGGCAAAATGGGTGTAATATAATGTCAGGACAATTTCCAACATCTCCAAATTTTAGAAGTATTAATTTTAAAGACAATAGACCAACATTATTGAATCAAACCTTATCAGGTAAAAAACAAGTTAGGCAAATAGGTGGACAATACTTTTCTTTTACGGTTTCAATGCCACCCTTACAACAAGAAAAAGCTCAAGAAATATTTGCATTTTTACAAAAACAAAAAGGCTCTTTTGAAGATTTTACTATAGTTGCACCATTAGATAATTTAGGTGCTGATAAGTCACAAACGGATATCCAAGTAGTTGGAGTACATACATCAGGCGATGCTTCTATATCTTTAGATGGCTTTACAGCAAGTCAAACGGGTGCTTTAAAAGCTGGAGATATAATTAAATTTGCCAATCATAGTAAAGTTTATATGGTTCAATCAGATATAGACTCTGATGGCAGTGGTGCTTTAACTGTTTTAATTTCACCCAATTTAGTATCATCCCTAGCAGACAACGAAGCTGTTACCGTTAATAAGCCTAGTTTTACCGTTTACCTAGAAAGCAATGAAGTTATGTATACAACAAACGCTAGTGGTTTTTATAACATTTCTTTTGATGTTAGAGAGGTTATAACCTAATGCCTAGAAGTTTATCAACAGCTTTACAGGCACAAGTATCATCAACAGCCACCAAAACTGCCTTTCTAGTAAAGTTAAATTTAACTACAGTAATAAGGCTAACTGATTGGTATGCTAATGTAACTTATGATGCTGCTGTATATGAAGCGGGCGGTTCTTTTTTATCAGTTGATGCAACAACTGAATCAGGTCAATTAGAGGTCAATGAGATTAATTTAGGTTTTTCTAACATAACAGATCAAGTTAGGTCATTGGTACAAGATGGCTCATTTACTGACAAAAAAGTTGAAATACAAATAGCATATTTTGATGCTGATGAAAATATAGTAGGTGCAATTAATTATTTTACTGGGCAAATTAGAAACGTAGCCATTCAAGAAACAATTAAAAACTCTACACTTACAATGACCGTTGCTAGCCATTGGGCAAATTGGAATTTAACAAGAGGTAGGCATTACTCAGACGAATCACAACAAGCGTTCAGCTCTGGGGATAAGGGTTTTGAATTTGCCACACAGGTTAAAAAGAATGTTTTATGGGGTCAAAAATAAATGGTTTGGCAAGCAATAATTGGGTTTTTCAAGGCTGTTGGTAGTTTTTATGTAAAATACAAAACATATATAGATGCTGCACTAACATTAGCAACAGTCTACACAGGCGTAAAAAACTATAGACAAGCTCAAGACATGCTTGCAGAAGGTGCAAACATATTAGCCAACAAAACTTCTGCTGGTGGAAAGCTACCTGTTATATACGGAAATCGTAGGGTAGGTGCTCAGATAGTTTATATGTCGACCTCTGCTAATGATTCTAGGGATTTATACGTTGTTTATGCTTTGTCAGTTGGTGAAGTAGATGAGATCAATTTAAAAAGCGTTGAGCTAGATGGCAACAGTTTATATAATGGTAGAAGGTTTAGAGATGGTGGTTATATTGGCTCTGATAGAAATGGAGAATCAGGATACATTAACCATGAGCCATTAAATTATGTTTCACAAAATGATGGCGGTATAAACGCAGGCCCGGGAGCATTTGGCACTAATCCTGCACTAAGATATAGATATGTTTTAAACGCTCATCATGGTGCTGCAACACAAACAGCAGACCCTATGCTTGTTGCTTCAATGCCTGATTGGACTACTGCACACAAGTTAAATGGCGTTGCTTATATTGCAGCTCACTTTGGTTTTGACCGTGAAGGTATGTGGACTGGTATTCCACAACTAACAGTGCAAGTAAAAGGCAAAAGAGTTTATGACCCAAGAGATACAAATCAAACCTTTGGAACTCCATCAACATATAAATATTCTAGCAATCCTTCTTTGTGCTTTCTTGAGTACATCAGTAACCCTGAATATGGAAAAGGTTTATTAGAGTCACAAATTAACATGACTACATTCGGCACTGCAGCTACTATTTGTGATTCATATAGAGAACAGCCTTATTTTAACGATGTTGCACAAAGTATTACATGGTCATCAACAAGCAATAGCAATGAGTTTAATATAACTGGTTCTGATGCTAATGAAAAATGGTGGCAGGCAAAGATTGGAGAAATTGTAAATATTTATGATCAAAATGGCGATCTCGTTATTACAGAATCTGAAATTACAGATGTTCAAAGAAATGAGTTTTATGATGATAATGTTGTTTATATAATTACAATTGATGAAGCTGCTGGTTCAACCGAGAATGATGTTTCAGGCTCTTATTTAGTAAGAACTAAGAGATTTCAATGTCATGGCTATGTAGATAATAATAAAACAGTAATGCAGAATTCTAAAGAATTATTGTCAAACATGAGGGGTATTTTTACTTATGTAAATGGTAAATATGAGGTACAAGTTGAAGACACAGGAACTTCTACATTTAGCATCACAGATAATCATATTATAGGCGAAAATGGCATAGCTATTGATTATGGCGATAAAGACAAAAAAGCTAATAAGGTAATCGTAGAGTTTTTTAATGCAAATAAAAAATATGAATTAGATACAGCGACTGTTTTGCACGATGCAAGCCCTGAATATTATTCAGATGATGGTGATGAGGTATTGGAAATAAAAGTAGAATTTCCTTTTGTATCAGACCCATACGTAGCATATAACATGGGTAAATCTATTCTAGTAAGAAGTAGAAACCAAATGACAATTCAGTTCGTCGGTACGCCTGAGATGTATAAACTAAACATTGGTGATATTGTTGATATAACTTATGCAGGTCTTGGACTTAATGCTAAAATTTGCAGAGTCGAAGCGTTAGAATTACAAGCAAACGGTCTTGTTGCTGTGAGTTTAATTGAATACTTTGATGCTTATACGTGGGAAGTTCCAACCCAAGAGCCAACCGAAAAAATAGCCACCCTTCCTTCTGCTTATGCTGTAAAAGCACCAACAGGATTAGCATTTGTTGACACAGATTCTAGTGCTACAGGCAGACCTTTCTTAACTTGGAATGAGCCAACAGATTTTCCAAATTATCAATACAGGGTTAATGTTGTAGATAGTTCAAGCAATCAATTATTAAATAAAATAGTAGATGTAGAAAACTGTGATATGACAATGATTCCAATAGATAATGGTTATGTTGCTAGTGTTACTTCTTTGAATACATTAGGAACTGAATCCTCTGCAGCAACTTTAACTTTTAATGTGGTAGATATACCCGTTAGCGGTGGTGAGGTTTCTGTCGGTGGTAGTGCAGGAACTACAGTCGGAGCTGCAACTGATTATGGTGCTGTAGGTACAAAAGGTGATTTCTTAAAATTTGTAGAGAAAGTAGATTTTATAGATGAAGTAGAATTTTCAGACTATGTAGATTTTGTTGGTGAAGTTGCTTTTAATACTAATGCTGATGTAACTATTGTTGGTTATGGTTTAGCAGTACAAGGAAGAATAGATGCAGATGGTGGCCTACAATTAGCTAGCGGAACAGCACCATCATCCGCAACAGCTACAGGATTAGCTGGTGAGATTAGATGGGATGCAAACTATATCTATGTATGTGTTGCAACAAACACATGGAAGAGGGTAGCGATAAGCACATGGTAATAGTAAACTAATAAGACACAGAGATTTAATATGGCACAACACGACTACAATTTAGCAAACCAATCAGGAGCAGATTTTAGAGCAGATTTAAACAATGCTTTGTCTGCTATAGCAACAGTTAATAGTGGTGCTACATCACCTTCTACTACCTTTGCACATCAATTATGGGTAGATACATCAAATAATGTTTTAAAGATTAGAAACTCAGCTAATGATGCTTGGGTGACTACAGGTGTAAGTATTACAGCAGACAATGTTTTAACAGGTAATTTGACAGGAAATGTAACAGGAAACCTTACAGGTAATGTAACAGGCAATGTAACAGGCAATGTTAGTGGTAGTGCTTCTACAGCAGATACACTTACTACAGCAAGAACCATAGCATTATCAGGCGATGTTGTAGGCTCGGCTTCTTTCAATGGTAGTGGTGATATTACAATTACAACAACAGCACAGTCTGATTCAATTGTTTTAGGAACTGATACAACAGGTGATTATGTTGAATCTATTTCAGGCGGTACTGGTGTAACGGTTACAAGCGGAACAGGCGAAGGTTCTACACCTAGTGTTGCTATAGGACAAGCTGTAGCTACAACCGATGATGTAACCTTCAATACTATAACTGCAACCGATGAGTTTGTTGGTGATATAGAAGGCGGTGTTAGGTTTAGTGCAAAAGCTGATGGTGCTTTGTCTAAGGGTGATATTGTTTATATATCAGGTGTTAGTGGTTCTACACCTACAGTTGGACAAGCTAAAGCCGATGATACCTCTAAAATGCCAGCCTTTGGTTTTGCTCTTAACGATGCTAATGACAATGCAGCACTACAAGTTGTTACCTTTGGAACAATATCAGGATTAGATACTTCTAACGTATCAGTAGGGCAAGTATTATATGTATCTACAACAGCAGGTGCATATACAACAACCGCACCTACAGGCGAATCAGCACAAATACAAAACATTGGTAAAGTACAAAGAAGCCATGCAAGTGTAGGATCAATTAAAGTAGGTGGTGCTGGTAGGGCAAATGCAACACCTAATTTAGACAATGGCAAAATATTCCTAGGCAATGGTTCTAATCAATCAGCTAGCACAACACTTGATACATCTATCGTTACTGAAAATACAAATTTATATTACACAGATGCTAGGGTTGAATCATACATAGATGCAAATGGCATAACTTTGCCTGATAATATAAAAGCACAATTTGGTGCTAGTAATGATCTAGAAATTTACCATGATGGTTCTAATAGCTATGTAAAAGACACAGGCACAGGTGATTTAATTGTACAAGCTGGCGATGATTTAAAATTACAAAGCGGAACTGGTGAAAATTATTTAGTTGCATCTTCTGATGCAGGTGTTCAGATATACCATGACAATTCTAAGAAGGTAGAAACTACTACTAGCGGAATAAATATTACAGGCGATGCTAATTTTAACGATGGTTACAAAGCTGTATTTGGAAGCTCAAGCGATTTACAAATCTACCATGATGGTAGTAATAGTTATATACAAGATAGTGGTACAGGTAATTTAAGAATTGCAGGTCAATCTGTTGATATTCTGAATCCTGATGCAAACGAATTTAAAGCAAGATTTTTAGATAACGGTGCAGCAGAACTTTATTACGATAACAGTAAAAAGCTACAAACGACCAGTTCGGGCATAGACGTTACAGGAACAGTTACAAGTGATGGTTTGACTGTTGATGGTACTGCTACAATTTCAGCAAGTTCAGCCACACTTAACATCAATGGTAGCAATACTGGTGCAAGTTTAATTAATCTTGGTGACTCAAATGATGGTAATGTAGGAAGAATCTACTATGACCATTCAGCCGACTTTATGCAGTTCAAGGCTGCTGATGGAGAACGCCTAAGAATTAACTCCACAGGCATAGACGTAACAGGTGGCATAAAACTTTCAGACAATAATTACCTAACATGGGCTAACAGTAATACAAGAATGGTTGGTCAATCAGGCTATCTGCAATTTCAAATAGCTGGTTCAGACTCTATGAGACTAACACCAACAGGTCTTGGCATAGGCACGAGTTCGCCAAGTGGTTTATTAGAAATTAGTGCAGATTCAGATGATGGCACTTCAGCACCTTCATTCTTAATTACTAATGCTTCTACTACACTTAACGATGGTGCTGTTGTAGGCACAATAGAGTTTAGAAATAGTGATGCTTCAGGAACGCCACCACATACAGCAAAAATACAAGGTATAGCAAATGCAAGTGATGAAAGAACTACAGAATTAGCTTTTTCTACTGGTTCAGTTGGCACTACAACTGAGGGTATGAGATTAAATTCTACTGGTCTTGGCATAGGAACTGATTCTCCACAAAGACAGCTTCACATAGTAGGTTCAAATGTTGCTGCTGGTATTAGGCTTGAAGCCGATACTGCTGCTGATGCTACACTAGAACTTCTTGCTTTTGATGGTAACAATACTGCTTCTATTAAAACACTTGGAGGAAACGATGCT
>Ga0315321_10002078_pt1 | contig 15575 bp, 11 predicted proteins | sample M180m21515metaG_FD_203464 | JGI IMG/M metagenome (GOLD analysis project Ga0315321, IMG submission 203464) | Ammonia-oxidizing marine archaeal communities from Monterey Bay, California, United States - M1 80m 21515 | ecosystem: Environmental > Aquatic > Marine > Intertidal zone | place: USA... | reverse complement strand
TGTTGATCGAAGAATTACACATGCAAATTGCTGTGGTTAACGACGCAATCACTTTGCTGTTTAAGCGCCACGCAGAATGGGCGAACTTGATTCAGCAAGCTAAAGATTTCCCGTCTAATAAGCGCCGTACTAAAGAGGGCAAGCCAGAGTGGCTATCACTGCTGTTCGAACTTAAGCAATGGGAGATAAAGGCAATGGAGCCCTTCTCTTCATTCGACCGTCGTTTCGAGTTATTGAAACGCGCTATGGGTGTATACGACGATGCCAAGCGCGCGCTGTCATCTGGCAACCTGCGCTTGGTCGTTTCGATTGCCAAGAAATATCGCAACCGTGGCCTGAGCTTCCTTGACTTGATTCAAGAGGGCAACACTGGTTTGATGAAGGCCGTTGAGAAATACGAATACCGTCGTGGTTATAAGTTCTCGACTTACGCCACATGGTGGATTCGCCAGGCTATCACGCGTTCTATCGCTGACCAAGCACGCACAATCCGTATACCGGTGCACATGATTGAAACCATGTCTAAGTTGCGCGTCGTGCAAAAACGTCTTCTGCAGATTCACGGGCGCGAGCCTAACATCGCAGAAATGGCTGAGGCGGCAGATATCCCTGTCGACGAGGCTGAGCGCGTAATGAAAATCGCTAAGCATCCTATTAGTCTCGACCGCCCAATCGGCGACTCTGAAGACTCCTACTTTGGCGACTTTATTGAAGACGAGGGCTCTGATAATCCAGTCGAATTGGCTGGGCAGGGCATGCTTAAAGAGCGTATCGGTGATGTGCTTGACTCGCTAACCTTCCGCGAACGAGAAATCGTTAAATTGCGTTACGGTATCGGCGACGGCTACACCTACACCCTTGAAGAAGTTGGTCGTATCTTCCGCGTGACTCGCGAGCGCGTGCGTCAGATTGAAGCGAAGGCTATTCGTAAGTTGCAGCACCCCATTCGTGCACGTAAGCTTTCGGGCTTCCTTGATGGCACTGCGTGATTGTAAGATGGTAGTGTCTTGGACAACACCCTACCATCCTTAATCAAGGCGCAAGAGCTAGACAAACGTATTGTCGTTCTGCGTCGTCGTCTAGAATCTCTGCCTATAGAGGTAGGTGAGCGCGAGTCGGCATTGCTAACGATGCAAGCTGAGCTCGATGACGCCAAAGCCGAGCGTAAAGGCTGTTTGGCTAAGGCCGATTCCATTGAAGTGGAAGTATCTTCTCGCGAAGATCGCATCGACAGGCTTGACCGCACTGCGACCGAGTCGTCTGATGCCTCTATTTGTAAAGTTGCACAGCACGAAGCAACAGGCTGGCGTGAGAAGAATTCGGCCGACCAAGAGATAGCTTTAGGCTTATTGGATCGCGCCGATGAGCTCACTGCCAAAGTAGAGAAGTTGAGTCCAGAGGTAGAGCAATCTGTGGCAGATTTAGCGAGTTTTCGAAAAACAGTTAAAGCTGACGCCGCCGATTTCCAAAAGGATCTCGACACTTTGTCGCTGCAGCGTGCCGCTCATTTACAGGGCGCTAATTCGGCTGTAGTTAAGGCTTTCGAAGCCTTAAGCGAGAGAAATCCTGGGGTCGCCGTTTCGCCTTTGCGTACCGACAGCTGCGGCGGATGTGGCACTCGTTTGGTGGCCAATGATTGTATGCGCGTGCAGGCAATGAAGTCACCAGTGCGCTGTCCGTCGTGCACAAGGTTCTTGGTATCACAAGAGTTCTTTAGCGAGCACAATAACTAGTATCTGCTAAACTGCGAGGCATGTTGCTGCTTACAACCGTCTCATCTCTCGTCCTTGCTTTAGCTTCACAGCAATCACTGCAAGGACAACTTCCCAAGGACGACCTTGGTGTTACTCAGTTCTTGCTAGAACATCCCGAATATAACGGGAAGGGCATCCGCGTGGCGGTGCTTGATACTGGCATCGACCCCGGACATCCTTTTTTGCAAACAACGCCAGATGGGCGCCGCAAAATTGTCGACTGGTACGATGCGACTACTGATGCTTTGTTACCGACCGATTATGTCGCCACGCAAAGGGGTGGCCATCTTACAGGCTTGTCCGGACGCGATCTCGACTTGGGTAAATATGCCAAGTACCAAGAGTTCCACCTCGGGCGCATAGGTGCCGAGTTTTTTCCGAGTTCTTTATCCGAACGTATTACCGGCGACCGTAATGCCGATTTCGAAGAAGCGCAATTGCGTTACAGCGAAGCGCAGGTGGGTGCCGAAGAAAGTGATGCAACTCTTGAGTCTATAATCGCCGAGCGTAATGCTAATGCATTAATAGCGGATGGCCCGGTTTACGATGTGATTGTTTATTCTACATCCGGAGGTTGGCGCGTAGTAATTGACTCCGATGAAGACGGTGATATTGGAGAAGAGCAAGCGTTGGCCCCCTTTAAAGAGTCGGGTGATTGGGCCACTTTAGGTGATGAGAGTAATATGAATTACGCGGTCAACGTTTCGGACGATGGCAATATGACTAGCATCTACTTTGATGCGCACGGTCACGGCACGCACGTTGCGGGCATCATTGGTAGTTACGAAGGTGAAGGAGCACGCTTAAATGGCATTGCACCTGGCGTTGAATTCGTAGCAATTAAAATCGGCGACAGTAAGGTTGGCGGTTCTACCTCTGGCTTCGCTGTTTCAAAAGCACTCGATTATGCCGTTGAGGCTGGATGTCAAATTGCGAACATGTCTTTTGGCGGGCCATCTTTTTATGCCGACGGACGCGAGCCTGACGATTGGGTAGTTGAAGAAGCCGCCAAGCGTGGTTTGTTATTGGTTACCTCCGCCGGTAACGAAGGGCCTACGCTTTCTACTGTTGGTTCACCGGGCACGTCTGAGGCTGCTTGGTCGATTGCAGCGGCTATCTGGCCTGACACACAGAAAGTCAGTTATAGTTCGTTGAATCCCGCAGAACCCTTATTGTTCGACTTTTCGTCGCGTGGACCTCTACCGACTGGCGACTTAGGTATAGACTTCGCTGCTCCGGGGGCAGCTTTGAGTGCATTGCCTTCATGGACTCTTGCCAAGGGTGAAAGCTGGAACGGTACCTCAATGGCGGCGCCACAAATGGCCGGCTGTGTTGCTCTGCTAGAGTCTGCAGCAATGGGCGAAGGCTTGCCGACGGATCACGAAACTCTGCACCGCGCTTTCCGTTTGTCGGCAACGCGCTTCGCACAACATGATTGGGTAGAGGTAGGGCATGGCTTTATCGATATGCTGCCTGCTCTTAGTCACTTGCGGATGCTTGCTAGCGAACGTCCGGCTCAAACTTTGTACGATATTCAAATTGCAAATCAGTTTGGTGTTGGCGAAGGAATTTATGTGCGTGGCCTGAAAAACAAAAATATTTTCACGCGCTCGGTTGCCATCGCCCCACATTTCGATGACGATTCCACCAATGCTGCCAAGGCAGACTTCTTGCGCACTTTCTCGATTGTCTCTGAAGCCGATTGGGTAGTCGTACCAGAAGGTATGTACTCGTCCGCTCAAGGAAATAGTATCAGCCTTAGCATCAATCCAGAAAATCTCGAGCCAGGTTTGCACAGCACTCGAGTATTGATGTTCGATGCCGACAAACCGCGTTCGATTGGCGCCGAAATTATTATTCCGGTAACAATCGCCGTCCAACTTGATAGCGATAGCGAGCATAAGTCGGTTGATCGCGCGACGCTTAAGCAGGGTGATTTGCACCGCAGTTTCTTGCAGGTGCCGCATGGTGCAAATTATGTTGACATTAAAGTTACCCAGAACGGTGGCGGACGTAATGAATATCGGCCTGGCGCGGGTAGCGTCAGTGCCTTACGTTTCTACGAAGATCGCCAGCAACGTGGTCGTTTCTTTTTGGAAGACGGCGATGCCTATACAACTCGCGTGAAGGTAGAAGAAGGCACGTTGTTCGAATACTGCATGTCGGCACGTTGGACCACAAACACTGTCGCTCACCTCGACCTCGACTTTAGTTTTGTTGGTTTGCATTCCGCTCAATCGACCTTTGAGGTGCCTGTGGGACAAAACACGGCTTACTTTGCTTTCACCTCTCCGCTACATGATGTGTCGCGTCTGCGCGCGTCTGCCAGTGTCGATGGCATCGCTAAGTCGATTGACGCCGAGATGAACATCATCGTCGATCCGATTCGCTCCCACGTCATGGAAGATCACGGTATGTTCCAAGGTGTCATTGAATTTGACGAGACTATCCCCGAAGGTGTGAGTAGCGTTTCATTGTTTACTCCGAACTCGATTCAAACTACCGAATGGCGCGAAGACTTGATGCTCGAAATTTTCGATAACAACGGCGCCGTTGTGGTGCGTCAAATCATGTACGAAGTCGAAACTGAAATCGGTGCGCTCGATGCGGGTGATTATCACTTTAAGGTTTCATTCCCATCTTTAGGTAAGGCTTCGCTCGAAGCTCGTTTTGCCGGGCTCGAACTGTACCTTTATCAGTCGCAGGGCAATTTTACTTTGTACCCAAGCTTGCAAACGGTGTTCGATCAAAGTCATTCATCCAGTAGCTTAAGTATCCCAGCTGGTGGTGGGCGGACCCTCTTCGCCAGCCTCCCGGCTCTAGACGATTTGCCAGCAGGTTGCTGGTACTTCGGTGAAGTTAGTGTTTCAGATGCCGATGGGACAGTGGCTTCTAACCCAATTAAAGTTTACCGTGGTGTAGCCGCTGATGAAGTCGTCGAAGACGATGCCGCCGAACCAGAAGTAATGCTTTCCGGGATGCCACCCGCTGAAGACATGGACGCCGAAAAAGAAGTGTTGAGTGATCTTGAGCAAGCGTGGGTCGACGTCCAAGCCGATGAAGAGGCTACGGATGCGGATAAGCTGATCGCTCTCTTAGAGTGGGCTGATAGCGAAGTAAGTAGTGCGGATGTGCAGTTTGCTAAATTTGAATTCTTAAACGCCCATGGTTTGCATGCGCAATTGCATCTTGAATCAGCGTCTTTCCTTAAGTCATTTCCTAGCCAGCGTGAGGCCTTTATGGCAGCTGCCAAAACTTGGAAGTAGAATCGAGTCATTCGTTACGGCTTGCGCTGTGCTCAAATGTGTTTCCCGCACATGATGCTGCTCAAGCCATCGATTCTTTAGGCAGCTCGATGCGTAAAGTGGTGGCCAAGCTGCCCGATAATGTTGCGTCAAACATTTCTTACGGATTATATTTTTCTGATTTGGCGTCGCGCCAATTTGTAGATTCACCACAATCGTTTGCTGATTATGCCGCGCTGTTGACGGAGCTAAATTTAAAAGTAACAACAGCCAATGCCTTTCCTTTCGGGAATTTTCACGCTGCGGACGTAAAAGAGAAAGCGTTTCTGCCTGATTGGCGAGAGCAATCCCGAGTGGACTACACTTGCCGTGTCGCCGACTTGCTAGCACAACTAGCAACCAGCGATAAGGGATTGTCTATCTCCACCTGCCCCTTTGGCTACGACCCTGCTGCCGCATGCGAACAGAGCATTGGCAACGTAAGATTAGTTGTCGCGCATCTACAGCAATTGCATCAGCGAACCGGCAAGCACATTCGCCTAGCATTCGAAGCCGAGCCGTGCTCCTGTTTTAGTGACAGCGTGGCGTTAATCGATTATCTGGCAACAAGCTTCAGCGATGACGAGCGTCGGTACATCGGCATTTGTTTCGATTTATGCCATTCCGCCGTCACTGACGAAGCCTATGAGCAAGTTCTTTCGCAAGCGGAACAGCAAAGCGTCACGATAGCCAAAGTGCAAATATCTTCTGCGCTGCAACGTGACTCGAAGTTGTGTGGTTCAAGCGCAGGTGACCTAGAGGAATTGGCGGGTAGCGCATATTTCCATCAGTGTCGGGTAGACGACATGCTCTACGCTGACATCGCAGAGGTGCCGTCTGTGACGAAGCTAACAGGGAGTGCGTGGCGCATTCATTGCCATGTGCCGACTTGCTACAGCGATTACGGTAGTGGATGGCTAGCGACAGCATGGCGTCCTGCTGTAGAGGCGGCTATTGCTGCGCAGATAAAAGACTTTGAGGTCGAAACATACACACTCTCGTTGCTTAATACCAAGTTCGTCAAAGGGGAAAGCGTTGAAGAATGCGTGGCGCAAGAGATATGCGCCGGGTTTTTAGCTCTCGGTCTTGACACTGATGCTGGGTGACACTATTATTTTCGGCCATTCGCTAGTCGAATGACCTGGCCCCATCGTCTAGTCTGGCCTAGGACACCAGGTTTTCATCCTGTCAACAGGGGTTCGAATCCCCTTGGGGTCACCAATCAAGCAGCTCGTTAACTTCGGTTAGCGAGTTGTTTTTTATTCCTTGCCTCCAAGCGGGTGAGCTTGAGCGTATAAATCGCGTAGCCCTTCAATGGACACGTGCGTATAGATCTGAGTGCTGCCAAGACTGGCGTGGCCAAGTAGCTCTTGCACGGTACGCAAATCAGCGCCGCGACGCATCAAATGAGTAGCAAAGCTATGGCGCAAAGTGTGGGGTGAGCAAGGAGAATGAATGCCGGCACGCAACAAAAACTTGTCAAGGATACGGCGAATAGAACGGTCGCTGATGCGCTTGCGGTGTTTGTTAACGAAAACAGCTTCGCCGTTAAATCCTTTTGCCGTCTTGAGCATAATATATTGTTCAAGGGATTCTACCGCTGGTTTGCCCAACATTGCATAACGTTGCTTCTTGCCCTTGCCGTGCAGCAGCACCAAGCCGCGGTCGAGCTGCAAGTGTTTGAGGTCAATCGCCACTAATTCGGAAACGCGACAGCCCGTTGAGTAGAGCGTTTCGAGGATGGCACGATCGCGATCTTCGTTACGGTCGTCGGGACATGGTGCCTTGAGCAAGCGTTCCACTTCGTCTTCTTCAAGAAAACGTGGAAGCTTCTGTGCTTTGCGTGGCCCGCGGAGCCCGACGCAAGGATTGTCTTCAATGTAACCTAAGTCTTCGAGCCACCTGAAGAAACTGCGTAAAGCGGAAAGGTGGCGCGCCATTGTCGAAGGGCCAAGCTCTGCTTCAAGCAACGACCCAAGATAAAGTCGAATGCGGGATGCCGTGATTCGCTGCACGGGTGGCGGTTCGGCGCTGACTGAGGTGTCAAGTGGGTCGCAACTTAAAAACTCGATGAAGCGTGATAAATCGCGATGGTAGGCGCGTAAAGTATGTGGGCTAACCTGACGCACCTCGCGTAGATGCTTCAAGAATTTGTCGTTCAGGGTTGCCAAGGGTAAGCTCACAGATAAAGAATACCCGCAAGGCATAAGCCTTGCACCACATCAAGGAACATAGTTCCACTTCAGTACGTCATAATTTCATGAGCAACTTTAATGTTCGGTGTATCGCGCGTTCCGCCACAGCTGTTTCGCCAAGCAGCTGCTTGCTAGAGATGCCGCCATCGACACCGTTGGTTTTCTTGGACAGCTCTTCAGGTCGCGGTTTGTCGGCAATTGCGTTTGGCCCAGATGATGCAGTGGTGGGGCGCGTATCGCCAGCGGTATCCACTAGCGAAAAATGGCCACTGTCTAATGTCGATCCTGCGCAAGAGCTCGAGCGCGCTTGCCAAGACGAAAATTGGTCTTTCGATGCTGGCATACCACAAATTGGTGTTGGCTGGATTGGCTGGTTTTCCTTTGAGTGTGGCCACGCCTACGAATCGTTTCCATGGAACGCTCCATACCCCGATTCTTGGCCCGACTACAACTTCGGACGTTATCGCCAAGCTTTAGTCTGGACGCCAGATGGTCGGGCGATGTTGCTGTATGCCTTTTGTGATGATTTGCCTGATTCCTCTGCTGATGCTTTAGCGTTATTTGAAGATGTAATCGCTAAAGCCGAGTGCAGGCAAGTTGACTTGGCTCCGCAAAAGCAAAAACTTAATGCTGAAAAAGGTGCTGCCTATCAAGATGGCGTTAAACAGTTGCGCGCATTGATTGCTGAGGGCGAATTGTTTCAAGCAAATCTTTCGCATGAAATGTCCGGGAAATTTAATGGGAATGCACGTGAGTTGTATGTCAGCTTGCGCGACGAGCAACCGACCGAATTAAGTTGTTACTGGGAAGATCAAAGCGGACGCAGCTTGATTTCGCATAGTCCCGAAAGCTTTTTAAATGTCAATGGCGCAGAGATTTTTTCGCGTCCAATTAAGGGCACGGCGCATCGTGAACAAGATGCACAGTTAGACGCAAAAGCAGCCGCGCAATTGAATGCCAACGAAAAAGAAATGGCCGAGTTAAACATGATAGTGGACATGACGCGCAATGATCTGGGTCGTATTGCAACCGTTGGCCAGGTCGCCGTGGAAGATGTCGGAAGCGTGGTCTCTTATCCAACATTACACCACCGCGAAGCCATCATTCGCGCACGGTGGCGTCCGCAAACGGGCTTGGCAAAACTTATCGCTGCAACTTTCCCACCAGCATCTATTTCCGGAGCACCGAAGGTTCGCGCATTGCAAGCTATAGCAGAAATTGAACAGCGCTCACGTGGGGCATACTGTGGATCACTGGGTTACTGGCTGCCGTCCGCGTCGCCACATGGTGAATTCTCGGTATTGATTCGTACCGCATGCATCGCCAAGGGGACTTTGCGTTTGGCTGTCGGTGCTGGCATTGTCTGGGATTCTGATCCGCAAGCAGAATGGGAAGAAACTTTGCTTAAGGGACGGTATCTTAGGGATGAATGAGTACGTCCAAAGACTTTGCTAGCGTGTTAATGCTAGATGGCCTTGCGCTCGATGGCGCGCGACCGATGATTCCGGCAACCTGGCCGGCGCTGATGCGCGGCGATGGCATCTTCGAAGCTTTTTTAGTTACTGATTCCTGTCCACCACCCATGCTGGAGGATCACGATGCGCGGTTGTGCCTTTCTGCTGAATTAGCGGGATTCGCAGTGAGCAGTGGGCAACTTCGGTCGAAACTAAGCAAGTTTCTGCCATTGATTGCGCAAGGGCAATGGCGGGTGCGTTGTAGTGTGTTGCGCGGTGAGAACAATCAGCAGCATTGGTTGTTTAGTGCAGGTCCAGAACAACCCGCACCTGAAAGCGCGGTGTTGATGGTGTCTGATTTTAGGCTTGACCCTCTCGACCCCATGGCTGGCGCCAAAACGATTTCACGCGCCGCGTTGCAGCGCGCACGCGAGCTGGCTACCGCAGCAGGTGCTTTCGAGGCATTGCTGCTTACCATTGACGGCGATGTTGCTGAAGGGACTTCAACTAATATTTTCGTATATGTCAATGGCAAACTGAAAACCCCGGCCCTGAGCCGTGGCATTCTTGGTGGGGTGACGCGGCTAAATATTTTACGCTCATGCAAGGCATATGGTATTACATGCGAAGAATCGAGGCTAGAATTAGACGATTTAGCGACTGCAGAAGAGGTTTACATCAGTAATGCGGTTATTGGGCTCATTCCCGTAACTAAAATATTGAAGATTAGGGAAGACTATCCCGGAGTAAAAGGGTCTAAACTAACAGAGATTCGTAAGGCTTACCGCCGCTTCCTCGAGTCTACACTTACTTAATATGTTAGTCTTACTTACTAGTTTTTACTTGCACTTCATTCCGCCGATGCATGACGATGTCGTGGCGCCCGTTGCCCCTTTAATGCTCGCACAACAGCAAGATTTAGGCGAACAGCTTACTGCGCTCGACAAGTTAATGCGTGGTAAAGACAATCAGGCCGATGTCCTTGAATCCATCGCGCGTTTGCGTGTTACTGCAGTTATTCTTCGAAACCAATTGTTCGCTGCAGAAAACCCCGGTGAAGATGACAGCAAGTCTGAGATGAAAAAAATCATCAAATCATCTCGTCGTGATTTGGCTAAAATCGCTGACAACCTGATGGGAGTAATTTTGCATTCGCGCCGCAAGGAGATTACCGCGGAGAACATGAAAATATGGGAGTCTGCTGCTAGATCCCTAGGCCAATTAGGCGGCCCTGGCGCTCACGACCTATGGCAGATTTTCTCTAAGACTAAGAAGTTTCGTGACGAGGCTGATTTCCTAAAACTGTGTTTGGTAGAAATTGGCACCACTAAAGATTACACAAAGACAGCGGTCTTAATCGATTTGTTGGACAGCTCAGAGTTTTTGTATATCGCTGGTGCTGCCGAAGCTCTTGCCCAATTTGGCGATGCGCCGGGTAAGCAACGCCGCACTGCTGTTGAAGCGCTAAGCAAGTTGGTTTCGCAGTACTACGAGAATATCCAATCTGCGCCTAGCAACGAAGAGGCGCAACGCAAATACCGCATTTGTTCGCAACCGATGATCAAGGCATTGAGTGCGCTGACCGGCCAGAAAATTGTGCGTCCTCTTGAATGGACTGCGTGGTGGAATGACAATAAGAACAAGTCAGAGCTGTGGCAAGACAAAGATGAGTGATTCGATAGAACCCATAGACTCCGCAGAGATTGACTTAGCTCCTGCTCAGCAGCAACAACCCGGTTCCTTGCTGCGCCTACGTGACGTCCAAGCGCTTAATCGCTCTTTTCGTCGCCTTGCAGAGGTACAAGAGGTTCTGCTAGATCGTCTAGAAGAGCTCGAAGAAGAAAAAATCAAACAGTCCAAGTTCAACTCGCCGTTGTTGGCGATTTCAGGCATGGTCTTGGGCATAGGACTGACAGCTGTTGCGTTTGTGTACATGCAACCCACAAGCGAAATATTGGTGCAGCAAGAGCCAGCTCCTATAACTATTACGCAGCCCGAAATAGTGATTCAGGCTCCTGACAATACCGAGCTTAATGACAATTTCGCCAAGCTTAGCGAGAGTCTCAGTGCAGTCATTAGCGCACAAAACTCCGACCGTGAGCAAATGTCCGATTTGACTGCGCAAATACTATCAAGCGAAAATCAAAATAGTGCTTTGCGTCAAGCAATGGCTGACATCCAAGAGAAGCATCAGCGAGAACTTGAAGAGGTCAAGAAGCGGCAGCCGACAGCGATAGCTATACCAGCTTTGCAGGTGCCGCCAATCGCCGCTCCAGCACTTGCCCCCACAGTGCCAGCAAGTGAGTTGGTTATCAAATTAAATGCTTTGTTGGCCGCCGACGGTTATTCGAAAAATCAATTTCAAGTGGCGACAAAAGTTGATGGTGTCGCCGAGTTGAATAATGTGATTATGCTCAGCTGGGATTCATCCGGGAAGCTTGAATCAATGATTGATGCCACTAGTGTTAAGCTTGAGCTGCATAAAATGAGTCACACCGTAGTGATGACCTTTAGCGATGGTAGTCGCACCGTAGGTGGGGCGGCTAAAGTTGCATTGCCAGAAGAAGGAGTGCGCCTCGAGTTTAGCGAAGTAAATGCCGATGTTTGGGTTGAGCAATTCCCAGAACTCATTATTGCAGGGCCCGCTGCGAAGGTGCCACAATCTGTGAATAACAGCGGCCAGGTGAAAGCAGCATTAGATTCTTTGATATCTAAGCGTGGTTCATTTAGTTATTACAAACTTTCTGCTCTTGGCGAAATAAACGGTGACGAGTTGCGTTATGTGCAAATCAATTGGCACGATAATTCCGGACGCCTTGTGAAGACCATCGAAGCAGATAGCTTGTTAGTGGTATTGCACAAATCGGGTTCCGTAGAGTTGCAAATGCGTAACGGTGCCTTTTTGTCAGGTAACCAGCGCAGTCCATTCTCGTCGGATCGATTTAGCTTGCATCTACCACGTCAGGACATGCAACTATGGCGCGACTCTATCGTGCCTACTCGCGAAGCTGGTTTCTAGAATGGCGTCTGCTCCCGACGAAGTTTTTAGCGTCGCCGGTGCGCTTGAAATGGCGCGTAATGCATTAGACTGCGAAGTGGGCTCGGTTTGGCTGGAAGCAGAACTTTTTCAATACCGCGGACCACACGCTAGTGGTCACTATTACTTTAAATTGCGCGATCAGGAGGCAACCGTCGATGCCATTATGTGGCGCGGCAAAGCGGCGCGTATTTTAAACTTTGACGCCCAAGACGGTATGCAGGTTCTGGTTCAGGGGCGCTTCGACATTTATGCTGCGCGCGGTAGTTTGAGTTTTCAGGTAGAGGCCATGCGCCCTCTAGGCGCTGGCGGCCTCGCTCAGCAATTCGAATTGCTGAAGCAAAAGTTGCTTGCCGAGGGTCTGTTCGAGAGTGAAAACAAATTGGCGATACCGGTGCGTCCGCGCAAGGTGGCAGTCATCACGGGGCAAGGCTCTGCGGCTTGCGCCGATATTTTGAGTTCCTTAGAAGAATCGCAGGCGCCGCTTGATATTTACCTTTGCTACTCGCGTGTCCAGGGAACGCAGGCCGTTGATGATTTAGTAGACGCCCTTCAGGCAGCTACTAAATTAAGGCCAGATGTCATCCTGCTTTCGCGCGGCGGCGGTTCTCTTGAAGACTTGTGGTCCTTTAACGAAGAAAAGCTAGTGCGCGCCATTGCGGCTTGTCGCATACCGATAGTCTCAGCAGTTGGGCATGAAGTAGATACTACACTGTGTGATTTAGTCGCCGATTATCGTGCCATTACCCCGACAGCCGGCGCGCAATTTATAGCCAGTGGCTGGTTGGCATCCTTGCAAGAATTGAAAAACTTGCGCCACCGATTGTTGGCGCAATCACCGCAATCTGCAATGCAGCGATTGCGTAATAGATGCCATCAGGCTGAATCTAGATTGGCTCAGGCACCACTTGATTTGCTGGCCCAAACCAAAGCTAAATTACTGCGCTACGCAAACGGCTTATTGCGTTCTGGGCCGGCGGTGGCCCTTGCTCAGCATCAAGCTCGCTGTCGCACTCTCGAGGCACGCCTTGCCGTCGCTAACCCGCAGCAGCTTCTTGACCGAGGCTACGCCTTAGTGCAAGTGGAAGGGCAAGACGGATACCTGCGCAACACCAGTGACGCGAAGAGTAAAGACAAGCTGTTGGTGCAACTAGCCGACGGAGCGTTACGGGCAACAGTAGAATAACCGAGTGGCAAAGAAGAAGACTCCCGAATTAGATTTTGAGCAGCAGCTCGACAATCTAGAATCCATCGTTGATCAGCTAGAAAGCGGCGAGTTGACTCTAGAGCAATCCATCGATAAATATCAAGACGGGGTTAAGTCCTTAAAGTCATTGCACCAAGCGATGTCTGCTTCTGAACAAAAGGTTACTGAATTAAGTGCCGACTTGCGTGGTGAAATTGACGAACTAGAAGATGGCGAGGACGACTGATTTTAGTGCTTGGTTGGCGAAGTTTGCTGTCGACTTTGACAAGCGGCTGAGTGTCGTTTTGGACGACGCCTTGTCGGATGATTCTCGTTTGCACCAATCCGTGAAATACGCGTTACTCGGAAAAGGCAAAAGAATCCGACCCGCGCTGTGTTGTTTGGTTGCAGGTGCTGGTGCACCGAATGAAGCGGTGATGCGCACTGCCATGGCCATAGAAGCTGTGCATACCTACTCGCTGGTGCACGACGATTTGCCAGCCATGGACGACGACTGTTTGCGCCGCGGACGCGCAACGGTTCATGTCGAGTTTGATGAAGCAACGGCCATCCTTTGTGGTGATGCGTTATTGACTTACGCTTTCGAATTACTTGCCACTGTTGATGTTGCCGCGGAGCAGCGCATCGAGCTGGTCCGTGTTCTGTCACAGGCGGCGGGGCATAACGGAATGGTGATGGGGCAGCATCTCGATATCGACGCTACTTCGCAGTCGCTATCCTTTGAGGCGTTGCAGAACATCCACCTTTTGAAGACCACGGCATTGATCGCATCTGCGATTGAAATGGGCGCGGTATTGACGGGCCAAAACGCGGACAAATGGCGCGAATTTGGAGGATACATAGGTATGTTATTCCAAGTGGTCGATGACATTTTAGACGCTACTGCAGATAGTGAGCAGCTTGGCAAGACTGCGGGTAAAGACGATGCCGCGCAAAAGCCAACAGCGGTTAGCGTGCTCGGCCTCGACGAGGCGCGTGAATTTGCTGCTCAACTGTGTGCTGCGGCCGAGAAGGGCTTGCAGCAACTTGGTGTAGAATCCTCAAACCCATTAAATCAGTTGCCTAGCTTTTTGCTAGACCGTAGCTTTTAGGATAGAATACAGCGAACCATGAAACCACTGCACTCGTGCAAGATTACTTCGCCTAAAGATTTAGCTGGGCGCTCCCTCACTGAGCTTGAAGCTTTGTGCGCGGAAATGCGTAGTTTCTTAATCCAAAAGGTTAGTGCGAGTGGCGGGCATCTTGGTTCAAATTTAGGAGTCGTCGAAATCACTGTGGCCCTGCATAAGGTCTTTGATTTTTCGAAAGACAAGCTGGTGTTTGATGTGAGCCATCAATGCTACCCGCACAAAATACTTACGGGCCGCGCTGCCGGCTTTGATAGCTTGCGCCAAACGAATGGCATGTCGGGTTTCATTAACCGTGATGAATCGCCATACGACATGCTGACAGCGGGTCACGCTGGCACATCCATCTCTTTCGCCTCAGGACTTGCAGCGGGCATGAAGGGCATCTCCGATGACGGTGACGACCCATGGTCGGTAGCGTTGATTGGTGACGCAGCTTTTGGCTCCGGAGTCGCTTTCGAAGGCATCAACCAAGCCTCTGATAACGATGCGCGAATGGTCGTTGTGCTTAACGACAACGAATGGTCTATTGCTAAATCAGTTGGTGCGATGGCGCGCTATTTGTCGCGTATTCGTTCGTCGCAAACGTTGCACAAAACCTATGAGCGTTTGTCTGCCTTAGCTCACAAGTTGCCAATCGTAGGCAGTCGCATGGACGAAATCGGCGAGGTGTTACGGCACGTTATGGTTCCAGGGCATATTTTCGAAGAGCTTGGCGTTAACTACATTGGCCCACTAGATGGCCATGACCTAGATGTCGTGGTAGACGCACTCGACCGCGCTAAAAAGTTTAAGGGAGTTACGTTGGTGCATCTCTTGACAGAAAAAGGCAAAGGCTTCGACCCAGCGTCCGACGATCCCGAACGCGCACATGGTGTTAAGCCGCCGTCCAAAGTGCCTGCTGCTGCATCGCCGGGCCCAGGGCAGTCGAAACAATCTTTTACAGCGGCATTCTCGCAAAGTTTATGCACGTTGGCAGATAAAAATCAACATGTTCATGCCATCACTGCGGGCATGCCATCCGGAACGGGTCTTGGCGAGTTCTCAACGCGCTTTGCGGAGCGCTTTCACGATACCGGTATAACCGAGCAACACGCCGTAGCGTTGGCAGGTGGCCTTGCAACCACTGGTAAGCGGCCGGTGGTTGCTATTTACTCGACTTTCTTGCAGCGAGGATACGATCAGGTCTTCCAAGAAGTCGCTCTGCAAAAAGAGAGCGTAGTGTTCGCGCTCGACCGCGCTGGTTTAGTGGGGCAAGACGGTCCAACGCATATGGGTTTGTACGATCTTGCCTATTTGCGCGCTTTCCCTGGGTTTACCTTATGTGCACCGCGCGACGCTGCCGATCTCGACCGCATGTTGAATTTGGCGGTGAATAGTAAAGGGCCATGGGCGATCCGTTGGCCGCGTGCCAATGCCGAAGCCGAATCTTTCATTCCTCAAGATTTGCGAGAACCGCTAGTCGCTGCACGCGCCGAATGTTTGCGCCAAGGAAGCGATGGAGTGGTGTTTGCCTT
>Ga0315321_10002072_pt1 | contig 15604 bp, 8 predicted proteins | sample M180m21515metaG_FD_203464 | JGI IMG/M metagenome (GOLD analysis project Ga0315321, IMG submission 203464) | Ammonia-oxidizing marine archaeal communities from Monterey Bay, California, United States - M1 80m 21515 | ecosystem: Environmental > Aquatic > Marine > Intertidal zone | place: USA... | reverse complement strand
ACAGTCCCGCAGAGACCTGCCCCCAAGACCCAGTCGCCCCCGCTCCTCCAGCTCACCACAGGTCGATGGGGGTCAGACCAGTCGCCCTCGGAATGGCCCGCCATTGCGCACGATGATGACCCGCGGGAGCTCAGCGAGGAGGTCGAGCAGCTGGCGGGCGTAGGTCAGCTCATCGCCGGCCTCGACCTGCGCGAGTCCGAGGAACACCAGTGAGCTGCGGCGGGACCGGATGTGGATGGTGTCGATGACCGACACGTAGGGCTCGCGGACCAGCACTTCGACATCGGCGGTGATGCGGCCGTCTTCGAGAAGTGTGCGGAGGTCGCGGTCGAGCTTGGGAACCGCCGCAGGATCGTCGGTGATGCTCGCCAAGGTGACCCGGGCACCGCGCCACGCATCGGCGAGGCTGAGCAGGTGGGCAAGCAACAGCATCATGTCGCCATTGGACTCCAAGCCCTTCCACCACACGAGGATCTCGATGGGACTCGCGAGGCCGGGAGCCTCGGGGGGACGGCTGCCCACGCCACGCACCACCATGGTGGACTTGGACAGGGCGGCGAGCTGTCGGCTGCGCACGAGCATGCCCGCCACGCGGGACTCATCGTCGCCGGGCCAGCCGAACACGACCATGTTGGAGTCGATGCCACCAAAGCCGTTGGCCTGCGCGACCACCATGAAGCCCGCCTCGCGGTCGGGCACCTCAATGACCTCTGTGAACGCCAGAAGTCCGGCATTCTCAAGCAGACCTGCATTGCGGAGGCGCAGCTGCTCTGCGCGATTGCCGTCGACGTGCTCCGGGCTGGTCTCGATGAGGGTGGTTGCGGTGACGATGCCCTTGTCTTGACCGAAGTGGCTGGCGAGGGCGACGAGGTCTACGCTGCGGGACACGTCGAGCGAAAACACCAGGATGTGGGGACGCCAGTTGCGGGAGTCGTGGTGGGCGCGGCGAAGCTGGAGCATGGACAGTCGAGCGAGCGCAAACCAGAGGCCGGTTCGGAGGTCGCCCCATGCCGCCTTGAGCGTGCGGCGCCGGAGCATCCACCAGATGCCGCCCTCGATGACCACGGCGGCAAGGAATGCGGCGGGACTGATGGCAAACATGGCCACGAAGCAGCCCGCTGCGCCCAGAAAGCTCAACCACCAGGGCACCCGGATGCGCGGGCGGTAGTGAGGATCATTGACCAGCGCTTCGAGGCCGGCGGCGAGATTGAGCATGCCGTAGGTCGTGAGGAAGAACATCGACACGACGCTGGCGACTGCATTGAGGTCACCGAGCGCAACGGCGGCGAGAGCGACGGCTCCCGAGATTCGCAAGGCGAGTGTCGGCTCACCCGTGTCGGGGTCGACCTCGCCGAGCTTGGCAGGCATGAGGCGGTCCATGGACAGCGCCTGGAGGGTGCGCGGTGCGCCCAGGATGCTGCCGATGGCACTGCTGAGGATCGCCCCCCACAGGCCCGCCATGACGAAGAAGGGTCCGCCGGTCGCGACATCGGTCCACACCAGCTCGTTGTTGCGGAGGACGTCGGCTGGCGCGGCATAGGCGAGCACAAATGGCGCCGCCATGTAGACGATGAAGCCGGTCGCCACCGCGAAGAGCACGCCGCGGGGAATCGCTTTGGCGGGGTCGCGAAGGTCCCCCGACAGACCTACGCCGGCCAGCACACCGGTGACGGCGGGAAAGAACACCGCAAACACCGGCCAGAAGCCCCCGTCGACCCACTCCCCGGCAGTGACCTGGGGCTCGCCCGAGAAGTCGATGCCCGCGATCAGCGCCACCAGCGACATGGCGATGAACACGATGATTGGCAGCTGCATCTTCAGCGCCAGCACAGTGCTTCGAGCGGCGATGAGCACCACGCCGATGACGATGAGGGCTGCAGTCAGCTGAACCGGTACGCCCGGCCAGATGATGCGAAGGCTCTCCGCGAGGCCATAGGCGTAGAGGGTGACCGACAGAGCCTGCGACAGATAGAGCGGAATGCCCAGGGCGCCGCCCACTTCGAGACCGAGGCTGCGCGAGATGATGTAGTAAGCGCCCCCGACGCCCACCCGCATGTTGGTGGACAGCGCCGAGATGGACAGCGCGGTGATGAATGTGATGCCGTTGGCCAGCAGCACAATTCCCAGCGCCCCGTAGATGCCGGCATTGCCGACGACCCAGCCCATCCGCATGTACAGGATGACGCCGAGAATGGTGAGCACGGTGGGGGTGTATACGCCCAGAAACGTGCCCAAGCCGAGGCCACCCTGCGGGCTGTCGGACGGCGACGGGGTCGACGGGGGGGGCGACATGGGGCCTCTGCTCGGGGGCACGGTCGGAGGGTAGCGCGGCACTGTACCGCTTGCGCTCGGCGGGGGTCGGGGTCGCCGGGCAGTCGGAGGTCAGGCCGGAACTCGCTCCAACAGTCGCGCGATTTCCAGCTCGGCCTCGGCAGCGGCACGCGCATCGAGCCCCGCCCGTTCCAGCTGTGTGATGTCTTCGGCGAGATTGTCGAGTGCGGAGTCGGCGAGCTGCTGGTCTCCGAGGTTGGCCATTTCCTGCAGGCCGGACAGTGCTTCGGTGACCTCGCTCAGAAGTCCCTCTGTGCCTGCCCCGGCTTCGAACTGCACCTCGGAGCCCGCCACGACCGCGCGAGTGCGACAGCGATCGGCGAGGTAGCTCAGCGTGTCGGCGAGCCGATCCATGCGGTCCTGGAGGCTGGCGTAAGTCTCTGCGGTGTGGGACTGCTCGTCGGTGACCATCTTGCGGTCATCCTCGTCGACGTCCGCTTCGTCTGGTATCCGTGGGATGGCCAGCGTGAGGTCGGCCACGCGCTCTGAGATGTGGGCCACGAAGCTGCGCACAGCGTCGGCGGCGTTGTCGTAGTCGGCGGCGGTGGTCTCGAGACTCTGCTTGGGAACCTCACCTTCCGGCAGGTGGGCGAGGTCGGGGCGCTGACGGGCGGTGAGGGCGAGGTGGGCCCGCAGCTCCAAGATCGCCCGGGTGCGCCAGAGAAGGGCCATCACACGACGCATGTTCACGCCGCGGCGGCCGAGCAGCACGATGTCTTCGTCGTAGCGAGCCAGCAGCTCGGCGCGGTCCTCTTTGCCTTCGATGCGTCGCCGGCGGTCGCGGAGGTGGTCGGCTTGCTGTTCGGCTCGTACCAAGGCCTGGCCAAGCTGGTCTTCGAGCTGCGCGAGGCGGCGCGGGGTGTGGCGCAGATCGGAGCCGTCGGCGGGGACTGCGGCCTGTCCCGAAGGTCCCGTGTGTGCGGTCGGGACCGGAACGACATCTTCGGTGAGGTGGTCCTCATAGAGGTCGGCCTCAGAGAGCCTGGGAGACTTGGGCTTGCCCTCGATCTGGTCCCGTCCGGCCTGAATCACTGCGATGACGCCGAGAACGCCGAGCCCTGCGACCCCGACGAGGAACATCGCAGCGAGGAGGACGAAGAGCGGCAAGGCGGCAACGACCAGCATGGGGAGCCGATATCCGATCGGTGCAGACCCGTCCGCTCCCCAGCCCAGCCTGGGTCACCATCAACGGGTAGGCTCTGGCGCCGTCCATCCCTTGGACCGCGCGCGCCACACCCGCCGCTCCCCTTCGCCACCTCCCCACAGGACGCGATGGACGCTCTCGCCCCCGGTCTCAAACTCGGCGCCCATGTGCTTGTCAAGCGCCTGGGAGTGGGCAGCTACGGCGAGGTCTGGCTGGCGGATTCCCCCGACCAGCCCGAGCGCGCCATCAAGATCTCCCAGCTGGAGTCGGCCAACGACGTGGTCACCTTTCAGCTCGAGTTCGAGAAGCTTCGACCACTGCGCCTTCCGCATGTGGTGCGGGTCTACCAGACCGGTGTCTCGGGGCGTCGCGCATGGTTCACGATGGACGTCGCACAGGGCATTCCGCTCGACAAGTGGGTGCAGGGCGGCGCGACTCTGAATGAGCGGGTGAAGCGCCTGTGTCAGGCAGGGGCTCAGGTGGCACTCGGCATTGCGAGCATTCATCGGGTCGGGCTTGCGCACCGGGACCTCAAGCCGGCCAACATCCATGTCGACAACGATGGGCAAGCCACCATCCTTGACTTCGGCACCGCCCGCTTCGGCGCCACCCGCGAGTCCAGCTCGGCCATCATGGGCACCATTCCCTACATGGCGCCCGAGCAGCGGGTTGGCTTGCCCCACGACCTGCGGGTGGATGCCTACTCGCTGGGTGCCACGCTCCATGAGAGCCTTTCGGGAGAGCCGGCCGGCAAGTGGCGGCCAGGGCGACGACGTCCTCCACTGGCGGCTCTTGGTCGGGATGTACCGCGCGCGCTCTCATGGGTGGTAGACCGCTTGCTGTCCCTCGATCCAGGGCACCGCCCGACTGCCGACGAGGTGATGCTGCTGTTGCGGGCCATCGCAGACGGGAAGTCGCTGCCCCCGGTCCCCTGGCCTTCTCCGCCCGATCACTCTGGCGATGCCTCCCGCCTCATGACGGGGGGACCCTACGCCGTCGTCGGACCAGTGGGTTCCGGGCGGGCGCGCTACCTCGAAGAAGCGCGCTGGCAATGGTATCGAAAGGGCTATCGCTCGATGGCGGCCCGGTGTGTGCCGGACCGCCCCTTTGGCGCGCTCCGAGACTTGCTCGCCGAGCTCTTTCGCACCACTGTGGCGCAGAGTCGCCGAGACCTCGCCGGCACGGACGCAGCCGTGCTCCAGGCCATCTGGTCCGCCCTGCCGGTAGAGGTCTCGACTGCGGTGGCTTGGCCGCCAGACCCTCGGGCTGCGGGGGGCGCACTCGCCCGGGTCTTTGGTCGCCACGCTCCGATTGCAGTCGTCTTGCTCGATGTGGACGAGGCCGATGTGGGCACCGCGGCCGTGCTCCCTCACTTTCGTGCGGCCTTGCCAGAGGGCGTGCGGCTGTGGGCCACCTCGCGTCGCCCCATGCCGGGCTTTCGCCAGATTCGGCCGCCCCCCTGGAACGCGGAGAGTGCGCGCAAGGTGTTGCCGGGGCTGCTGCCAGATGGACTCCTGCCAGATGGACTCCTGCCAGGAAGCGCGCCCGGACGAACCCCCCTGGAGAGCTGCGCCAGCGCGTGGCGCGCACTGGCCAGCTGGCGCCGAGAAGCGGGCCCGGCCAGGCTGGAGCCAGGCGCCGAGACCACCACTCAGCTTCAGGCGCTCGCAGTCCTCGACGAGCCGTTTCCCATGGTCGTGGCCCGCCAGCTGGCCGCCGACCTTCCGGCACTGCTGGCGGCGGGACACCTCTTGCCGGCGGCCCCCCCTGGCGACGCAGGCAGTCCGACCGGCAGCGGCGCCCTGGCAAGCGACGAGCCCACCGAGTCCACCGACATCCTCCTTCGGCGGGTGCTGCCTCCCGAAGACACCGAGGAGCCCGACTCTCTGGAGGCCATCCGCTGGCTGCGCTTCGCGGACCGGGGCACCCGACTGCTCGTCCGCGCGTCGGGTCCGTCCATTCGCGATCGGGAGCGGGCTGCGGCGCAGGTGTGGACCGCCCTGTCCGACAGCGAGACATCCTCCGACGAACGCACTCTGGGAATCGCCCGCCATGCCGCCCGATCGGGTGCCCCTCACCCGCGCGTGTTCGAGGCCGCTGCAGCGGTGGCGCTCGCCCGCGGCGAAGCCTCCGAGGTGGATCGTTGGCTGCAGCTGCGTGCCCTGCACGGGGGACGGACCGACGCCTGGGGCCCTAGCTTCGCCCGCATCTCCGCCGACCTGGAGCTGGAGCCGGGCCGGGTGCACCGAGCCGGCATTCGGGCCCTCGGACGCACCGCCACCGACGAGCTGGACCGGTCTCGTGCAGCGCTGCTCATGCTGCGCTTCGAAGCCAGGCAGGGCAACGCTACGGTGGCACGCGCCCAGGGACGCCGATGGGCCGACGGTCTTCGAGGCAGCCGGCCCGGACTGGCGGGTCGGATGGCCCGCGAGGTGGCCGTCGCAGCCCTCGCGGATGGGGACATCCAGGATGCCATCGAGACCGCGACCGAAGCTCTCACAGTCGCCCAAGAGGTCGCTGCAGGCGAGGCGGACGGCGCCCCGTCCATCGCCGAGATCGACGCCACCACGACGCTCACCCGCGCTCTGCTCGACTTCGGCGACCGCACCCGCGCCACCGCAGCCGCACTCCCGCTGCTCGAGCGGTGCATCGACACAGGCCGCACCCGCGGTGTCGCCCGCCTGAGTGTCCTGATGGCCGAGGCCGCCGCGTGGGCTGGCGAGCGGGACACCGCCGCCACCCACCTCGCCCGCTCGGGCGTGGCTCGGCGCCGCCACCCGCACCCCCACGTGCATGCCCAGGCCACTGCCCTCGAAGCCCGCGTGGCCGTCGACCAGGGCGACCCCACCGCGGCTGGCATCCTCATCTCTGAAGGCCAGGCCATCTCGGCGAGCCATCGGTTCCGCCGCCAGCGACGCGATCTCGCTACCTTGAGCCTCGAGCTTGCAGTGCAGCTGGCCGATCCCGACCTCGCCCGCCGCGCCCGCATCGAGCGCGCCAACGCTGAATGTACGGCGCCTGGTGACCAATGGTCCGCCGCCCTGGCGCGATGGCGCTGGCTCACCGGAGACCTCGCCGGGGCCCTCGAAGCCACGACCCGGGTCGAGAACCACGGCCTGCCCCGCATCGTGTGCCATGCCGAGCGCGCCCGCCTACTGCTGGTGGCCGGCCGCTACCCCGAGGCCCGCAGCACCGCCCGAGGCGCCGCAGAGACTGCCGAACAAGCCGGGCTCACCGAGCTGTCCCGCTTCGCCAGGCTGGTGGAAGGCGCTGCGGCGGCCTGGAGCGACCGACGCTACCTGCCCCTGCTCCGAAGTACTCGACGTGCCAGCTGGACTCACCTCTACCTGGGAGGCCTTCACCTGGACGCCATTCGACGGCAGCTGCGCGGCGATGATGCCCGCCCCACACTGCGTGACCTGCAAGCGCGCAGTGTGGCGACCGGCCACCGCTTGTACAGCGCACTGAGCCGTGCAGACGGCTGGTGACCCATTGGGGCCGTCGGGGTGCTATACCCCCTGGCTCCAGGCGCCTGCTTAGGCAGGAATTGGCCAACTAGCCAATTAGCCGAAAACACTTCGCTGTTCGTCGGGGTCCGACGTGTCCCAGTCCCACGCCACGCCCACCCGAGTCGGCAAGTACCGCATTCTTCGACGAGTCGCGGTTGGCGGCACCGCGGAGATCTATGAGGCCCGCCTCGACGGCATTGGCGGCTTTCAGCGCACCTTCGCTATCAAGCGCATCTTGCCCCACCTCTCCGAGCGGCCTGAGTTCGTCGATATGCTCGTGGAGGAGGCCAAGATTGCGGGCCTGCTGAGCCACGCAAACATCGTTCAGATCATGGACCTCGGCCAAGAGGCCGGCGCTTGCTTCATCGCCATGGAGTACGTCCGAGGCCCTGACCTCGGCCAGGTGCTGGCGCGCTGTGCCCAAAAGGGCATCACGCTGCCGGTCCCCCATGCCGCCTTCGTGTGCATCGAGATGCTCAAGGCCCTGGAGTACGCCCACACCCGCCAAGTGGTCCGCAACGGTCGGCTGGTGCCCCTCGACATCGTCCACCGCGACATCTCGCCGGCCAACATCCTCCTTTCATTGCAAGGAGAGGTGAAGCTCACGGACTTTGGCATCGCGAAGGCGTCGGTCAACGCTCTGCAGACCGTGAGTGGCGTCATCAAGGGCCGCTTCGACTACATGAGTCCCGAGCAGTCCGCCGGCGACCCCGTCGATCCGCGGACCGACCTCTTCGCCACCGGCGTCGTGCTCTATCAGATGCTCACCGGGCGCCATCCGTTCACCCAGCGCTCCGAGCCCGCCACACTCGATGCCATCCGGTCCGGAGACTTCGCGCCCCCGTCCACGCTCAACGCCGACATTCCACCGGCGCTCGAACACATCGTGAACAAAGCGCTGGCCGTCCTCCCCGACGAGCGCTGGTCCGACGCCACCGCCATGAAGGATGCCCTCGACCGCTTCTTTCACGAGTCGGGCTTCCTGTTCACCCACACCACCCTGGCGGCCTTCCTCAAGGGTCTCTTTCCCGAGCTCGCGCCACCTCCGTCGACGACCGCAGCCGACCTTGACGTCACACGGCCCATCCCCGCGCCCGACCGCGCCCGCGACGATGAAGATGATGCCCGTCCCACCCGAATCGCATGGGACGACCCCCCCCAGGACGACGGTTCTGAGGATGTTCTTGCCGGGTTGGCCCCCATTGGCGACAACGAGATGGGTCGGGTCAACACCGAGCTGCGTCCCCGGCCTGCGTGGGCCTCGCCGGGTCGGTCGATGCTCGAATCCCTGCCCGACATGTCCCACTCCATCGCGCTGAGCGACGTGGCCGGTCTCGGAGACGAAAGCACCCTCATCAAGCCCAGCCCCCTCATGCTGTCGGCTGAAGAAGACTGGTCCAACGCGTCCACCCAGATTCGTCCGTCGCCGCTGTCCAATGCGCCCCAACCCAGCGACCTCGATCTGAATGAAGACGAAGACGACGGCATGCTTCTGCCCGACCCAGAAGAGTGGGGGGATGCCGAGACTCGGATCCGGGCACCTTCTGCAGGCCTCGAGGAGCCCACCCGAACCGCTGCGCCCCCCACGCGTCCCGACATCGCTCTTCGGGCTCCGGCCCCCATTGCTCGCTCCGAGCGTGTACCCGATCCGGTCCAGCCGCCCACGCCAGCGGCACCAGTCGCGCATGCCCCGCCGCCCCCGTCCAGTATCGCCCAGGTGCTCTACATCTTCGGTGGCGCCATCGCCGCCGCCGGGCTGGTCTTCGTGGGCGCTCTCCTCGGCGTGCAGTACGCCCGTCTCGACAGCAGCGCCCTTAGCGGTGAACACCCCAAGGTGGAGGTCATTCACGCCGAAGACGCCACCGTCTCGGTAAACGGTGTGGTGCTGGAGGGCCGCGGTCCCCACCTCCTCGGTGCCGGCCAACACCTCGTGCGCCTGCAGCCCGAAGATGGCGAGCTGGTCGAGGCGTGGATCACACTGGAGCCCCGCGAGTATCGGATCCTCAAGTTCGAGACAGTGGGCGCTGACGACGGCAACGAATAGCGGCGTTGTTCGTCACGCCACCGCCGCGTGAGAACGATCTCAAAAGGAACGCGACCGTTGGCCGAACCGAGCACCCCCATCCCCGTCACCGGCCCTTCTGGCCCGGCTGATCTCGTCCTCGCCATCGTGCAGGGAATGCGGCCCAAGCAGTGGGCGAAGAACGTCTTCGTCTTGGCCGCGATCTTCTTCTCGATGAATTTTCGCAACGTGGACATGTGGATCCCCACTCTCGGGGCCTTCTTCACGTTCTGCATGCTGGCAAGCGCCGGCTACTTGTTCAACGACGCCCACGACCGCGAGGCCGACCGCCGCCACCCCACCAAGTGCAATCGCCCCATCGCCTCGGGCCGCCTGCCGCTTTCTGTCGCCTACGTCCAGATGGCGGTGCTCTTCGCGAGCGGATGCACACTTGGCTACTGGGTCTCCCCGTGGCTGCTCACCATCGCGCTGCTCTATTTCACGACCACGCTCAGCTACTCGTTCATCTTCAAGCACATCGTCATCCTCGACGTCATGTTCCTGTCGGCAGGCTTCTTGTGGCGAGCGGCGGCTGGGGCCATCGCCATCGACGTGCAGGCGAGCCCCTGGCTGCTGACCTGCACCGCCTTCGTGTCGCTGTTCTTCGGCTTCAACAAGCGGCGCGGCGAGCTGGTCATGATGGCCGACCGCGCGAAGACCACGCGAAAGATTCTCGCCGAGTACAGCCACGCCCTCGTGGTCGAGTTCCAGGCCGTCACCACCAGCGGTACGATCATCAGCTACGCGCTGTACTGCGTGCAGGGCTCGCCCACCCCGTGGCTGCTGCTCACGCTCCCCCACGTCATGTACATGGTGTTTCGCTACATGTACCTGGTGACCGCGCGAAACGAAGGCGGCGCCCCCGACGAGACGCTGTTCAAGGACATGCCCATCCTGGTCGCTGGCATCTTCTACGCCGTTACCGTGGTGACCGTGCTGGTCTTCGCCCCCATCCGCGCCTGACCCACGATGTCGGGAGCCCCCGTCCGGTCCGAGGCGGAGGCCCGCACTTCTTCGCTCGCAACACTTGTGGCGAGCTTGCTTGTGGTCCCCGTGCTGGTGACTTGGCCGCTGGTGCCCCGATTTGCGACGCATGTGATGGCCGCCCCCGACCAGGAAGCCGCGCCTCACATCTGGGGACTGTGGGCCGCCGGGCAAGGCACGGGTCTACTCCGGCTGAACACCGTACTCCAAGGCTTTCCCGACGGCATTGAGCTCGTCTTGGTCGACCCCCTCGACCTCCTCCCCTTCCACTTGGGAATGTGGGCGGGGCCTGCTGCGGCCTACAATCTGGTGCTGCTCACCGGGGTGGTGGTGATGGGACTTGCGGGTGCCGCACTGGCGCGAGTCATTGGCGGTAGTCCGGCGCTGGGTGCGGTGGTGGCAATGTCGTGCCCCACCTTGCTGGCCAATGCTGCCGACGGAATGACCGAGGGCTTTGGGGTGGGCATTGTGGGACTGGCGCTGGCGGCCTTGCTGAAGTGCCGTCAAGAGCCGCAGAGCCGGTGGTGGCTGGTCGGGGGACTGCTGGTGGGACTCACGGCCTGGGCTGGACCCTACAATGCCGTGTGGACGGCCATTATCGGCCTCGGCCTCGCGAGCTGGGCGGCGGTTCACCGTCGGTGGACCCGCCTATGGACCCTCGGGCGAGCGGGCGGGGTGGGCGGACTGGTGGCGTCGCCTGTGGCCATCGCCATCTTCACGGCTCGCGATGAGGCGCTACCGGGCGGAGGCAAGCGATCCGGACTGCCCGAAATCGTCGACAATCCGGACATCTTCAGGGGGGGCATGCGCACTGGCGCCGACCTCCTCGACCCCTGGCTGCCCGGCCCACTTACCGGGGGCCAAGCCGAGGTCTCCCACACTGCCTACCTGGGCCTGGTGGTGCTGCTGGCAGCCGGCTTCGCGGTCTGGCGCAACCCACGACAGCGCTGGCCATGGCTGGCTGGTGCGCTGTCCTTCGCCGTGTTGTCGCTTGGACCCTGGCTCTACGTGGGGGGGATCGCGGTTCGGGTGGGCGAGGACAGTGCTGCGCTTGCTGGGCCCGCCGGAATGGTCATGCTGGCGGTGCCCGTGCTCGGACGCTTGACCCGCTGGTACCGGGCGGGCGCGGTCGCTTCCTTGCTGTTGGCCCCCTTGGTAGCGACCGCCGCGTCAAGCCGACGCCCAATCATCCAGGCCATCCTCACTGCGCTGATTGTTGCCGACACGCTGCTGCTGGCTCCCTTGGCCTGGCCCCTCCACCACACCGCACTTCCCGATCCCGGCCCACTGCTCGATCTGCCCGCCGAGGGCGCGTTCTTGGAGCTGCCACCCGTCACGAGCGCCTCCCCACCACCCGGGCTCTGGCGCGATGAGACCGCTCTGCTTCAGGTCATGCACAGCCATCCCGTCGGTGGGGCGATGATGGGACTTGGGGTGTCACCAATCGCCCGCCAAGGGGTCGACGAGCTGCGGGCACTGATGCGCGGGGAAGGATTTGACGGCTCGCTTGCCGAAGACCTGCGCACCCAGGGGTTTAGGTGGGTTGTGATCCACACCGACTTCCACCCTGTGCCGTCCATGTCGATCCGACACATCGACCAATGCTTCGGCCAGCCGGTCGTCTTGGGCGACCGCCATCAAGTGTGGGACCTCGCCGCGGTTCCCCACCCGACCGGATGTTCACCCACCTCGACAGAGCGCTGACAACGCCTGCTCCTGGGCTTTGACAGCAGCTTGGCTGCGAACTAATGCCCTCCGTCGCTTGGGTGCGCTCGTACCCTGCGATGGCCTTGCCTCCCCAGCCTGTCCCGGAAGCGTGCCCATGCGAGTCGTCTGCGACAACTGCGCCGCAACTTACAACATTCCGGAGCAGAAGCTCACCAAGGAGGTCAACAAGGCGACCTGTCGCAAGTGCGGCCATCGCATGCTCATCCGACGGCCTGCGTCCGGCGGAAGGATCTTGCCTCCCAGTGAGGAGAAGACCCAGATCACCGACATTCCGGTGACTCATGCGCCTCCCGACGCCGACGAAGAGCGTCCCACTGTCGTGCTGGATCAAGCGCCGGGGCGTCCTGCCAGCGCCGCGTCCGCACCTCGCGCGGCACCGGCCCGTCCTGTCCGAGCGCGTCACTCGGCTCCTGCTGTGCCCCCCAGCGCAGCACCAGCTCTTGTCCATGCGCCCGTCCATGCGCCCGCACCCGCGCATGCCCATGTGCACGCCCCCGGCGCTGCGACGCCTGCTGCGCCATCCTTCGATCCCAGCGGCGACCTGAGCTGGGTGTTGTTGGGCTGCGCGACGGCCGGGATCGGCGCCCTTGTCCTCGCTGTCAACATCGACGGCGACGGCCTGCTTCGGGTGGTGGGTGCCGCCCTCGCGCTGTTTGGCGCGGTTCTCGGGTTCCTGGTGCTGCTCACTGGCGCGCGCGGTCGTCAGCCGGCCAACACCGCGGTCAGCGTTCTGCTCTCGGTGGTGTTCGCAGCCATGGGTGCCGGAGGAGCGCACTACGCCGCCAGAGCATTCGGTCCTGTCACCCCCGAGCTCGCCCGCGCACCGGTCCCCACGCCGGCTCCCGTTGTCGATGATGGCGCCTCTCTCGACCTCCTCGCTGAGGAGCCCCCCGAGCCCGAGCCCGAGCCCGAGCAGCCCGTCCGAGCAGCAGCCCCGAAGGCAGCCGTCCCTGTGCGTGGCACTGGCGCCGATGTCGCCCGCACCAACACGCCCGCGCCTCCGCCGCCGAAGGCAGAGGCCCCACCGCCTCCGCCGCCCGCGCGAAAGGGTCCGCCGATTCCCGCAACGGTCATCGAGACGATCGTCACCAGCAACTCTGGCGTGAAGCGCTGCTACATGGACGAGAAGCAGCGGTCTGGAACCCTTCCCCGCGAGCTGAAGATGGTGTTCACCGTGCAGCCTGCAGGCAATGTGTCCAAGGCGCGGGTCACCACCACCGACTACCGCGGCACCGACCTCGACATCTGCCTCGGCGGTGCCTTCCGATCCCTCGTGTTCCCGCCCTTCCAAGGCAGCGATCCCTACCAGACTGGATACGTCATCCGAATCTGACTGTCTCGTCCGCTCCGCTCGCAGTCCGGCCCCTCGCCGGGCTGTTGTCGTTCTCCACCCCCTCACCCCTTCCAGTCGCCGTCTCTGCGCAGCCCAAGCGTGCGCGCGACACGATTGTCACCCGTCCACCCCAGAGACACGTGCCTCCCGCGATAACCGCGCGCCCGACCAAGAACACAAGAAGCGCCCAGTCCCCCGGATGCCCATGTCTAGCTACGCTTCCCTCCGCAACATTGCCATCATCGCCCACGTCGACCACGGCAAGACCACGCTCGTCGACCACCTGCTTCGGCAGTCGGGCACCTTCCGCGAAAACGAGACCGTGGTGGACCGGGTCATGGACTCCATGGACCTGGAGCGCGAGCGCGGCATCACCATCCTCGCCAAGAACACCGCGGTGTGGTTCGGCGACGTCAAGATCAACATCGTCGACACCCCCGGGCACGCCGACTTCGGTGGCGAGGTCGAGCGAGTGCTCAAGATGGTCGACGGTGCCATGCTGCTGGTCGATGCGTCGGAGGGTCCCCTTCCTCAGACCCGCTTCGTGCTCGGCAAGGCCCTTGATGCCGGCCTCGAGATCATGGTCTGCATCAACAAGATCGACCGACCCGACGCCCGCGCCGACGAAGTTCTCGACGAGGTGTACGACCTCTTCATCGACCTCGGCGCCGACGAAGAGCAGCTCGAGTTCCCGGTCCTCTACGCCTGTGCGAAAGAGGGCTACTGCCACAACGAGCTTTCGCTTGAGCCCGGCGACCTTCGCCCGATGTTTGAGTCGATCGTCGAGCACATCCCCGGTCCCAAGGGCAACCCCAACGATCCCGCCCAGATGCTGGTCACCCAGCTCGACCACGACCGCTACGTCGGCCGTCTCGCCATCGGTCGCGTGTTCCAGGGCACCATCAAGCGCCACGATGACCTTTTGCTCCTCACTGCAGACGGCCAGAAGCGCATCAAGGTCGTGCAGCTGTACTCCTACGAAGGCTTGGCCCGCGTGGAGGCCGACTCGGTCACCGCAGGCGAGATCTGCGCCATCGCGGGCATCGCTGATCTCAACATCGGCGACACGCTCACCGACGTCAACAACCCCCAGACGTTGCCCCGAGTCGTGGTCGAAGAGCCCACCATCGGTGTGCTCTTCCTCGCCAACGACGGCCCTTTGTCTGGCCAGGACGGCAAGTACATGACCGCCCGCCAGATTCGGGAGCGGCTTGAAAAGGAGTGCCAGACCAACGTGGCGCTCCGCATCGATCCCGACAGCCCCCCCGGATCACTGCGCCTCTTCGGCCGTGGCGAGCTTCAGATCGCCATTCTCATCGAGCAGCTTCGTCGCGAAGGCTGGGAACTCTGCGTGAGCAAGCCCGAGGTCGTCATCCGCGAAGAGGACGGCGTGCAGCTCGAGCCCTACGAGACCGCCGTGCTCGACTTCCCCGAGGTCTTCATGGGCGTGGTGAGCGAAAAGCTCAACCTCCGCAAGGGTCGGATGACCACCATGAAGATGATGGGCTCCTCGCGTGTGCGGGTCGAGTTCCTGCTGCCCGCGCGCGGTCTCATTGGCTTCCGCAACGAGTACCTCTCCGACACCCGCGGCCTGGGCATCATCAACACTCTGTTCGCCGGCTGGAAGCCCTACGCGGGCCACATCCTGTTCCGCAAGAACGGCTCGATGGTGTGCGACCGCCTCGGCCAGACCTCCGCCTATGCCCTCTTCCACCTCCAGCCGCGCGGCAAGCTCTTTCTCGCGCCCGGCATCCAGGTCTACGAGGGCATGATCATCGGCGAGAACAGCCGAGAGAACGACCTCAACGTCAATGCCACCAAGTCGAAGGCGCTCAACAACGTGCGCACGGCCGGTGCCGACGAGAAGCTCATCCTCGCGCCTCCCGTGCAGCTCACCCTTGAGAAGGCCATGGAATTCATCGCCGAGGATGAGCTGATGGAAGTCACGCCGAAGTTCATCCGCCTCCGCAAGAAGGTGCTGGCCGGCAACATGCGGTCCGTCATCCGCGGAGAGCGCAAGGACAAGAAGAAGAAGCGTCGCGGCTGAGCGCTACTCCCAGGGCCAGTGTCCCAGTAGGGGGACTGTGCCCAGGCCCGCCCGGCTGCGTTGCTGAAGCATGGCGTCGCAGAGGGTGAGCGCTGCCATGGCTTCGACGATGGGGACCGCACGGGGCACCACACAGGGGTCATGGCGACCCTTGGGCTGCACCTTCGCCGACCGTCCCTGGTTGTTGACGGTGTCCTGCTCTGAGAACACCGTGGCCACGGGCTTAAAGGCCACGCTGAACTCAATGGGCATCCCGTTGGAGATGCCGCCTTGGATGCCGCCCGAGCTGTTGGTCCGAGTGCGCACCCCCCTCTCACCGACAATGGGCTCCCACAAGTCATTGTGAGCCGTTCCACGCATCCGGGTGCCGGCGTAGCCTGAGCCGCTCTCGAAGCCCTTGGCGGCCGGGATGGACAACATTGCGCCAGCCAGAACCGCTTCCAGCTTGGCGAACACCGGCTCACCG
>Ga0315321_10002071_pt1 | contig 15608 bp, 14 predicted proteins | sample M180m21515metaG_FD_203464 | JGI IMG/M metagenome (GOLD analysis project Ga0315321, IMG submission 203464) | Ammonia-oxidizing marine archaeal communities from Monterey Bay, California, United States - M1 80m 21515 | ecosystem: Environmental > Aquatic > Marine > Intertidal zone | place: USA... | reverse complement strand
CGGGGTAGCCAGCATCGAATGCAATTTTTCTTCGCGAATCAAATGAATGAAGTGGTGTTCCTCAGTGCGAAGCAAGTTTCTTGTCTGAATCTGCCTTAGACCGCGCACCGCCGAACCCAAGGCGCTCTCAGCGGGCCTCAAAGTCTCATCGAATTCAATAACGCCATTCTGTCCACACAAGGAATGCAACCTCAACAAATCATCGTCCGCATCATAAAGAAACAAGGCGGAAAACCGGCACTCCATCAATTCAACCGCTTCCATCGCAATGGAACGCAATACCTCCTCCAAGTCCCGCTTGTCCGCCATCGCCTGACCGACGCCAACCAAAGACTGTAATTGACCCGCCTTGTGCCGCAGCTGTTTGATGAGCCAAATATTTTGCAGGACTCGACTCGCCTCATTGGCAATAAGAACAAGAATACGGAGATCATTCTCATCAAAATCATCCTTTTGGAATGAGTCCACATTCAAAGCTCCGATAGTCCGACCTCTTTCACAAATCGGTGCGGCCATTTCAGACTTCACCCGACAATCCAGAGAAAAATAGCGAGACTCTTCATGTACATTCGAGGCGAGAAGAGGCTCGCCATGCAAAGCGACCCACCCAGTGATACCATGCCCTAAGGGTAATTCAAAGCCACGAGCATCTTCCGACAGACCTCGTTCCACCTCGATCAAAAGTTGATCGGAATCGCCATTAATCAAGGCAATCGATGCAGATCCTGCGTTGAATGTACGCATAACCTCTTCAATGATTCCTTCCAACGCAATCTCAGGATCCTCGGAATTTCCTGCAAGTGAGCTCACCCTGTAAAGGGCATCCAACGCCCTTCGGTCTTTTGCTACATCATTTCCGTCCACCGAACTCATTTAAAAAGCAATTACACTATACCCCAAGCAGGTCACAACTACCAAAACTGCCCCTATTAAGTTAGCCCTACTGTCAAATCAGTACTAAAAACAGAACGCTTCCATGCTAGGTCTAAAGGTAAAACAGTAAAAGGGAATGGGTTCTGTTCTGGCTCGAGAAAACCGCCACTACTTATTTTGCTGGAACGAAATGCCGCCATGAATCCTCGATCGGACGACCATACAGAAAACTCACAAATGGACGCCGTCTTGGCCGTACAGGTTCTCGAAGCAAGAGCATATCGGCCTCCCCGGGGTCGCGATTCCCCTTTCGACTATTGCAACGGATGCAGGAAGTAACCACATTTTCCCACGATGTTTTTCCACCGCGATCTCGAGGAACCACATGATCCATGTTCAATTTCTTTGCCACAAAAGAATTACCGCAGTACTGGCAACGATATCCATCACGCTCGAACAGATTCTGTCGATTGAACTTCATTTCCCTCAACAACATTCGATCGTAATTCCTAAGAAGAAGAACGCTAGGCACTCTCACAGACTGATTCACGGTATGTATCAAGCGACTCCCCGCAGAGGGGGGGGGCTCTGTGGAAAAAGAAAACCAAGCATCAGCATCAAAAAGGCGAAAGCTTCCGTCTTCGGCATAAATGACTTGAGCATGCTCAAGCGCAAGTAAACTGAATGCTCTTTCAACACCTACTACATTAACGGCTTGCCACAATCGATTTAAAACAAGCGTCTGGTATGCAGAATACATTAAGGAATAATGAGTAACCTAACAAACCCGAGACATGTCAAAGGATTTTTACTCAGAACCACTCAACGACAAGAAATCATTGAGAATGCAAAACATTAGACCAAAAGGATCAGTAGCTTCGACCGTCCTTGTTCTCGTAGTAATTGAGAAATGCCTTGTGAACCACTCGATACCCTCCGGGCGTAGGATAGTCTCCGGTAAAATACCAGTCGCCTTTATGGTTGGGGAGCGCCTGATGAAGGCTTTCTATGGTTTGGAAGATAATTTCCACATCTCCCTTCCAAGCCAAAGATTCGGGAGTCACGAGCTCGGCAATCTTAGATGAAATTTCCTCGGCGGTAAAGTTTTCGTAGACTCGCTTGACATGGTTTGATTGGCCTACTTTTTCATCGACCAAGGATTTACGGCAAGCCTCGGCAACTTCCTCGAGCAAACCGTCGAATCCTCTTTCCTTGATAAGGGCAACGGCAGCCTGAAAGGCGACGAACTTCCCGAGTTCTGACATATCTATGCCGTAGCAATCGGGATAGCGTATCTGTGGTGCAGTCGAAGCTATGACTAGCTTTCGAGGACATGCTCGGCTCAAAATCTTAAGAATACTACGCTTGAGAGTGGTGCCTCTGACGATAGAGTCGTCTATGCACACGAGGGCATCTTCTCCCTCACGAACAACCCCGTAAGTAATGTCGTATATGTGAGAAACCAACTGAGCCCTGCCCGACTCTTGGCTGATGAAGGTGCGAAGCTTGATGTCCTTGTTCGCGATTTTTTCTCCACGCGGCCAATTGTCCATTACCAGCTCATCAATCATTTCGGGAGTAATCCCTCCGTTCTTTGAGGCAAAACCCAATTGATCCTTAACCTGCACGCGTCTGATTCGACGAAGTTCATCCATCAATCCATAGTAAGCGCTCTCCGCAGTATTTGGAACATAACTAAAAACGCTTTTGGAGAAGTCCATACCAACGGAGTCTAGAACCCGTGGTGCGAGCAAGGCACCGAGATGCTTGCGCTCGGCATAAATCTCGGGGTCATTGCCTCGCGAAAAATAAATTCGCTCAAAGGAACACCCGGCGTGTGTCTCTGGGGCGTCCGCAAAACGCTCTGTCAAGATTTCGCCATTGGCGCGAACAATCACCACAGTACCAGGATCGATTTCCTTCACTTCATTCGCATCCTTTTCGAAAACCGTCATGAGAGGAGCTCGCTCCGAGGCGAAAGCAACAACTTCATCGTCACAGACGAAGAAACCGGGACGAATTCCAAGCGGATCTCGCATGACAAATGAATCGCCATTCCCGGCGATTCCAGCGATCACATAACCACCATCCCAATTACGAGCCGCATCGCGAAGGATGGCAGCAAAGTCAAGACGCTCCCCTATCCATTGCGAAACCTCGGAACCGGCAATACCTTGAGACTCGGCTTGGGCAGACAACTTGTCGTTGGCCGCATCCAGATAATAACCGGCTTCCTCTAAAATAGCTTGAGTATCTGTGTCGAAAACCGGGTGCTGACCGCGTTCGACGAGGCTTAAGTTCAATTCGTCTCCATTGGTAAGATTGAAGTTACCGGCAACCATAAGATTTTTCGCCGGCCAATTGCTTTTGCGAAAGTAAGGATGGCAAGAAGTGTCGCCATACCCACCGGAAGTCCCATAGCGAAGGTGACCCAGGAGGATTTCGCCACCGTAGTCGAAGCGTTCCTTGACTGTTTCTGGAAATTCCGGATAAGCATGTCCTGCATCCAACAACTTCTGATAACGCTTCAACTGCCCGCCAAAAATTTTGGATAAAGCCTTAGAGCTGGTGCTCCGCTCGCGAAACATGAAAGCTTCTCCTGCGGGAACATTCAATTTCATCGATCCGATCCCTGCACCGTCCTGACCGCGATTATGCTGCTTCTCCATCAAAAGGAACAATTGGTTGAAACCCCACAAAGGGGTACCATGGCGTTCAACATAATGAGCAAGTGGTTTGCGAAGCCGTACAAGAGCTATGCCACAATGATGTCCGATTTCGTCGCTCATGTCAGCCTCAAGCCTTCTTCATGGCATGCGGTATGGAATCCTGCCAAGTTTCGCGCAATCCTTTAACATCTATGTCTAAAACGGTTTCTGTACCAACAATCGCTTGAAAGCGCCCGTTTCGCCGAACTATTCCAATTTCCTCGGCATCAACTCCAATTTCCTTTGCAGCGGACATAACCTCGGCAAGCCTCTCGGGCTCAACAGCTAAAACGACCCTGCCTTGACTTTCTCCGAAGAGAAGAGCGTCGAGGCGCTCTGAAGGGCCTTTCGACTGCAAATTCAAGTTCACTCCCAAAGTTTCATTCTCAAAAAGCATCTCAGCGACAGCGACGAGCAGACCGCCCTCCGATACGTCATGAGCAGCGGATATCAGACCTGCTTGAATTTGGCTAATGAGCAAGTCCTGCAGGTTTTTCTCGGCTTGAAGATTAACTTGAGGAACCTTGCCCTCTTTTCGACCGTGGCGAGTCTGCATGAAATAACTGGCACCCAATTCAAAGGGCAGACCTCCGAGGAGGACGAGTCTCTCGTCGCCGCTACTTACGAAACTGCGAACAACATCACCACTTCCCTCGATAAGCCCAACCATAGAGACAACCGGCGTAGGGTCGATGGCTCCGTCTCCATGCTCGTTGTATAGACTGACGTTGCCTCCCACAACCGGCACGTCGAAGAACTCGCATGCTTCGGCCAGGCCCTTTACGCACTCACTGAGCATGTAATAGACTTCAGGTTTGTTGGGATTCCCGAAATTCAAGTTGTCTGTTACGGCCAAGGCGCGAGCTCCCGAACAGGCCAAGTTCCTCATGCACTCGACGAAAGCGATCTGGGCTCCTCGATACGGGTTTAGGTAGCAGAAACGATTATTACAGTCGTTCGAGATCGCGATGCGCTTGTCTATGCCCGCGATGGCGAGATGAACCACTCCCGCATCACTCCCGGGAGCGACAGTGGTGCCAGCCATGACCATATGGTCGTATTGCCGCCAAACCCAATGTTTCGAGGCGATGGTCGGATGACCGAGCAATTGCTTCAGCGACGTTTCCACTTCACCCGACTGCAAGTCATCAAACCTATCAGGCGTCCATTCGCGAGCAGCGACGACATGGGCGGGTTCCTTCGTGGGTTGGTCGTAAATCGGAGCCTCGTCGGTCAATGATTTGGCGGGGATATCAGCCACCACTACACCCTTGTGTCGCACAACCATGCGATCACCTTCCTTGACCTCGCCGATTTGGGCGGCATGCAAATCCCATTTTTCGAAAACCTCCTCAAGCTCCCTTTCTCGTCCACGATTCACGATCACCAGCATACGTTCCTGGCTTTCCGAAAGCATAATCTCGTAGGAATTCATTCCCTTCTCACGCTGAGGGACGAGATCAAGATCAATTTCGATGCCGGCGTCACCGCGAGATGCCGTCTCGCACGAAGAACAAGTCAACCCGGCCGCACCCATATCCTGAATGCCGACGACCAAGCCCGGAATAGCCATCATTTCAAGACAGGCTTCAAGTAAAAGCTTCTCCATAAACGGATCACCTTTCTGAACCGCAGGTCGATCCTCGGCACTTTCCTCAGTAAGTTCTCTGGAGGCGAAACTAGCTCCACCAAGTCCATCTCGACCAGTACCGGGTCCGACGTAGTAAACGGGATTCCCAACTCCTTTGGCGGCTCCACGCTTAATTTCATCGTGTCGCAGAATGCCTGCACAGAGAGCATTGACGAGTGGGTTTCCCTCATATGACTCATCGAAATAGACGTCGCCGCCAAGGTTCGGGATCCCTAAGCAGTTACCATAATTAGAGATGCCGTGCACCACTCCTCGAAAAAGGCGGCGTACCTGAGATGAATCCAAAGAACCGAAACGCAAGGAGTTCGTAAGGAGAACTGGCCTTGCTCCCATGGTGAAGATATCGCGAACAATTCCTCCCACCCCGGTGGCCGCTCCCTCGAAAGGCTCTATTGCGCTGGGATGATTATGGGACTCGATCTTGAAGCAAACACCCCAACCGTCCCCGATGTCGATGACGCCTGCGTTTTCTTCGCCTGCCTTTACCAACACTTGGCCGAGGGCCTCCTTGTCGACCTTTTCGGTCGGAAACAATCGGAGAAGCTTGCGCGTGTTCTTGTACGCGCAATGCTCCGACCACATCACCGAAAAGATCCCGAGCTCAGTAAGGTTCGGCACGCGACCCAAAATCTCCTTGGCCTGCTCGTACTCCTCGGGCAGCAGTCCGTGTTCCGCGACAAGTTCTGGAGTAATCTCCACGTTCAAGGCATCGTCCGGGTTCGGCGGCGGAACAGGACGGGCAGCAGATTGGTCGGAAGCTTCCACACTCATGCTGATGCGAGTTTCACCGTTTCGCCCAGCAACGGTGCCAGGAATGCCCGCAGGACGGAGATGCCGTCAAGACCAGGATGGAACGATTCCACCGCTCGTTCGGGATGAGGCATCATGCCGAATATGTTCCCGGCTGCGTTGCGAACGCCTGCTATATCGTTTACGGAACCATTCGGATTTCCATGTCCGGGTCCGTCTGAAAGATCACCGGCGTATCGCAAAAGCACTTGTCCATTGGTCTCTAGTTGACTCAAGTCACTGGCATCCAGACGATAGTTTCCTTCGCCATGAGCGATTGGAAGATAAATCCTTTCTCCAAAGTTGGCCCTATTGAAACTTTCGGTGGAGTCTTCTGGGAGCAGACACTGGTTCACGCAGCGAAACTCAATGCAATTGTTTCGAATCAAGGCTCCCGGAAGCAAACCCGCCTCGCACAGGATTTGAAAACCGTTGCATATCCCGAAAACCAGCCCGCCCTTTTCGGAAAAGCTCTTCAAGTCCTTCATGATCGGGGAAAACCTGGCAATGGCTCCGCAACGCAGGTAATCGCCGAAGGAAAATCCTCCCGGCACGATCACGGCCTCGGTGTCGGCAGGAAGAGCCGACTTGTGCCAGACTCGTTCTGCAGAAAGGCCGATCACGTCGTTTATCGCATGCCACGCATCCCAATCGCAATTGGAACCGGGAAACTGAATAATCGCTACTCGCATAGGTTACGGTTAATTAGTGAAATGCTAGAAGTATAGTTCAATTCTTTTCCTTCTCGTAGTCCTCATCGGTGAGGGCTTCCTCAACCACGAAGTTGGTTAGTTTTCCGATGCCCTCAATCTCAACCGTCACCTCGTCCCCCGACATAAGGAACCGACGCGGATCTTGAGCGGAACCGACACCCGACGGAGTACCAGTCAGGATAAGTGTACCAGGAAGAAGAGTGGTGCTGCCGCTAAGAAAAGCAATCAAGGTGGGCACGTCGAAGATCAAGTCGTCTGTTCCTGATTCCTGCACCACGTCGTCGTTCAAAAAGGTTCTCAGGGTCAACTTGGAAGGGTCGGGAATTTCATCGGTCGTCACTAGACAGGGACCAACCGGGCAAAAGGTGTCGAAGGTCTTGCCCCGGCAATACTGTCCCCCGCCCTTTTCCTTCTGCCAGTCCCGAGCACTCACATCGTTGGCGCAAACATATCCCAACACATGATCGAGAGCCTCCTCTTTCGTGACATTCTTGCACGGACGCCCGATCACCACGCCTAGCTCACCTTCGTAATCCACCATGTCGCTCCTGAGGAATCGCGGCAGCACGATGGGAGCCCCGGGATCTTGAACGGCAGTGGCCGCCTTCATGAATATCATCGGATGCTTGGGAGATTCCTCCCCCGATTCCTCGGCATGAGCCTTGTAATTGAGGCCCACGCAATAGATGCAACGAAAATCGACGGGCGAGAGAATTTTCACCGCATCCGCCGGTTCACCCGTTGCCTCGAACTCTCCCTTGCCCTTTTGGCGAATGACGAACATCTTGCCCTCGTCGTCAATACGACCGAAGCCGAGTTCGCCCTTCCTGTCCAGGTATCGAATAATCTTCACCGCGAAAATCTAATCGATCTCGTAGCGAAAGTCCTCGATGATCGGGTTGCTCAGCAGCCCGTCGCATAGCTCATCGAGTTTCTTGCGAGTTTTGGAGTCGTCTTCCCCATCCATCTCAAAAGTGATCGTCTTGCCGACTCTCACTCCTTGGGCTGAATCATGACCCAAGCTTTTCATTGCGTGTTCCACAGCTGCCCCTTGGGGGTCCAACACCGTAGGTTTTGGAGAAACAAATACCGTTACCTTCACGAGTAAAGCTAATGAGCATCGTTCCACCCACCTTTCAAACCTATTTTGCGCACAAGGCAAAAAAGTTGTTAACTTAGCCCTTTAAACGATGGCGTGGATGATAGGCGGCATGATCGTCCAAAAGTCGCTCTCCCTCTAAGTGGGTGTAGATTTGCGTGGTACCGATGTCGGCGTGACCAAGCATTTCTTGCACAGCCCGAATATCGGCGCCCCCCATCAACAAATGCGTGGCGAAAGAATGGCGCAAAATATGGGGAGTCACGTTTTTCTCGATCCCGGCTTTACGGGCGTAATCCTTGACCAGCACCCAGACCATCTTTCGGGAAATCCCCTTCCCTCGAATGCTGAGGAACAATTCGCCACCCGTTCCATCCTTCACCAGACTTGGACGACCACCATGCAAGTAGTTGCGAATGGCTTGGGTCGCCTGCCCGCCCACGGGTACAACTCGCTCCTTGGAACCCTTACCGAAGACTCGGGCAAACCCTTCGTCGCAATCTACCGAGGTCATGGGCAAAGTGCAAATCTCCGAGACCCGCAGGCCACTACCGTACATCAGCTCGAAGATCGCCTTGTCCCGCTTACCGAGGGGAACGTTCGTATCGGGGGCCTCCAGAAACTTCTCCATTTCCTCGATCCCAAGCATATCAGGCAAATGCCGATGCTTCCTCGGATTGGACAAAAGCTCGGTGAAATCGTCCTCGCGCAAATTCTCGGCCACTAGAAAACGGGCCATCATCCGAACCGCGGATAGCTTTCGAGCCAAGCTGGCCACTGCGTACCCCCCCCTAGTCAGATCGGCAAGCCAGGCCGACACGTCCTCTCCACTCGCCTTTCGCCAATTCTGCACCCCGCGATCGTCGAGAAAACACGAAGCCTGAGCGAGATCCTGCTCATAAGAAGACACCGTATTGTCAGCCAAACCCTTCTCCAGTTGTATCGAGACCAGAAAGGCGCTCAAGTCGGGCTCGAAGGCGGGAGGAGGTTCGGGTGGTTCCGCTCCCTCGACACGCTTCAAGGTGGTGACTCCGCCCATTAATCCAATCCTAATCCGAGGGAGTTTTCACCGGGCGAATCTCGCCCGCGAAAATCTTGCGGTATATTCGGTTCTTAGGAGTCTTCATCTTGCTCACGAGAAAATCCTGCTTTCGCAAGGCCCCGTAACCGTAGCGATAACTGGCGGCCAACCTAGGATAATTGAACACGTCGGCCTTGCTCAGCATGCCCTTCAACTTCCCCAAGTAACCCGTGCCCACCTCCACGTTCGTCTCCCAGTTAAAGGCGAGTCGATAGCTTTTGTCGGTGACGTCCTTCCACGCTCCCTCGGTCAACTGCATCATACCGCGGGCAACGGAGGTCTCCGCATTCGCGTTCAGGCTGCTCTCCGCATGGCAGACGGCGTATACGAAAGCCGGATCCAGACCGTACTTGGCCGCCTCCTTCTTCACTTTCGGCCACACCTTTATCGCAGGAATGAAATTCTTGCCCCGGTCGATCACTCCACAAGAGGAAATCGCCCCAAGGGCAATTACGAAAACCAACCCTTTTCCAACCAAAAATCTCCGCCTCACACTATCAGTCAAGCGCCACTTAAACGGACAGGCAAGAATTTTGGGTCAAAGAAAATGGAACGAAGCCTAAGAGACGGAACCCCAAGGTAATGACATCTTCGGAAAAGATCCTTGCTCAGGCTATTCATTCTCCAGCCAAGCCTTCGTCACGTAATCGTAGAACCGTCGGGGGTTTTTCGATTCCCGTTGGTAGTAGAACCATCCCTTGCTTTCGTGTCGATAAACGAAGGGATAAAGGGTTTGGTTAGTCCAAAACCAACCCAACGAAGTATCCCAATACCATAAAGAATCGAGAGTTGATCCGACGGGATATATCCACCCGTGCTGGGCATGAAAGCTCCAACCCGAACCAGTCGGAAAGTACTCACCGAACCATTCCAGAGAACGCCAACCATTCGAGTGAACCGTCCCTGCAACCGCAAGAGCGTTGGAAGAAGATGAAGTTGAAGAGGAAGAACTCAAAACCTCAGCCTCGAGAACGAGCAAGCCCACTCCGAAGGCTTCGTCGTTGACGGAGAGAAGCTTGCCATCCGGAGTAATCGAAACGTACTCACATGCCGATGATTGGGTTGGTTCGCCGTCTGGGGAAAGAAAGGAATCCACCCTTTGCCATACTTGGCTCCCGTTCTCATCGAATTTGGTTATCATTCCCCGCCAATCGGTTCGCGGGTCGGCAACGCACTCGTTGAGGATGGATATTCTCGTCTGGTTACCATCGGTCCCCTTCCACGGATCACACCCCTCGATGCCCGTACCGCTTGCCACAATCATGCCGCCGTAGGCAGTAGCCATAATGCCCCAGCTCTCATCGTAGATTAATTTTGGGTTGCCTGCTCCCAAACCGGCAAACTTGTCGACGCCTCCCACCGGATCGCCGAACTCACGAGTCCAAGTAACGGTTCCATTCAAATCCAAGGCAGTGAGATAGGAATCAAGGATTCCGAAAGATTTCCCCCCATGCCCGCAAAAGGCGAAACCTTTAAGCGCTCCGGCATTAGCCAACACGGATAGGTCGGTAGGTTCTCCCCGAGTCGGGTAAGACTTGCTCCAAAGGATAACTCCCTGAACATCCAGCTTCTTGAGAATGGCCTCATTGGGATATTGGACGGCCGAAGTAAGGACCAGGAAATCGCCGGTCGCGCCAATGGGGCGTACCCCCTTGGCCGTCAGGGAATCAGACAAGTCCCGGCGCCAAGTTGGGGACGAAGGCGCATTGACGGCATTAAGAAGATCGGGGCCATAGTAAGCCACGAAGGCGGTATCACTGGACGGGTTGCCGTAGGACTTGAAACCCTCAAGCCCCCCTTGCTCTGCATTGGTAACGCCACCGGTTATCAAACCTCCGGCAGGAGTGGCATGAACTACTTCGTAGGCCGAAGAAACTCCACCGGTGGACTCGGATAGGACATGCTCCCAAGAGACATTCCCGGTGCTTGAGTCAATCTTCACAAAGAAGGCATCCTCGCTCCCATCGGATACCCCCTTGAAGCCGGCAAGAAAACAGGCATTACCAACTTCGGCGACTTGGTTAAAACCGTCCTGCTTCCCACTGCTCCCTCTAGTCAGGCTCTAGGACCAAGAGGCTTCGCCGGACCCGCTGGACGGACTGAGGTGGAGATAACCCGACCAACCGCTAGGTACTACCTTAAGGGCAAAGGCTTCCTTTGATCCAGCGGCATCGACGCTCTTGCCCACCACCAAGTAACCGCCATCAGATGTTCCGATGCCATGCACCGCATGGGGATCCTCCCCAAAATCCGCTTCACCGATACCGGCGTAGAAAACCACCCCGGGGGCATCTGAACTTACCGCCGTGTTCCCCATAAGAGACAAGGCATTCAATAAGTTTATGAGGATGGAAAGTTTTAAAATTCTCATGGTGGTTCGTTTACAACAGATCAAAATCCAAAGAAGTTTAAATGAACAGTTTGTTCATCGAAAAAACGGGAAGAAAGAACTTAAAAAACAACTAGCGGGCAAGAAACAAAAAGAGCAGCAGGAACAGGATGCCGAAGAGCGCGGTGAGTCCAATCGGGTGTATACCAGTAGTCGCCTGTTGCTCCAGATCGGCCTCGGTTTCTTCATCTGATTTACCAGGGTAGAACCCAAGCCTTTGCAGGGGCTGGGAAAGCCACTTGGCCATAATGCCAGGTCCATCGGCGGTGAAAGCTGAAAACTTACCCGCGACACCGCCCACGATAAAGGCATGAGCCCTCTCGTTAAGACCGTTCCAAAAGGTCGACATGGAACTTAAAAAGAAGCGACCGGCCTTGCGGTAGATGAAGTCTATGTCCAAGTTCACGGACCTGACCTCGGGTGGGTAGATCTTCTTCAGCTTTAGACAGGCCACGGCCAGAATAGAGAAAAAGAGAAGGAGAGTCTGGTTCACGACGTGAGTAGCGTCGTAGGGGTGGTAGCCTCCGCCATAGTTGGGTAGAAGCTGGTAAAGCCATTGCGGGTTGCAGCCGAGGAAAATACAGAGAAAGGAGGAAAGACCCATTGCAAGGAGCATATTCAGGGGGGCTTCCTTGGGTCGTAAACCGGAATCTTTTGAGAAAAAGGCAAAATAGGGTATCTTAATTCCCGCGTGCTCCACTACGCCGGCTGCGGCAAAGAGGAGAACGAGCCAAAGAACTAAGTGCCCTTCCCTAGCAGCCTCCACCATGATGAGCGACTTGCTCACGAAACCGCTGAAGAGGGGGAAGGCTGAGATGGAAGCCGCCCCGATTATGCAGAAACCCGTGGTCCAAGGCATGGACTTATAGAGCCCGCCCAGCTCGGAACCGCGAATTTCCCCGGTCCGAAAGAGGACTGCGCCCATGCTCATGAAGAGTAATCCTTTGTAGATCACATGAGTGAAGGCGTGAGCCACCGCCCCGTCGATGGCCAATTCCGTGCCGATGCCCACGCCAACCACCATGAAGCCGATCTGGTTGATCTTGCTGTAACAGAGAACACGGCGCAGGTCGTTCTCAATGACGGCGTAAAAGATGGGAAAGAGAGCCATTAGGCCGCCCACGAGCAAGAGAACGTCGGCGCCGGGAAAGAGACGGGCCAACATGCAGACGGCGCACTTCGTGGTGAAGGCGCAAAGAAATACCGGACCCGTGGGAGTGGCCTCGGCGTAGCCGTCCGTCAACCAAACGTGCAAGCCGGGAAAAGCGGCCTTGATGCCGATAGCGAGAAGGATGAGCGTCGCCCCTAGGTCGCCAGCCTCCAGGGCCTCCGTTAGAGAAACCATGGCGAAGGCTTCCGGCCCACCCACGGCGTGGTAACGAAAGACGATTCCGGCTAAAAGAAGCAGGCCCGATGAAACATGGAAAAATAAGTAGCGAAAACCCGACTGTTCCGCCCGTTTGGTTTTGCGACCCCATATTTGGAACACCGAAGTGATGGCGAGCCCCTCCCACCAAAGGAAGAGCGATATCAAGTCGCCCGCAAAAGCTACGCCCACGGCGGTCGCCGCATAGAGCAATCCCGTTGAAAGTTGCCAAGGATCTCGCAGGTGAAAGGCGTAGAGTCCCGCCACGAGGGCGGCTATGTGAAAAAGGTAGCCGAAGAGAATGGCCTGCCTGTCTACCTCCGCGTTGATGATTTCCTGCCCGAACAGAACCATCGTGGAAGTGGCTCCGACTTCCATGGTACTCACCAGCCAAAGACCCAAAATGGGCGCAATGACCATGACGGCGGAGGCATAACGACCTCTCAGGATACCTGCTACGATACCACCGAGTATGAGGGCGCTAGCCGGATGGAAGGATATTTCTGCGGCGGCTAACATCCCTTCACTCCTTTTCCCAGTAGTCTTCGTCCCGCATGAGAATACGACGACCTTTCACGCTTCGCAAGGCCTTGGAGATGAGGATGAGGGCGGCGCAAGAAACAAACCCGTAGATAGCATAAAAAACAGGCCAAGTCTCAGGGCCTTCCAACAGACCGCCCATGCCATCGTGAAAGGCGGCGTGCTTGTGCCATCCGAATCCGAAGACGAGGTCGATGAGCAGGAGAAGAGCGCAGAGACCGAAAAACGCGTTGAGAAACTTTTTCACGTTGGCAGGATGATCCAGCCAACGCTTGGGTTCGTTCTTCGATTTTTTCTTAGTAGCCATGACTTTGTTATCCTTCCTTAGAGCAATCAGTATCACAGACCCGCCAAGCTGAGCAAGACGTCGGAGAAAAAGAACAAGCCAAAGCAGCCCAAGGCAGTACAGGAAAGTGGAACCACGCATTGCCAGGGAGCTTCCTTAAGGCCGCCCTCCTCTTCCTCGTCGTCATTCTCGTTACGAAAGAAAGCTCTTACCGCAACGGGAAGAAGATAGAAGACGTTCAAGAGCGAACTGAGGAGCAAGACGACCACCACCCAAACGTAGTCGCGATCGAGAGCACCCAAAACCAAATACCACTTGCTTACGAAACCGCCGAGAGGAGGCAATCCGATTACGCTCAGCGAACCGATGAGAAAAGCACCCATGGTGAATGGCATCTTGCGACCAAGGCCACGGAGCTCGCTAACGTATTTCTTACCTGATGCAACCAGGATGGCACCGGCGCAGAAGAACAGGGTGATCTTTCCGCAAGCGTGCATGGCGATATGAACCACGGCACCTCCGGTACCCTGCTTGGTGGCGAGGGTAGCTCCAAGGACGACGTAACCCAGTTGCCCAATGGTGGAGAAGGCGAGACGCCGCTTGAGGTTGTCCTGAGAAAGGGCGATCAGGGAAGAAATGATTATGGTGGCGCAGGCGATCCAGACCAGGATTTGTTCACCATCCAGGGCTTGGAGAACCTCGATGCCGAAAATGTCGGAATAAACCCGAATGACGCAGAATACGCCGACCTTGACCACGGCCACGGCATGGAGAAGCGCGGAAACGGGAGTGGGGGCAACCATTGCGTTCGGCAACCACGAGTGGAGAGGCATAAGACCGGCCTTGGCGAAACCGAAAGTGAAGAGCAAGAGAAGCACCAATTGGGTGGTAGGTGAGAAGAAGGAAACCTTTCCCGTATCCGCAAGAAAGTCCATTGTGACCGTTCCCCCGTCGAGCCATACGTAGCACCAACTCAAGGCGGGCAAGAGTAGGCAGAGAGAGGTAAATAAAAGGTAACTGAGGTATGTGCGCCCTCCCTTGCGGGCATTCTTGTCCTGCATGTGAGTGACCAGAGGATAGGTCGAGACCGAAAGCATCTCGTAGAAGAAATAGATGGTGAGCAGATTGGCCGAGAAGGCCACGCCCATGGTGGCGCAAAGAGAAATGGCGAAGAAGGAATAGAAGCGCGTCTGGGCGTGCTCGTGCAGACCTCGCATGTAGCCGATGGCATAGAGGGAGGTGGCGACCCACAGCACAGAGGCAACCGCGGCGAAGGTGAGCCCGAAGCCGTCGACCCTCAAAAGCATGGGTACGTTCGTGAAGATTTGCCAGATGTGAAACTCCACCACGTTTCCTGCCAACACGAGAGGAAGCAAGGATAGCACGACGCTCGCCTGAACCAACCCGGCGACAAGAGTAAAAATTTCACGCAGGTTCTTTCGTTTCTCACCCGCCCAAACAATTGCGGCCAAGGCTACCATGGGAGCAAGCAAGGCAATGAGCGGGCGAGCGTCGTTGATCACTGTCGGCTCGGCTACCATGTCAGCGTCCGGTTCCTTTCGGCAAGTTGAACGGTTCTAGAAAATCCTGCACAAGATTTACAACTTCTTGATTGAAAACTCCTATGACCAGAACAACCCCGGCGGAAAGCAATAGGGGAATGAGCATGGAAAGAGGGGCTTCGTCGAAAAAGGTTTCACTTTTCGGGAGAGCGAGGTCGCCGTGACCGTGACCGATGTTCTCACCGCTTTCCGTTACGGCGAGGTGAATGCGCTCGATGAGCCGGAAAAAGAGCACCACCATGACCATCGTCGAGAACATGAGGGCCACAATGTATTCCCAACGCTCAGCCAGCATACCCCCCGTAATCAAATACCACTTGCTGAAAAATCCGCAGGTGGGAGGCAAACCGATTATGGAGAAGCCTCCGATGAAGAAACCGGTCATGGTGAAGGGCATCTTGCGGAAAAGCCCACGCAAGCCATCGAAGTGCGTGGTTTTCCTCTTTCGCAAAATTATTCCTACTCCGAGGAAGAGGCAAAGAGTCATGCAGGCGTCACTTATGATATGAAAAATGGAGCCGATCAAACCATAGTAGTTGTAGACCCACACA
>Ga0315321_10002069_pt1 | contig 15609 bp, 13 predicted proteins | sample M180m21515metaG_FD_203464 | JGI IMG/M metagenome (GOLD analysis project Ga0315321, IMG submission 203464) | Ammonia-oxidizing marine archaeal communities from Monterey Bay, California, United States - M1 80m 21515 | ecosystem: Environmental > Aquatic > Marine > Intertidal zone | place: USA... | reverse complement strand
TGCCTGCAAAGAGGCGTGGCCCGATCTCAACAAGCACGTTCTTGTTTCTAGATAACCGTCTGTACTAGTGGCCCGTCCGTAGGTTTCGTCATTTCCCTGCGGGCGGGCTTTCTATTTAGCAGTCTGATAAACTGCACCCATGCAAGACGATCCACCACAAGACGACAATTTGAAAGCAAAGTGGGAGAAATTATACCGAGACGTCTGTAATGATCTTGAGGAACCTGCACAGCAGGATGAGTGCCTAGAAATTGGTTGGCAGAGAGATGCTTATGATTTTGATGAAAAGCTAATAGCCCACGCGGAAGGAGAATTGACTTGGACTAATGAGGTAGAAGATGATCCGGATGCGGCAACCATGCTTGGAACAGCCAATGAGTTTGATCTTGATGTAGAGAATCCTTTAGCTCACGTACTTTTTGGTGGTGAATCTGATTTTGATATTGAACAAGTGCCGTCTTTTTTTGGTGAGGAAGTACAATCGAACAGCTCTGTATCTTCTGAAGAAGAATCGATCGTCTCTGACGTATATCCTGCAAAAAAATCGAAAATCAGTGTAGTGGCTTCTGTTTGTTTCGTTGCCTTCGTTTCACTTATCGCTTCAAACAGAAGAAAACTAATACTGTTTTCTCTCAGGCTGTTGGCGTTGCTGTTGGTGACTTGGATACTATTTATCCTCAGAGGCTAAACTGCACCTATGCAAGACGATCCACCTGAAGACGAGCCTGACGAATTCGATGGCATGCTTGACGATGCACCAAGCACTAGGCCGCACATGCTCCAGGGCAGCAGAGGTAGGCAACGAGTAGTCGTGCTTACTGGTGCGGGTGTCAGTGCCGAGTCAGGGCTACGCACATTTCGTGGCTCTGATGGCTTTTGGGACAGTGGCGAACCAAACCCAAATGGGGATGGTGGCACTCGTACCTATCGTGTTGAGGAGGTAGCGACACCAGCGGCGTGGGAAGCTGATCCTGCTCGAGTATTGAGATTCTATAATGAGCGTCGAAAACAGGTACGATCTGCCCAGCCGAATGCTGCGCATAAAGCACTTTCCGCTCTCCAGAGGTGTTTCGAGGTTGATATCATCACGCAAAATGTTGACGACTTGCACGAGCGGGCAGGGTCGGCTCGGGTGCTTCACCTGCATGGCGAAGTAATGAAGGCTCGAAGTACACGAAATCCTGACTGTCTTATTGCCCTTGGTAGCAACGATATTACTCTGGGAGACACATGTCCTGCGGGCAGTCAATTGCGTCCACACGTTGTGTGGTTCGGCGAAGAGGTGCCAGCAATGACAGCAGCAGCAGCTCTCGTAACGCAGGCCGACATTCTTCTCTGCGTTGGCACGTCGCTTCAGGTATACCCTGCTGCTTCACTCGCTTTCCTCGCCCCGGATGAAGCACGTCGAATTGTTGTTGACCCACACATTCCAGAATCGGTTGTCCGGACCACGTTTGAATGTATTGCGAAACCTGCCTGCGAAGGTGTGCCGAGTATCGTTCGTGAGTTAGTGCGAGATTCAGGTAGCCACTCGGACGATCACGGTGACGGGTAGCACTATTCTCAAGGTTTGATTTTCGGCTTTTATTGTTCTGAAGAAGAACCGGCTACATCAAAACCATTCGAATTGCGGCAACGGCTGTAAATGCCAGGAGAAAGGTGTCGAAGACTTTCTGCGGAAGTCTTCGCACCACCATAAGGCCAAAGATGAGGCCGGCAACGACACATGGCGCTAAGACAAGATTAATAAGAAGGCTTTCAGCAGTAATGAAGCCGAGGTTCGCGCTAAAAGGGATTTTCGCAATATTCAAAACAAAGAAAAACCAAGCGCCCGTAGCTACGAGTTTAAGTTTGGGTAGAGAGACTGCAAGAAGATAAAGTGCGATGACTGGGCCTGCTGCGTTGGCCAACATCGTTGTTATTCCACCAAGGATGCCCATCGACCAAGCGAAAGGTTTTGTATGGGGAACCGTTGTAAATAAGTTTGGCCGCCACATCCTTAGAAGTTGTCCAAAACAAAGTAGAATAATGATGATGCCGATCAGCGGCCTAAAAGCAGCCTCATCGAGCCGACCCAGCAGACTCCAGCCAATGACAACCCCCACGAACGCTGGTGGGAGTAAGCGAAGTACGTATCGCCAATCAACCTCGCGCCCGATGAGCCAAACTGCGCAGCAGTCTCCGACAATCAGGAGAGGGAGAAGTGCCCCAGTTGAGGCTTTTGCACCAAAGACGTAGGCAAATACAATCACATGGACAAGGCTTACACCAGCCAATCCACTTTTTGAGATGCCAACGCCAGTCGCTCCCAGCACGAGTAAAAACCATGAGAATGGAGAAAGTTCTGACATGAAATATAGTTTTGTAATTGTGTGCTGGAAAGAATGCTGACTAAGATTGAGGCTTAGTTTGCCTCACGGCGAATCTCTTACAAGTCAAAAATTTCTACCCGGGTCTATTTCATGTTTCAACGGCTATTTTTGTTCCTATCGCAATTCTCCAGCAAAGTGCATCGTGGCCATCTGGTGATGTTTTTTTGTTCTGTCCTTTGTCTTGCAAGCACCGCAAAGTGTGCAGAAGAAGAGCAGGCCAATCCGGCTGTCATTCCAACGAGAGAAGAACTTCGACTTCAGTTGCGGCCTCTCACCGATGAAGAACTCAAGCAACAGGCAAATGCGTGGCAGCACCGTGTGCAAAAGAAGGTTGCTGAAGTAAGCCAACTGCAACTGGAAAAAAAGACGGGTTTAGCCAATACAGAGATTGTCGGGCTTCAGGAAGAACAGGACGAGTTGCTGAACAGATTCCGTGTTGTGCTTGACGAGTGGGAGCGAAAGGGCGGAGATCCAAAGAAGTACAGGGCCTACGCATCTGCTGTGAGTGGGTTGGAATTTGACTTCTACAATTTGCAAGCGACGTTCATGGTTTTGAAAAACTGGGTGATGTCACCTCAAGGTGGTCTTCGATGGGTCGGGCGTCTGTTTATGTTTGGATCTATACTTTTTGCCTCATGGATGTTGTCTCGTGTGCTCAGTAGGATTTCCGGCGAGGCCCTTTCGCGAGTCGAGGGGGCATCGTCACTCTTACGAATATTTCTGGTCAATTTTGTGCGACAGGCGATTCTGGTACTCGGGTTTGTGGTGTCACTTTCGGCCCTCGGTATCAATACCAGCCCAATACTGGCGCTCATCGGCGGTGCCGCTTTCGTTATCGGACTTGCCCTACAGGGGACTCTGTCGAACTTTGCCCAAGGGTTGCTCATTCTGGCATATCGACCATTCGATGTCGGTGATGTCATTGACGCTGGCGGTGTGAGTGGGATTGTGGATTCAATGAATATGCTGTCTACCACAATTCGTACCTTCGATAACAAGAAGATGATTGTTCCAAATGGGAAGATTGGTGGTGATACGATCACCAATGCAACAGCGAGTAGTACACGAAGGATCGATATGACGTTTGGTATTGGCTACGATGACGATGTTGCGAAGGCGCAGTTGATTCTTGAGAGAATTATCAATGAACACCCACTGGTAATGAAGGATCCTGCTCCGCTTATCAAGATGAATGAACTTGGTGAATCTGCAATTAATTTTATAGCCCGACCGTGGGCCAAGACTGGAGATTATTGGACGGTGTTCTGGGAAGTAACGGCGGCAGTAAAGGAAGAGTTTGACTCCACCGGCATTTCGTTTCCCTACCCACAGCAGGATGTTCACCTCTATCAGGTCAAGGAAAAGTGACCGGAGCAGACATCATTTTATGAGAGGACTCAAAGGGCGTGAATGTTTAGCAGGACAGGATGTGGTGGCTTGAATGACTCCATTTGAAGTTGGATTGATTCTTGTGGGGTCTTTTTTTGGTGGCTTCGTCAATGCCATTGCTGGTGGTGGGGGACTGGTTTCGCTGCCCGTTATGCTCGGTGTTTTTCCCCAGGCGCCTCTCCCTAGTATTTTTGGCACGACAAAGTCGGCAATGGTCTGGGGAACAGCGTGGGCGGCACGATCATATGCGGCCCACGTCAATATTTCGTGGATGCGACTTGTACCAGCACTAATTATGGCAGTGCTTGGTGGGTTTATTGGTGCGTGGCTTTTGACTTACTTTGAGTCAGAGTGGCTGCGAAAGGTGCTGCCCGTGCTGCTGGCATGTGTGTTCTGGTACACCTTGGCGAGTCAGCACTTCGGGCGTGACCACGTCCCTACCTATCATCCCCGGTATGAGGCAGCCTTTGCTGGTGTGATTGCTTTCTGCTTGGGCCTTTATGATGGTTTCTTTGGGCCAGGGACGGGAAGTTTTTTTGTCTTCTTTTTTGTGAGGTTTCTGGGGTACGATTTTCTCCATGCATCTGCTTCTGCAAAGGCCTTAAACGCGGCCACTAATACCGCAGCAATTTGTGTGTTTGCATCAACTGGAGTCGTTTGGTGGTCACTCGTCGGCCCAATGGCGATTGTGAACATCGTAGGAGCTGGTTTGGGAACAGCGGTTGCCTTCAGACGAGGAAGTGGGTTCGTCCGAAATATATTCCTCATCGTAATAGCCGCCCTCATCTTGAAGACGGCCATTGATGCATATTGGCTGTGATCCGGACCCAACGAACACCAAGATTTGGCGTCTTACCCGAAGAGACAGAAACGTTTGTAATAGACCTTCGCCTGCCCGCCTGTTGAGACGAACAGATTTAGTAAGGGCTGAAGTGTTCCTCGAAGACGGTAGAGACTCCAGAGACTGATGATGCTTTCCAATTCCAGACGAATCGTATTCTCAGTTGCAATAATTTTGACCGAACGACCTTGAAGTTGCCCGTTGAGGCGGCCGGTCAAGACTATTTTGGGTCATTACTGGTGTCCCGTGTCTTTATTTTTATGCAGCCATCGAGAATCCACTCCGCATGTTGGGCACTTGCCGTCGTATCACTCGGAATTTTGACATGAAGGTTTTCAAATTCGTAAGAGATTTCTGCCTGTCTGCCGGTAAGCCTGTCGTAGAGCCCAATTGCCAAATCAGGCCATGAAATCGGTTGCGAATCAGCCATTTTTTAATCCTTCGATGTGGGGGGCTAGAAAAGAATCAGTTCACAGTGGTACTGTAGGCCGTAAGGTGGAAGAAACAAGTTCTCTTTGCAGCATTTTTGTAATCTTGAGTGCTGCCGACGGGTAATTGATGTCTGGTTGGGTCATTAAGAAAGATGGGAAACAAAGTGGTACTGAAAAATATGATTCTGAGTGGATTGGTTTCATTGGTGTGTATTGGATCGTTGCGGGCAACCGAAGGTGTCGATAGTACAGGCACAGATCCAACAGAATTGGCAACCAAGGCCTGGGTCGCGCTCAAAGCTGGGGATCACGAGTTAGTTTCAAAACTCACAACACAATGCTTTGAGGAATTTGGCGATGACGCCGTAAGGCAGCAGAAGGAATCAGGGGAAGAAATTTCGAAAGAGAATGCGTCTTCTTTTCCAGAGCTCAACAGTGTTGGGACATGCTTGTTTATTCTTGCTGAATCATTATCACAGCAGGGAAATAATGAGAAGAGTCAGGCCACGCTAAAAAAGTTGATCACAGACTTTCCAGAATGTCATTGCGCAAATAAACAGGGCTACTACTGGAAGCCGGCAATGGCAGCTCAGAAGCGACTTGCCGAAGCAACGGAAAAGGCAGGTTAACTCGTTGCGACTGCTTCAGTGACTGCTTGAACGGCTTGGTGAATGTCGGCGTCTGTGTGCTCACAGGTAATAAAAAACCGAATGCGAGCAGCAGATTCTCGAACGGCAGGGAACAAGATCGGGCGGGCATTAATACCCATTTCCAAGAGTCGTTGGGAGACGGCGAGAGCTTTTTGCGAGCTGCCAACGATCACTGGAATCACCGGAGTGTTCAGGCTTGGTCCGGTGTCGAGGCCGGCTTCTTTTGCCAGAGAAAGAAAAAGAGCTGACCTTTCGTGAAGTTGTCGAACCCGCCATGGTTCGGCTTGAAGGGTCTGCAGAGCAGCGAGAGCAGCAGCAGTATTTGGTGGTGAGCATGCTGTTGAGAAGACAAACGCAGGTGTCGTCAGGCCGAGATAATCGATAAGTTCGCGAGAACCAGCCAGATACCCTCCGCCGGATCCAAGGGATTTGCTGATCGTCCCCATCCAAATATCGACACTTTTCGGGTCGATTTCGAAGAACTCGGCGATTCCTCGCCCGTTGTTTCCCATTGTTCCGAGTGAGTGTGCCTCGTCGATGTAGAGAAGTGCGTCGTGTCTTTGTTTTACTTCAATAAACTTTGGAAGATCTGGGTAATCGCCGTCCATGCTGTACACGCCTTCAATTGCAACAACAGTACGTCGGTATTTATGGCGAATATCTCGAAGGAGGCCATCGAGTTGTTCAAAGTCATTGTGCCGGAAACTACGACTGGCGGCCTGCGAGGTCATTGCTCCCTCGGTAATACTCTTATGCGCTAATTCGTCATAAAGGATGAGGTCTTGAGCATTAAATAAATGCCCAAATACGGACGCATTGGTACCAAACCCGCATGGGAAAACTGTTGCTCTCTCTGTCCCAATAAAGTCTGCAATAGCATTATCGAGTGCATTGAGAAGCGTGGTGTTGCCACCAACCATACGGCTTGCTGTGGCCCCGCAGCCGAACTGATCAATCGCTGTTTTCGCAGCTGATGTAACCGCTGGATGGCTGGTCAGGCCAAGGTAATCAAAGCTGGTAAAACTGATCACATCTTTCCCACAGATGGATGCATGCTTCCCCGTAACGGATTCATGTGCCAAAAGGAAAGGGTTGTCGAGGCCGAGTGCTTGGAGGTCTGCAACACGTTTTCTTAGAACCTCGCATTCCTCAAAGGAGTAGGTTCTCACAGCCGTGGGGTTTTCGCGATGACTCGAATCTTTGAGTAGAGCTTCTGCTGCGTCTGTGTCTTGGGTATCGAACATTCTCGTGGCAATGCATGTCACCAGGTCGTCACATGTTTGAATGTCTAGTATCCACTCTTTATGCAACCGCATTCCGTAACTTCCCTGAAGCCGAACAATTGCATCCTCGAGGCGAGCGTCATCGATTCCTTCATCAGTCAGTACTGATTCAGGCGTCAGAAGCGTCTGATTTGAGCTGGGCATGACACGAGAGAGTTCATTGAGAACGACACCGTAAATCACGTCACGGGTGTGTGCATTGGGAACTATTCGCTGATCATCAACGGTGATTGTCGAGGGTGTTGCCTTGCCGAAACGAATCATGGGAGAACTTTCTGCCGGGGAACATCGTGCGAATCGCAACAGTGCGGCATCGAACTCTTTTACTATAAGCAAACAATTTGTCCGATCAATTCAACCGATGAGATGGTTCGGATAATTTGGACCATTATTAATCAGACGAGACGTCATAATCGGTCTAACTAAAAGGATAGTATTTGCATGCGTCAAGAACAGGCAGCAGGCTCAAAATCGTTTAAAACATGATTCGTTGACGTTGAATTACTTGAGAGACACGACTTGCCGTTCATACTTCGGTGTCGAGGGTTCTTCATCAGATCATCTTAATTTTGTGTAGTTTTATATTTTTCGCAACTAGGGTTTGCTTGATTAGTTTCAAAGTTCACCCCTTTTGTTTTAAAGTTGGTATCTGGCAGAGTGCAATATCGAATCGGGATATGTTCTTGTGAAAGCTTTGGAGAAGGGTATGCGAGTCGTGTTGGAGAAAATATTCTGGTCTGTGGTTCGTATGATTTTGCGACTTCGCTATCGAGTTCGTGTCGATGGTCTTGATCAGCTTCGCGCGCTGGAGGGTCCTGTACTCGTCCTTCCAAACCATCCCTGTTACATAGACCCCCCCACAGTCTTGTCTCATTTGTATCGAGCAGTCAAATTTCCGCTTCGGCCATTGGTCTACTCTGGGACATATCGTGTTCCGTTTCTTCTACCACTGATGAAACTCGTTCGAGCATTCGAAGTGCCTGATCTTTCGGCGCAGAGCCAGTCTGCTGTCGTTCAGGCGCAACAATTAATCGATACAGTTGTTGAGGGTATCGATCAGGGAAACAGTTTTATCATTTACCCATCTGGCCGACTGCAAAGAACAAACCTTGAGAAGATTGGATCGAATCGGTTAGTTCACGAGGTTGTCAGTAGATGTCCGTCAGTCACAGTTGTTCTCGTACGTACCCGTGGTTTATGGGGAAGCCTTTGGGGATGCGCTCGGACCGGGCATCCACCAGATCTAACATATAACGTACTCGAGGCACTGGGCTGGTTAGTCGCGGGTCTTTTCTTTTTTCTGCCAAGACGGAACGTGCATTTGCATGTCGAGGTGGTTTCGGTAGACAACTTACCAATCGACTCGCGTGAGGCATTTAACCGAAAGCTGGAAGATTGGTTTAATACCGATGCGGCAGAGTCACCAATTTTTGTTCGGTACAATTACCTTTTGGGGCCGAATAAGGGAGCGTATCAGTCAGCTACCGTGGCCGACATCGATACCGCCTCCATAGATAAAAAAACAATCAGTCAGGTCAATGAGCTTGTGGCGTTATTCTTGAAACGGGACCTGGTTCACGAGGAACAGTCAGCCAGCACACGACTTGAAGACCTTGGCCTAGACAGCCTTGATCGAATGGAGCTCGCACTTCGAATAGAGCAACAATTTGGATTTCAAAGCGACGACGTGGTGGAAACACTAGGAGGCCTCTGGAGTCTTGCAGATGGAAAACTTGCCGCTGGTACTGCTGCCAAGGAAACGTTGGTGGTGCCCAAAAACTGGGCTTCATCGGTATCACCCATGGTAGGGCAAAACACCTCTGGTAAATCACCATGGTTACTCGACGAAACCGTTGCGGCTGCATTTGTCCAACGAATGATCGAGTCACCCGAGGCAGCTGCAACTGGTGACCCGATGTCTGGTGTCCTGTCACGCCGCCGGCTGTTAGTAGCAGCTACGTTAATGGCACAGCGTTTCGCTAAAATTCCTGAACAACACGTCGGAGTCATGCTCCCGGCAAGTGTCGCAGCGGACATTGTCTTTTATGCAATGCACCTCGCCGGAAAAACGCCCGTCATGATGAATTGGACGACGGGGCCATCGGGGCTCGCTCACGGTATTGAGAGGACGGGAGTCCGGCAGATTGTGACCTCGAGTCGGTTGGTTGACCGGCTCGGTATTGCAATCGAGGGGGCAGGCTATATTTTCCTCGAAGATGTGAAGAAGTCGATTAAGAAAACAGAGGCAATGGGCCTTATGGCTCGTACGTATCTCCGGCCGTCATCGTTCCTCAGGAACCTGCCACAACAAAATGAGCGTGATCCCGCAGTCTATCTTTTCACTTCGGGCTCCGAATCGGCCCCCAAAACGGTTCCGCTTACTCACTTGAATCTTCTGACGAATATTCATGATAGCCTGGGCGTTCTGCAACCAGATCAGAATGATAGTCTGCTCGGATTTTTGCCGCCGTTTCACTCGTTTGGGCTAACCGGCAACGTCTTGCTCCCCCAGTTATCTGGCATTCGAAGTATTCGATATGCGGACCCAACTGATGCACCGGGCCTTGTGAGGCTTATTGGCGCGTATAAGCCTTCGATGCTGTTTACGACACCAACATTCCTTGGGTACATATTCGCCAATTGCTCTGGGGACGAGATGCAAAGCTTGCGGAAGATTATTACCGGTGCCGAAGCGTGTCCTGAGACGACTCACGAACTCTGTGCGCAAAAAGCTCCTGAAGCCATTATTCTTGAAGGGTATGGCATAACCGAATGTTCACCTGTTGTCGCAGCCAACAGGATTGAGAGAAATAAGCATGGCAGTATCGGAAAACCTGTTGACCATATCGAAGCAAAAATTGTTCATCACGAAACACTGGAGGAAGTCCAAGATGGGGAGACGGGAATGCTTCTTGTTCGGGGTGATTCAATATTCGATGGATATCATTCGTACGAAGGCCCGAGCCCGTTTGTAGAAGTGGAGGAGCAGCAGTGGTACCGCACAGGAGACCTGGTTTCTGCTGATGAGGACGGCTATTTACACTTCCGTGGGCGTCTGAAGCGATTTTTGAAGGCCGGCGGTGAAATGATATCACTTCCGGCACTCGAGAAGCCTTTTCAGAAAAAGTTTCCAGCAGATGAGAACGGTCCGCATGTCGCGGTGGAGGGTATAGAGACTGCAGGCGGCCGAATGATTGTACTGTTTGCAACAGTGCCTATTTCAATGCGGGAAGCATCTGAGGTGCTCCTCGAGGCCGGGCTGCGGGGTGTGATGCGGCTCGATGCAGTTCAGCGTATTGAGACGATTCCGGTCTTGGGTACAGGGAAGACAGATTACAAGTCACTCCGCTCTCAAGTTGAGGTACTTGTCGAACAAGGAATGGAACGGCAGCCCATCAAGACGGTTTAGTCATTGGCGACGCAGAAGAGCGTGGTTTCTCCACGGATAAAAAGCTCATTGCCGACTGGGGCAGGTGTCGCATCAACGCCTTCTCCCATGTCATTCACCGCAACTATGACAGGGTCATTACCGTCGCGAATAACAGTGATGGTTCCGCTCCGATCTGTCATGTAGATATGACCGTTGGCAGCTACCGGTGATGCGTACGTGTAGCTTATGCCTTCAATACGCTTCTGTTCATAAAGTGGTGTTCCGTCCTTAATGCGGATGCATGTGAGTAATCCGGTTTTTCCTTTATAAAACCATATTCTTCCATCATGAAGGAGAGGCGATGCGATGTCGGGGGTGTTACGGGATACGGTCCAATGCACATGAGGTGAACCCTGAATGTTACCACGGCCCGTCAGATCGAAGCATCCTAGAAATGAACCGCGAAACCCGGAGCCGATGAGCACAAGACCGTCATCAGAAACTGCAGATGCAACTGGTCGCATCGTCTGACCTCCACATTTCCAGAGTTCTTTGCCAGAGGCAAGGTCGTATCCACGGGCTGCATTTTGGCCGTTCATGGCAACCTGTTTTGAGCCATCGTCAAGTGTGACAATTAGTGGGGTTGCCCAACAGGTTGGTTCATCGCGCGGAATATCCCAGAGTGTCTCGCCGGTTTTGGCATTGAGGCAAAAGAGACGCGATGGACCCTCATGGTCCCAGGGAATTACAATTTTATCATCAACGAGAGTCGGTGAACTGCCTTCACCAAACTCATTGCGGGTATGCATGCCGCCGAAATCCCTATTCCAGACAGGCTCACCCTCCATTGTTAGACAGTACAGGCCCTGAGAACCGAAGTGCGCATAGACATATCTGCCATTCGTACACGGTGAGGCCGATGCGTACCCATTGGTACTATGCGTTCCTTCATGGGGGATGGCTTTGATGCACGAATGGTCCCATTGTTTTGTTCCTGTTTTTCTGTCGTAACAGAGTAGTCGAAAATCCAGCGTGCCTCGACCATCGGATAGAGGAATGGCGGTAGTGACAAAGACCTGATCGTCCCAGACAACTGGTGAGGATGATCCACGTCCGGGGATCGGCTGCTTCCAGCGACAATTTTTCCCTGGACCAAATTCTCTTGGTGGTGTTGCAGTAAGGCTCTCACCATTGCCGGTCGGGCCTCGCCAGTGGCCCCATTGCTGTTCATTTCCGTCCGCTCTATTGAAAGTCACAAGTGACACAGTTAGAAGCAGCATGGAAAGCATGAAAGCGTGAAAACGGTTTCGCATCATCGGCATGGTTGTATGGGAGGCTTGTGTCATAGTTATATTTCTCGATACTGATAGCAGTGCGGGGCGGAACATTTTCCCTTCCCTCATACAATACTCTTTTTTGTTCACATTGTGAGGAGTTCAAAGCACATGGCTGCCTTTCCTGATATTCCAAAAATTCAATACGAGGGGCCTGAGTCAAAGAATCCCCTCGCTTTCCGCTGGTACAACCCGGATGAAGTAGTGGCTGGGAAGACCATGAGAGAACATTTTCGGTTCACTGTGGTGTATTGGCACACGTTTCGGGGAACGGGTAGCGATCCATTTGGGGCGGCAACGCTTCAACGTCCTTGGGATGATGGCACTGAAAGTGTCGACAACGCCTGTAACCGAGCACGGGCTGCATTTGAACTGTTTGAGAAGCTTGATGCACCGTTTTACGCGTTTCATGATCGTGACGTTGCGCCGGAAGGTCAAACGTTGGCTGAGAGTCATTCGAATCTCGATGCAGTGGCAAAGGTACTCAAAGAAGAGCAGGAACGATCTGGTGTTGGATTATTATGGGGCACCGCGAATCTTTTTAGCAATCCTCGATATATGCACGGTGCCGCAACATCATGTAATGTTGAAGTCTATGCCTATGCTGCCGCTCAGGTGAAAAAAGCCATTGAAGTTACGAAAGAACTTGGTGGTGAAAACTATGTGTTTTGGGGCGGTCGTGAAGGTTATCAGTGTTTGTACAACACTGATATGAAGCGTGAGCTCGATCATCTGGCTCAATTTTTCCACATGGCAGTCGATCATGCCAAATCGATTGGCTTTACCGGACAGTTTCTCATTGAACCAAAGCCAAAAGAGCCTACAAAGCATCAGTATGATTCAGATGTGGCAGCATGCGTGAACTTCTTACGTGCTTACGATCTGACAGACTCATTTAAGCTTAACTTGGAGACAAACCATGCCACACTTGCGGGTCATGAAATGTTGCACGAGTTGGAAGCAGCTGGCAGTCAGGGGTTCCTTGGTTCGATTGACGCCAATACAGGTGATCTGTTGCTTGGTTGGGATACCGACCAGTTTGCGACAAACTACTACCTGACAACCCAGATTATGCTGGCTTTGTTGAAATATGGTCTCAGTCCGGGTGGTGTGAACTTTGATGCCAAGGTGCGTCGTGAAAGCTTCGAGCCGGTTGATCTGTTCTATGCCCACATCGGAAGCATGGACGCCTTTGCCCGCGGGTTACGGGTTGCCGCAGCAATTCGTGAAGAAGGTGCTCTTTCCAACGTAGTGACTGAACGATACAAGAGCTGGGATGGTGATCTTGGAAAGAAGATCGAAGCCGGCGCGTGTAGTTTTGATGAACTTGAGAAGCTTATGCTGGAGAAGGGTGAAGCCGCCGCAAATACCAGCGGCCGGCAAGAGCTTCTTGAAAATATTGTGAATCGGTATCTCGACAAACGCTAGATCTCGTGCCAGGTACTGCTGTGGCTCATCCAGTTGATCTTGATGATGCGAATCTCCTTCGGGCCTGCCGTGAAACACGAACGCGTCGCGGCGGTCCGGGAGGTCAGCATCGCAATAAGGTAGAAACGGCTGTTGTGCTACTACATGAGCCAACCGGTATCACAGCCGAGGCATCTGAACGGCGTAGTCAGGCTGAAAACAGACGGGTTGCCTTGTTGCGGCTGCGGCTGAAACTTGCGATTGAATGCCGTGTGGTTCGGAGTACGGTCGGATCACAACGATGGCAGGGACGAGTCAAGCAAGGGCGTCTGGCGATATCGAGTGATCATCATGAATACGCACTGCTTGTGGCAGAGGCATTTGATCATCTGGCTACCTGTAAAGGTGATATTAGGATCGCGGGTGAGTTGTTGCAGGTTACCCCAACGCAACTGGCAAACCTATTTCGGAAAGATTCAGCTGTCTGGACAGCGTTTCAGACAGATCGAATCGGCCGAGGGCTACGGCCGTTGAAGTAGTCCGGCTGCTCAGCCTTCTGGCAACACGTAAGAGAATCTGTTTAACGTACTCACAAAGATTCGGAAGGATCGACCAAGCCCGTTCGATAAAGAGCATCCGCCAGTGCATGCCGAGCATTGTCAACGGCAACTGCTCGGCGACGTATCGCTGATGGGAAACTTCGATGTTGAAACATATGCTCTAACTCTTCTAATTCATCTTCATATTCTTTGGAACGTGCAAGAATGTCATCAGGTACGGTCCATTTTCGAAGATATATTCCGACTACAAGTCTTTTATTCCAGCCCTCACACATTGGAATCCAGTGAAGGCAGAGCTCATTGTCTCCTGAGATCGCTGCAGCTGAGGATTCGATGGATGCCACGCGCAACTCTTCAAGTGCTTCTTTCGGCTCTGGATAGTACGCAAAACATCCGGCGACGCTCACAACAATGATTCCCGCAAGGCCACACAGCCCAATCACGGGGGCAGGAAGAATGATATCGAATCGACCATGAGCCACTTTGGTGGGCGGCACCTCATTGAGCCAGTTATCTAGTTTTTTGTTTGGGTCGAAAAATCGTAAAAGGCCACCGCAAGTCGCCAGAAAGCCGAGAGCAGCGATGCCGAACAATTCATGAGTTTGGGTTTCCAGCTTGATGCGTCGAATAATATCTGCTGGAAACCCCCCTGTTGGCATAGTGCCAAAACGATAGGGCGAACAGTACCGGTCGAATGCATGGCTATGGTCCGATGCTTCAATTGCTTTTGGATAGAGTGGGCCTTCTACGCCATAGGAGATGCCGATGACGATCAGTAGCATGATCCCGAACCAGATGCCGAGTTTTTTCCACCCGTAGTGCCACCACATCCAGGCGAGCAGGCCGAGGTTCATGCCAGCACCAAAACAGAGCAGGATAAACGCTGCCCCAACAGAGTTTCCATGTTGGAACATTGAACCAAGTTGGCTCATGGCGACCATTGGTGTTGCATACGCCGGGAGCGCAACACCAGTCATCGTCAGAGGGGCCCAAGGGTTGTCGTGCGACATCGTGCCACCGAGAATCCCAAAGGGCAGAACCATTGACATGAGCCCAACCCCTAGGAGCCCAATTCCAATAAAGGCAGTCATTGGCCCAACGGTGATTCGGCCCATTGCAACAGCTACGGATGCGATTCTGCGGATGCCTACAGGACATTCTGGCGGTGGGGGGATATTCAGCTCAGTATCAGGGAAAAGTTTGTCAAAGATTGCACCAGATACTGTAACTACGATTAACGAGCAGCCGGCGAATGCGAAAATCGTAAACGGTTTCGAGAGGGTAAGGCCGTAGAGCAGTGACAGTGGGTCAAAGAGCGGGCTGGATAAGGCAAAGGCGAAAATAGTACCGATCGCAATGCCACTCAGGCGTAATTGCTGGCAAATTGGGATAACACCAAGAGAGCAACCAGGCAGAGCCATTCCAATGCACCACGATTGGAAGAGTGAGACAACTGAATTTGAACCAAAGAGCCGCTTGGTGCCGACGGATCCAATCATTCTCTCGAGAAGTGCTGTAATACATATTCCCGAGAGTATGAAGGGTGCACCTTGCAAGACGGCCTGAATGATGCGGAGAATTGCCCCGTAGAATAGTTCAGCCATTGAGATTTTCCGGTTTGGTCTATTGCCGTAATGTGTGATCAGCCTCGAGGCAACAATGGCCGCTACTGCAGGTACAGTTTTTGCGGTGATTGGCAATATGTCCAATAACCAGGAATAAACCACCAAGGGGACTCAACCAGTTCGTAAACGATGCAAATTGAAACCTTTTCTTGATGTCCATGGCTTGACCGCTCTTTTGCTCACTGCAGGCAGCGTCGGTACAGGCAGCATCGGTACAGGCAGCATCGGTACAGGCAGCATCGGTACAGGCAGCATCGGTACAGGCAACATCGGTACAGGCAACATCGGTACAGGCAGTGTTCTGTGCCAGTTGACTTTCCGTTGCCGCAGCGCAGCACTCGTCACCA
>Ga0315321_10002065_pt1 | contig 15621 bp, 14 predicted proteins | sample M180m21515metaG_FD_203464 | JGI IMG/M metagenome (GOLD analysis project Ga0315321, IMG submission 203464) | Ammonia-oxidizing marine archaeal communities from Monterey Bay, California, United States - M1 80m 21515 | ecosystem: Environmental > Aquatic > Marine > Intertidal zone | place: USA... | reverse complement strand
GTCAGAGCAGTTGTTTGCTTCTTTAAGAAGGGTTGTAGAGGAAGAGAATCGTGCTGTGGCTTTAGTCAGTCATAGATTATCAGAAGTTCTGCAAGCTACTGATCGGATAACCATTATGCGCAATGGGACCGTAATAGAAAGGTGTTGGACAAAAGACACAGACGCTCACTCATTGGCTCGCGGAATGGTCGGACGTGATGTCGACGTTGGTTTTAAGGAAGTAAAACAGTCAATAAAAGATTCGTCGAAAGTTTCTTCAGATCCTTCCGGAGAAAATGTTGAAGATAGCGAAAAGAAATTTGTTCTAGAGCTAAGCAATGTTGTTACATCGTCAAGCTCAGGCGTCGGAGAACTAGATGGTTTCAGTCTAGGGATAAAGGCTGGGGAAATATTTGGCCTTGCAGGTGTAGAAGGAAATGGTCAAAGTGCATTAGTTGAAGTTTTATCAGGCTTGAGGACAGTTTCATCGGGAAGCGTTTTCCTCCAAGCAAAAGAAGTCTCTCACAACAATTTTGGGCGCTTAGCTGGAAATGGTGTTGCAGTTATACCTGAAGATAGGCATGACTCAGGAGTGGTATTAGGAATGTCAGTAGCAGAAAATTTACTTTTTTCTAATTTAGAAGAAGGTTACAAGCATGGCTTATTAAACAAGTCAAGAAGAGATAAAAGGGCTAGAGAGCTAATTGAGAAATTTGAAATAAACTGCACGGGACCGGAGGCCCCTCTTTGGTCCCTGTCTGGCGGTAATCAACAAAGAGTGGTACTCGCAAGAGAAACAAGTGACAAACCTGTAGTTTTGATTGCCTCACAACCCACTAGAGGATTAGATGTAGGTGCGATTGAGTATATGACAGGACAGTTGCAAGAATTAGCAAAATCTGGAGTGGGAGTTTTGTTGATATCCAGTGAGCTAGACGAAATCTTCTCACTCGCTGATCGTATTGGAGTTATCTTCAGAGGCAAATTGGCGGCTTCAATGAATCGGGAAGAAGTCAATCGAGAAAGTTTGGGTTTGTTAATGGGCAGGGGAGAGGTTTAAAAATTGTCTTTAAAGCTGAGTCCATCCTCTTCAGCTAAGAGAAAGGGTGAGATATTCCTCCTGTATACTTTTAGCGCTTTAGTTGCACTTGTCTTGTCAGCATTAATTGTTGAGGCTGTAGGAGCAAACTGGTCTGACGTTTGGAATGCACTTTTAGATGGCAGTTTTAGAAAACCAGGAAGATGGGGCAGAACTCTTGGTTCAGCAGTGCCGATGGCGATGGTTGCAGTTGGAACGATAATAAGCACCAAAGTCGGATTGATAAACATTGGTCAAGAAGGGCAGATGCTTGTGGGGGCAGCATTTGCAGCTTATATAGGTGCTCATGTTCCTGGTCCTGGACCTTTAGTTATTTTTATTGTTATTATTTCGGGTTTTGTCGGTGGAGCTTTTTGGTCGGGTTTAGCAGGAGCTTTAAGGTATTGGCGTAATGTTCCCGAGGTTTTAACCACTCTTCTATTGGTAACAGTGTCAGCAAATTTTATTGGCTACGGATTGAAAAATACTTGGCTTTTGCTGGATCCAGATGCTGCGGTAGGAAATCGAACACAAGTTAGCCAACAACTTGACCCAGATTCTCGACTTCCAAGAATAGATATTTTTGGAAATAATTTTTCAATTAGTGTCATCATTTCCTTGCTTTTGATCGCCCTCACCTTTTGGCTTTTGTCACAAACCATTGTCGGATTCAGGCTTGATGTAGTGGGACAAAATCAAAAAGTTGGCAGAAGATTTGGGATTAGTGAGGTGAGACAAGGCTTCGCGGCTATGTGCGCATCGGGTGGTTTTGCAGGTCTTGCTGGCGCGTTAATGCTTGCCAGTGGAGACTTTGCAAAATTTCGACTGGTTCCAGGATTTACCGTAAATTTGGGTTGGACCGGTCTTTTGGTTGCCTTGGTTGCGCGTGAAAAAGTGCTAGCAGTTATTCCTGTAGCACTTATTTTTGCAGGTTTGAGAACAGGATCAAGTTTTCTAGCTGCCACTGGAGTTGAACGAAGGGTTACAGATGTCGTTCAAGGGCTTCTAGTTTTGGCTCTTCTAGTCCCACCCGCTGTCTTATTTATAAGAGATCGGCGAAGAAAACTAGCCCAAGTAGAGAGTAGAACATAGATATGGGCTTTTTGGAAGCTATTTGGGATGTCATGTCTACGGAGTCTGCTTACACGGCAGCGACACGTTTTGCAGCTGTACTGGTTTTTGCTGCAGTGGGTGAGTGGGTTGCAGAGAGATCCGGCACTTTAAATATTTCTGTTGAAGCAATGATTCTTGCAGGAGCATTTGCAGGCGCAATGGGCTATGACTGGACAGGGAACGTGGTGGTCGGGATTTTACTTGGAATGGGAGCGGGTTTGATTGTCTCATTTGTACAGGCACAAATGAGTCATCGTTTAACCGCTGACCAGTTTGTAGTGGGACTTACTTTGAATATCTTGTTTTTAGGAGTAACAAGTTTCCTTTATGCCCAATGGAAACCTTCGTCACGTGTAGCGTCGAAGTTAGAAATCCCTTTATTAAGCGACATTCCTCTTATTGGCAAGGCTTTATTCGGACAAGCTTGGCCATTTTTGCTTCTGTATTTGCTCGTCCCTTTTGCATGGTGGTTGGTATACAGGACTCGCTGGGGTTTAGAAGTCAGAGCAGTCGGTGAGAATCCTCAGGCAGCGGACGTCAGTGGTATTGATGTAAATAAAAGGCGGAGAGAATCGATTTATTTTGCGGGAATATGTTCCGGAATGGGTGGTGCATACCTCCTTTTGGGTCAAGTTGGAAGATTCGATGACGGAATAGTTGCGGGTCGTGGATTTATCGCACTTGTTGCAGTTATCTTCGGTGGATGGACTCTTAGAGGAACGATTTTTGGTTGTTTACTTTTTGGATCCGTACTGTCTTTTCGGTTGACTCTTCCAGGCTTAGGGTACGAGTTGAATAATGAACTAATGAGCTCTCTCCCTTTCTTGGTCACAATCGTCGCGATGGCGGCTTTTGCCCATAAGGTCAGACCACCAGGGTCTTTAGCTAGGCCATTCGTTAGGGGTTTGAAATGACAGACAAGTCAGGAGATAAAAAATGAAAGCAGTTTTTTATACTGAACCTGGAGGTGTTGAGGTTTTAAAATATCAAGATGTTCCTGACCCCTCACCAGGCCCAGACGATGTGGTTGTAGATGTTGCAGCTACTTCATTAAACAGACTCGATGTTTTGCAGCGCAATGGTTGGTTTCAAATGCCGGGATTTTCATATCCACATATTGCAGGTATGGATATCGCCGGAACAGTTTCTGAAATTGGGGAAGAAGTTTCAGATGTAAAGGTTGGAGACCGTGTAGTTGTTGACCCCTCTCTTGCTGGTGTTTCAGAGAGTTCTTCTCATGCGGGAAGAGGAGATCTTTTTGGTGAGTTGGGAATAATCGGGGCGAATGCCGATGGTGGCTATGCAGAAAAATGTCTTGTTCCGGCAACGCATGTATATCTGATGCCAGATGATATGGACTTCAATGATGCGGCCACTTTCCCTACTTGTTATCTGACAGCAGCGCATGCTCTTTTCAAAGTTGGCAAGCTTCAAGAAGGAGAAACAGTAATTATCCATGCCGCAGGGTCAGGCGTCGGTGTAGCAGCCATACAACTTGCAAAGAATTCTGGAGCAACAGTTCTTGCTACTGCAGGCTCTGAAAGTAAATGCGAAAAAGCAGTAGCCCTAGGAGCCACTCATGCTATGAATAATAGAGAGGGTGATGTTGCAGGATGGGCACGTGAATTAACGAATGGAGCGGGCGTAAACATGGTGATGGACTGTGTGGGTACAGCTCTTTTTGGAGCCTCTCTTTTCGCTCTAGGAGTTCATGGTCGCTTGGTCAACTGTGGAAATGCATCAGGAGATGAAGCCGTTATTCCTTCGCTTGGCTATGTATTCCATTCTGGGATCACAATCCACGGCTCAGACCCTTATGAACCGAGTGAATTTTCTCCTGCTTGGAAAGAGTTTTGCTCAGGTGAATATAAGGTAGAAATTGACTCTATTTTTCCTTTAGAGAATGCTGGTGAAGCTCAAGAAAAAATGTTGAGCGGTGACTTCTTCGGAAAAATTGTTCTGAACCCTTGAATTATGGCTGTCGACGCTCCATACCCTGAACTAAAAAAAACACATACCATGGCTCATAAAGGTCGCCCTTGGACAGATTATAAACCACCGCCTGCAGCACCTGTTTGGAGTGTTATAGAGGGACTGGGTTCTTATTATATTTTACTTGCTGCAATAGAGTTAGATATTTTCGACACTCTTGAATCAACCGGGCCAGTTAAAGTTGAAGTTCTATCGAAGAAACTTAAAGTCTCTCAACCTCACCTCCAATCTTTACTTGATTCCTTGGTAGCGCTTGGACTTTTAGATCAATTTGTGAATGTTTACGAATTGAATGACACAGCTAAAAGGTATTTAACAAGTGACGGTCCAGCATCGATGGCAAATTTGATTCCAGTAGCTCCTGGTCCTCATAACAATTGGATATCTTTGGCTGAAACCATACGTAATGGAAGTCCCAGTACCCCTATAGATGATGACCCGACTTCTTTTTATGTGCCGCTTGTTGAGGGTACTTTCACAACAATGTTTAGAGCAGCAACTCGCGCAGATTTGAAAATTCGTTATAGCAATCTCACGGAGCCCCATGTTCTTGATTTGGGAGCAGGGGGTGCGCCTTGGTCTATAGCGATCTTAAAAGCGTGTCCTGAAGCGACAGCAGTAATTAATGATTTTTCACAAGTTCTAGAAGTGGCTAAGAATAAAACAAAAGAGCATAAAGTGATAGACCGTTGTGAGTTTCGTCCAGGTGATTTCCATGAACTTGAGTTTGAGATAGACACATATGATCTGGTGGTCTTAGGCCATGTATGCCGAACAGAGGGTGAAGATGGTGCAAAGAGTCTTATAGAGCGTGCCTTTTTATCATTAAAACCTGGAGGAAGGTTGCTGTTAGCTGACTATTTCATTGATATGGAAAGAAAGTTCAATCCACACGGTGTTTTAATGGGAATGACAATGATGACAAGCACCATGAAAGGTTTTCCCATTACTAATGAACAGGCAACTACTTGGTTGAGGGAATCAGGATTTGACTCTGTTCGTTTAATTGAGCCAATTGGTTTTCAGTTTTTATATGTAGCAACAAAACCGTTTGATTATTAAGGAGCAGGAATGAAAGAGCAGGTAGATACTTTAATAAAGGCCTGGTACGTCGTGACCATGAATGAGACGCGAGACATTATTAGAAATGGTGCTGTTGCAGTAAAAAATGGATTAATTGTAGAAGTCGGAAAATTAGCAGATCTAGAAAGAAAATTTGAAGCAAAAGAAACACTAGGGAGTGACCGCTTTGTTTTAACACCAGGCATGATCAACACGCATATACACATAACCGGTGAACCTTTGACCAGAGGTTATGTGCCCGATGACACTCCTTTTGAAGAGAATGTTTTTGAATGGCTTTGTCCACTTTATTCTGTGCACACGGCTGAAGAGGAGAGGCTTTCAGCGAAGCTGGCTTCAGTGGAAATGTTGAAATCAGGTACCACAACATTTCTTGAAGCTGGAACAATTCGTTTTTTAGATGATGTCTTTGAAACCCTTGAGGAAGTCGGGATTAGGGGTCGGTTAGGTAGGTGGATTTGGGACCTGCCTCCTGAGCCAGATGTATATAAACAGAACACCGATGAATCAATAAATCTTTTGCAGTATCAACTTGAGAAGTATAAAGATGTGGCACAAGGAAGACTTGGAGCTTGGTCTACTTTGGTCGGACACACGACTTGCTCTGATCCACTTTGGAAAGCTGCACGAGAATTAGCTACGGAACACGACACTGGTATGAGTTTCCACATGTCGCCTGCCAAGTTGGATCCGGATTTCTTTATTTCTGAATTTGGACATCGTCCCATGATTCATCTAGATGAACTGGGGATTCTTAAGGACGATGTAGTAATGACGCATTGCGTTCAGGTTGACGACAAAGAAATATCAGTAATGGCTAATTCAGGTGTACATGTATCTCATTGTCCCACAACTGCATTAAAGGTTAGTTACGGAATTACCCAGGTAGGGAAGATTCCTGAAATGAAGATGGCCGGTATTAATGTGGCCATTGGAACAGACGGGAATAACGCCTCTAACTATTCTGATCTAATGAGAGCCACATATCTAGTAGCGGGTTTGTTTAAAGACAGTAGACAAGATCCACAAATGTTTCCAGCAGAAATTGCTTATGAGATGGCAACGTTGGGAGGTGCTAAAGCTATGCAACTAGAAAATGAGGTAGGTTCACTTGAAATAGGTAAAAAAGCTGACTTAGTTCTTCATGATACAGACAGGCCTGAGTGGAGACCTTTACTAAACGTTATGAACCAACTTGTATGGTCGGCTGATGGAAGAGGCGTTCATACGGTTTTAGTGGATGGAGTAAAGGTGGTGGAAGAAGGAAGAGTCACAGCTTTTGATGAAGAGAAGTTCTATGCAGACTGCCAAAATGCCGGTGAAGCAATAATCCAACGTTCTGGGCTACCCGACAAATCAAAGTATCCAGTTTTGTGAATCCACTTGTCTTCGAAGCGGAGATAACTCCCGGTATGGGTGTAGATGAATTCTGCGAGTTGGCAAAAGCTGTTGAAGATGCTGGTTTTGATCGTCTTGGAGTTTCAGATGTTGCACTTTGGCCAGATACCTACCAGTTGCAAGTTTTGGCTGCCCGATCAACAAGAAACATCATGATTGGTTCAATGGTTACAAATCCATACACAAGAAATCCTGCAGTTCATGCAAGTGCTTTAGCCACTTTGAACGATGCTTCAAATGGCAGGGCTTTTTTTGGTGTTGGGGTAGGGGCCGGATTAGAAGAGATAGGAATACATCCGATAAGACCGGTAACTATGTTAAGGGAAACAATTGCAATCATACGTTCATTGTTAAATGGAGAGGAAACCCTTTATCAGGGTTCTGCTTTCAATTTCAATACTTCAGGTTTGGTTGTGCCCAATAAAGGAATGGTGCCAGTAGCTATAGGCACGAGAAGTCCGCAAGTAATGCGTTTGGCCGGTGAAACAGCAGACATTGCTCTAGTTGGTGCTAGAAATTTGTCGCCGTCTTCTGTAGCAAATTATAAACAATGGCTTGCTGAAGGGGCGGATCGAGTTGGACGTGATGTATCAGAAGTAAAGATTGCGCCACGAGTGACATTATGTGTAAGCGAAGACTCAAAATTAGCTCATTCAAGTGTGAAAAGATATGCGGCACACTATTTAGAAATCGTCGGCGAAAATGGACCTAAGGTAGAAAAAGCAAGAAAAAATGAGATTCTCGGAGCCCTTTCCCGCTCAAGAGGGTGGTATTTCGACCATAATCGTTTCGATGACCCTAAACTTGAATCCCTTGTAGATGACGAATTGGTCAAAGAGTTTGCAATCGTCGGGACACCTAAAGAAGTTGCAGAACAGTTAGAGGAAGTACTAAATCTTGGTTTCTCGCAGATTAGTTGTAATCTCGCTGCGGTACGAAGGATAGGTAGTTCAATGGCAGAAGGTTTATCCGAAACAATTAAAGGAAGCGGTTTAGCACTCGAGTTTTTACGGAAGAAACAGTGAGTTTGACTGATGTATTAATACTAGTTTTTGGTGGTTTAGCAGCAGGAGTGATAAACACCATGGCTGGGGGTGGGTCGACTATTACTGTTCCGCTTTTAGTTTTTGCGGGAGTACCTGGAACATACGCTAATGGTTCTAATAGAGTGGGGATTTTGCCGGCTTCTTTAGCTGCTGTTCTCTCATTTCGCCGGTTAGGGGTATCCGGTTTTCGTGATTCTAGGATCATTTTTTTACCAGTGATTATTGGTTCGTTAGTTGGTTCTCTTTTAATAAACAAGTTAGGAGATGATCAATTTGAGCGTCTTTTTGCTCTCTTAGTTATACCAATAGTGATTTTGACACTTATGCCACCCACACCTAAACCTAAAGAAAGGAAATCTTCTTGGAATAGTCCTACCATAATCTTAATATTTTTTGGAGTTGGACTTTATGGTGGAGCTATTCAGGCTGGTGTGGGACTGCTGATGGTTTTGACTCTTTCGCGTTCTGGTTTTGATCTTGTGGTTGCAAACAGTATCAAAGTAATGATTAATGCTTTAGTAACAGTAATTGCTTTGCCCGTGTTTATTTTTTCTGGGAAAATTTCTTGGGGACCAGCTCTTGTTCTCGCCGCAGGATTAACAGTAGGCGGTTGGATAGGTGCAAAGTGGACAGTTGAAGGTGGAGAACGAGTGGTGAGGTGGGTAATGGTTATAGCCGCTTTAGGACTTTCTGGAAAGCTAGCAGGTCTATACGGATGACTCCGTTCTGTTTAAGACAAAGGAAAGCTAGTAGGTGATTACAGGCCAGTAGGAACTGGGATCCAGTCCAGCTGATTTCAGCAGATTTTCTTGGTTGCTTTTAGCTTCACTAGCAAGAGCTGATTCGTCTAAATTTTTACATTTCTTATCTTCTACGATCAGCTTTCCTCCAGCTACTACTGAGTTCACATCTGATGAACTCGCCCCCCATATGAGTTGCATCACAGGATCAGGAGCCAATGGTTGCCAGGAAGGGCCACTCGTGTCTATCAATACCATGTCAGCGCGTTTACCAATTTCTATAGATCCTATTTCTTTTTCAAGACCTAGGGCTTCAGCGCCACCGATCGTGATCAGTTCAAGTGCATAATGAGCTGTTGGCTTATCAAGCCCCAGTTTGGCTTCCTGCATCAAACCAGAAAAGAGTCTGGCTGTTGAAAAAAGATCTTTAGAATCTCCTGCATTTTCTGTGTCGCAACCAAGAGAAAGTCGACCACCTTTAGAAAGAAATTCGGGGTGTTTACCGAACTTTGTGACACCTTGACCTAGTTTTAGATAAGCCCATGGCGAAGATGCAATTGCAGTTTTGCTATTTATAAGAGTTTCCAATTCTGAGTCATCAATATGGACAGCATGGCCGATGAGAAGGTGACTGCCTAATACTCCTAGTTGACTAATGTAATTAACGGGTCTCATTCCAGTTTTTTCTAAGTATTGGGAAACTTCTCCAGCATGAGGGGAAAGGTGAAAGGTCAGGTTAGTTAAGTTGTCCTTTGCTAGGTTTGAGGCTCTTTGCATTAGTTCATCTGACATTAGGTCGTGCCCTACAAGGGTTACCCATCCCTTGACTGAAGGGTGGTTTTTGGTCAGTTCCATAACTTGCAGTTGCCTCTCGAGTACACCATCTACTGAATCCACATAAGGGCCATCGCCGATATCCCATCCCCAAGACCCGATAGCACCACCCACTCCTACAGTTTCAAAACCTCTTAAAACCATTTCCGGGAAAGCCACAGTTCCTGCCTCAACCGTAAAAGTAATTCCACAGCGAGCACTTTCGGCTAACGATAAGGTGGCTGAGATTTCATCGTCATCTGGGCTATGTGAAGCGTGGATAGGTACGGACCAGTCAAAAATAGCTTCAGTGTCTTCTATGTGACTGGGGATGCAGGATTGAATCAAGCGGTCGCCAGTCAGGTGTTGATGGGCATTAATTAAACCAGGTATAACCATAAAGTTTTCGCTGCCGATAATAGAAGCCCCAGGGTTGGAAACCATTATTTCTTCTTTAGCACCTATTTCGATTATGCGATCTTCCACTATTTTTATTGCGGCGTCCTTCAAAACCTGACGTTCTTCATTCATAGTTATAATTGTGTGTCCGTAAAGAATCACGCAGTTTTTTTCTGTCACATGAACACACTAGATGAAGTATTAGGGTTTTGTGGTAGATCACTGAAAGAGAAAATCTATGGAAAAAATACTAAATAACACAGAAGGATTTGTTAATAAACAATCTTTAAAGAGTTATTGGTACGTAGTTGCCTTGGCCGATGACGTGGATTCAAATCCAATTTCGGTAAAACTTTTGAACGAAGATTTTGTTATTTGGAGGGACTCCAATGGTGGTCTTACTGCTGCTGAAGAAAGATGTCCCCATCGGCAAGCGCCACTATCACATGGCCATTTAGAAAATGGATGTCTTGTATGCCCTTATCATGGGTGGACGTTTAGTGAATCTGGAAAATGTATAAATATACCTTCCGCAGCTGATGGTGTGCCCATTCCCCCAAGAGCGCATCTAAATACAGTTGAAGTCATTGAAAAGTATGGGTTGATTTGGCTTTGTTCAGGAAAGCCACTTAATCCACTTTTTGAACTGGAGGAAGAATCCGACCCTTCTTTTAGAAGAATAAACACTGAGGTACAAAAGTGGAATGTTGCAGCTACACGAATGGTCGATAATTTTCTAGATATAACCCATTTTCCTTACGTTCATGCAGGAACTTTTGGAGCAGGACAAGATACGAAAGTGCCTAATATTACTCTCGAAGATTTAGATGATGACTTTTTTGGGTACCGCTACGAGATTTTGGCTGCAAACCCAGAAGAAGCTAAAAATACTTCAGGCTCGAACGAAGAGTCTGTCGAAAGGTCAATGACTAGTGGATTTAATTTACCACTAACTGTTAGAAGCACGATCACTTATAAATCGGGGTTAGAACACATAATCCTTCTCTTGTCTACCCCGATTGATGATGTTTCCTCGTATTTTACTTTCGTCATTTGGCGTAATGATGATTTCACTATTCCAGCGGAGGAGGTAATTTCATTTGATCGTGCTATAGGCGAAGAGGATCGAGTGATGTTGGAAAAATTAGATGGCGTGATGCCTTTAGATAAGACCGCTTTAGTGAATGTTCAGTCGGATAAAGCCAGTGTTGAATGGAGAAGACAGTTATTAAAGCTAATTAATGGTTGAATCTCAGTCCAAAATACTATTCAAGCATTGACATGGATTTAGCTGTAATCCACTCTCCAGAAACAACTGACTCATAAGAAGATTTTTTGTCCCCTTGTACTGTCGTTGGAATAGTTTTTATTTCAGCGGTATAACTCGGTTGGAAAAAAAATGGAATTGAGATCCTATCGCGCTTACGGTAATTGTAATCGTCCGGAACAACTACTCGATGAAGAGTGGAAGTCCATCTGTCATTAGTCCATCGAGCTAGAAGATCACCGATATTTACAACATAGCCATTTTCAACAAGCCCCACATCAATCCATTCATCTTCTACTGCAATTTGTAAACCCGGTATCTGTTCCGGAGCGACAATTGTGAACGCCCCATAGTCAGTGTGTTCTCCACGTCGTAGTTGACCTGAAGGCACTTCTCCTGTTACAGGCGGATACCAGTTTGCCATTAAAAGGGAAGTAGGGTTTTCAAATTTGTCATCAAACCAATCTTCAGGAAGTTCTAGAGCAATAGTCATCAGTTTTAGAATTTCAGAGCAGAGATGTTCCATTTTCGCGAAATAAGCTTTATACGCACCTCTTAAAATCCCAGGGTTTTCAGGCCACATATTTTCACAGAAAACAGCTTCCGCTCCAGGTTGTTGAACTCGTGAACGCATTACTGGATCATCGAACCTGCTTACATTAAATGATTCACATAAATCGGGTGGTGTTTCTATGTCGAGAGTTGAAGCAAGAGCAGTGGTGTCAAGACCTAGATAACCACGAAAATGGTTGGGTCCCGGAGGAGCAACTTTAATTTTTTCAGAAATGGGCAGGTGAAAAAATTCTCTTGAAGAAACGATCACATTTTTTAAGAATGTTTCTTCAACCCCATGACCTATTATCACAAAAAATCCTGTGGATTTGCAGGCAGAATCGATTTGCATAGCAACTTTAAGACGATCAGATTCAGATCCACCAAATGCAGGGTTCAAATCAATGGTAGGTGCATGTTCCAATTTAAATCTCCTCTAACCCGATTGGATGTCCGATTTGCTTAAGAAAAGTCAGACTATCGAAATAGTCAATTCGACTTTCGATAAAACCGTTTATGATTCTTAAATTGAAAACACCATGAATTGAAATCTTGCTGCCATCTACATCTGCTTTCATCAAGTAAGAGACAAAGACTTTCTCATCGTGTGCAATCATCTCCTCGCATTCGTATGTTAAGTCTTTGAATTTTTCTAAAAACACAGGGAGTCGATCTCTGTAAGATGATCTTCCCTCGCAGGGGTCGCCAAGCGCACTTGTGTGAATGTTTTTAAAATTTTCCGAGACATGCGAGGCGATCAGGTCAGGATCTCTTTTTGCAAAAGACTCTAGATATGAAGTCGCTACTTCGATTGGATCTCGAGTAGTTTCCATCGATTATTCCGCTAACTCCTGAAAGGTCGCGTAAACTCCCTGATCGAAAGAAAATTCGAGAGTATTTCCATCTGGATCTGTTGCCATGAATATCCATCCTATTGGTGGAGGCATTTCTCGAACCGGCATCACAAGAGATCCAGCAGCTTGCATTTTTTCAGCCGCTTCTTTGAGGGACTCTAAATCAGGCAGTTCGATCCCTAAGTGAGCGAAAGGTCCCAGGACAGTATTTGGTGCATCTGCAAACGGGTCTTTATCTGGAAAAAACTGGGATAGAACTAAGAGAAAAGGAGAGTGAGGATTGTCGGTGTGACCAAGCCAAGCTGCATACCCTGTTTCATCTTCACGGCGAGTTATAAGCGACAAGGGAGTATTTTCTGTGTACCACTCAATTGTTGCATTGATGTCTTTGACTCTTAGAGCTACATGGGTCCATCTGGCTTCAGGAGGGTGGATGTTGTAAGTAGTTTTCATTGTGTGTTATTCCTGTTTGTTATTCAATTGTCCAGCCGTCTGGAATGAGCGCTTCTCCTATGACTTGATGAGTTTCCTCATCAACCTCGACACCCTCAAGGTGTTGCCAGAGATTTATCTGATTTCCCCAAGGGTCTATGAAAGATGCATTTGCTCCACCGAATTCAGTCCAGAAGTGATTTCTCCAAAGAACTGTTGCCCCTAGGCTTTCGGCGGTGTCAAGTATTCGCTCGAAAGAGTCATCTTCGCTTACTAAGATCCAAGCTCTTGTTGATCTGCCTCCAGGGCTGAGATTTGTTGGCTCAGGAGGTTCAGGATTCGGGTGGGGTCTAGTGTTAGCAGCTTTGGAGATTCCCATATGCAGATTTCCAGTGGGTCCTTGACTCCCATCGTCCAATTTGAAGTTTTGTCCTGGCACTATCCTGTGGAAGATTCCTGGTATACGTTCTTCTATTTCCCAGTTGAAGACTTTGCTATAGAAATCATTTGCTGCGTCAACATCGTCAGTAGGAAAGTCAACAAAAACTAGAATGTTCGGATATGTCATGGGTCTCCTTAATTGATATAGATCTCAAACATATCAAAAGGTCTGATTGTCTGACCAATTGTATTTGAGGTATATTTTCTATTAGTTAAAGGGGGACGTCAGTGGAAACTCCAATCGCATTTGAAGAGTTGGTTAAGTCACGCGGGTCCTATAAGGATGCTGTTGGTTTGCCGCCGAGGGTCTACAGTGATCCGGATTTTTTTGCTTTTGAAATCGAGTCGGTGTTTGCTTCAGAATGGCTGTGTGTGGGAAGGGAGGAGCAAATTAAGGAAGTGGGAGATTTTTTTTCTGCTACACCAGCTGGGGAACCGATAATAGTAGTGCGAAATTCAGAGTCTGAGATAAGAGCGATGTCATCTGTTTGTCCTCATAGAGGAATGTGTGTTACAGCTGATCTTGATGGGGTCGAAGATGAGGATTTGCTTGAACCGACCAAATTCTTGTCGGGTAATGCTCGATACTTCCGTTGTCCTTACCACTGGTGGGTATTTGACTTAGAAGGTCAGCTCACAGGTGCTCCAGAGATGAAAGACACTGATTGTTTTAATGCTGATGAGACGACTCTTGCAAAGATTGCTGTGGAGGTTTGGAACGGATTTGTTTTCGTGAATTTCGATAGTGATGCAAATCCTCTTGGAGAAAGTCTAAAGAAACTGGAAAAAACAGTTATCAATTATGATCTGTCATCGCTTAAGACTGTTGACCCAGCTGTAATTCCTGATGTCCCTTTTAATTGGAAAATTATGATTGAAAACTTTATGGAGATGTACCACAACAGTCGACTTCATAAAGGAATCCATGATTGGGCACCTTCCTCAGGAGCCTGGTATTCCGATGTAGAACCTGAAGATGGTGCGATGTTTGGTTTCAATGAGTCTCTAGAGATCGATGGAGGTTTTAATCCGACTTACAGAGCACTTTTTCCGCCACTGCCGAATCTATCTGAGGAGGAAAGGAAAAGGGTTGTTTTTGCTTTTGTGCCACCAACTTTGTTAATTGGAATGCAGTCTGACTCTGCATTTTGGTTCACCGTAAATCCGACAGGACCTGAAACTCACGAACTGAGTATGGGTTATTTATTTCCGGAGGAAGTTCTTGAAATTCCCTTATTTGATGAATTGCTTGAAGCAGCAATAAGGGGAGTTGGTTATTTCAATCGTCAAGACATTCCAACGAATATTGCCACTCAGTTAGGAATGCGTTCGAGGTTTGCAAATCGAGCTAACTATTCATGGCAAGAAGCTGTTATACCGCAATTTAATTCTTGGCTTGTTGATCGCTATGAGAAAGTATTGAAAGATAGTTAGATGTCTGATTTTCCTGAAGTTTTGCAAAATTATTGGCATGCAGTGGCAACTAGCGATTCCTTAGATTCTGAAGTTCTTTCTGTGAGACTTTTAAGCAAGAATTTTGTTTTATGGCGTACTCCAGGCGGGGAGGTTGGAGCAGCCTTAGATAGCTGTCCGCATAGGCAGGCGCCTTTATCGAAAGGAACTTTAGAGGAGGGCTGTTTAAGATGTCCTTACCATGGGTGGTTATTTGGTGATAACGGTCGTTGCTTGGAGGTTCCTTCTGCGAAAAAGGGTTTATCTGTGCCGCCAAAAGCTAATTTAGAATTTCTCAACGCTCAAGAAAAGTATGGGCTTATTTGGGTGTGTCCCGGTGAGCCTGTTGCATCTATTCCTGAGGTCGGTGTGGACAGCGATGAGTCTTTTACGCGAATGAATACAGAAATGCAGATCTGGAATGTTGACAGCACGAGGATGATTGACAACATGCTTGACATTTCACATTTCCCATTTACTCATCGTGGAACATTTGGGATCGAACAGGAAACAGTTGTTCCAAAAATAAAACTTGAGCAACTTGATGATACTTATTACGGATATGGGTATGAAGTAAAGATAAATAATGTCGGTTCAACAAAGATCATGTCTGGTGGAGGAGGGGACGTAATAAAACTTTCTATGACTACAGGCTTTGCACTTCCTTTTTCGGTACTGAGCACAATGAGTTATGAGACAGGTGTAGAACAGAAATTGTTTATGACTGCAGCACCAATGGAAGAAGGTAGATCTATCTATACTTTCGTCTTATGGCGCAATGATGATGTTGATTTATTAGTTGAACCTGGCAGGACAATAGCGAATGAAGTGCTTGAGCTGGAGCTGGCAGTTGTTCTTGAAGACCAGACAATGTTGGAGAAGTTGCAAGGCCAACTTCCTTTGAAAAGAGGGGCATTGGTTGATGTACAAGCAGATAAACCATCATTAGAGTGGAGAAGACAATATAAGGAACTTGTATCTA
>Ga0315321_10002064_pt1 | contig 15622 bp, 11 predicted proteins | sample M180m21515metaG_FD_203464 | JGI IMG/M metagenome (GOLD analysis project Ga0315321, IMG submission 203464) | Ammonia-oxidizing marine archaeal communities from Monterey Bay, California, United States - M1 80m 21515 | ecosystem: Environmental > Aquatic > Marine > Intertidal zone | place: USA... | reverse complement strand
CGACTCGCCGCTCACCGACCGGGGCCAGATCCAGGCCGACTCTGCTGCAGTTGCGCTTCGAGAGCTGGGTGTGCGCCGGGTGGTGTGCAGCCCGATGGTGCGTGCGGTGCAGACTGCTGAGCGGGTGTGTGTGGCGCTGGGAGGACTGCGCCCCATTGTTGAAGATGCCTTGGTGGAGCGGACCTTCGGCGAGCTGGACGCGTGGACCGTCGAGGCTGTGAAGTGCAGTCGGTGGACGGCGACCCGGACTGCATGGCGCTCTGCCCCTCCCGGCGGGGAGACACTCGAAGCCGTGGCTGAGCGGGCCATCTCAGCGCTTGTGCGCCATGTGGGCGCCGGACCGGTGCTCGTGGTTGCCCACGCCGGACCCATCCGCGCGGTGGTGGGTCTGCTCGACGGGGTGGACATGGCCCGCATCGGCCGGGTCCGAGTGCCGCACTGTCAGCCATGGGTGCGGGAAGTCGCCGACACTCGCTGGCCGCGTCTCATCGCGCGCTTCAGCCGTTCCAGCTGAGCACGGTCGGCTCGGAGGTGTTGCCGTCTTCGTCCATGATGGTCACGGTGAAGGTGATGTCGGCGCCGCCCGCGCAGTTGACGTTGGCGTAGGTGCCGTCGACCAAGCTGTGGGTGCAGTAGCCAGAGCCACAGACCATGTTGTCGGTGAAGATGACGGTTCCGCCCAATTCGCCGCTCACGGTGCTGCCGGTGGGGTCGAGCGTGTCGTCGCCTTGCGGATCGGTGACCCAGGCCTCGAACACCACGGCTTCGGGACCCGACGACGCGGGAACACAGGTGGCCTCGCCTTCGGTGACGACGGGTGCAGGAGAGTCGCCTTCGCCTTCGCCTTCGCCTTCGCCTTCGCCTTCGCCTTCGCCTTCGCCTTCACCTTCGCCTTCGCCTTCGCCTTCGCCTGTGTCTCCGCCGTCGTCCTTGTCGCCGCAGGCGAGCAGGGTGAGGGGAAGCGCAGCAACAAGGAACAGGTGTCGGATGGTCATGTGGTCCTCCAGGAAGCGGGCGGAGAATACACCTACCGATGCTCGACCGCACCTTAGGAATCCCAGGACCGGGCGATGACCACGAGCTCATCTGGGGCCGCGCCGCAAAATGGAGCCAAGCGCGCGAGAAACCGGCTGGGCGCGATGATGGCCTCGGGGGTCCACACGCCGGGTGGGCAGCCATCCCGTAGCTGGTGGAGACCCATTGCAAGCGGGATGCTGGTTGCCGCAGCCATACCCCCATCGGGCATGTGGCGGATGGTGGCCGACACCCGCGCTGGCTGGCCATTCTTGAGCCCTTCGGCGTAGGCGAAGACGGGGGGAAGGCGCCGCCCTGCAGAGACGGCTTTCCGTTGCGCGTGGGCTGGGACCGGCGGACCTTCCAGTACCTCAGCCCAGCGGGCGGCTCGGCGCTCGCTCAGTCCATGGTCGATGCCCCACGACAGAGCTTGTACAGCCGCGACGTGCAGGCGAGGGGCATGGAAGGCGTTCACACAGGTGCGCAGCTCGGGAAAGGTGCGGGGGAGGGTGACCGCTTCGGGGTGACCGATGGTCCACAGGTCGACGGCACCGATTCCTGGCACATCGAGGTGGAGAGGACGAAGCGGAGGCTCGTCCATCATCCGTCCCTCTCTCCAGACCCGCACACTGCCGGACAGTTGGTGCATGCCATGCACAGTCGCTGCGGACGGACTGGGGCCTCCGCGCTCGGGCACCGCAGCTCCGAGGTCCCAGGCCGTCACTGCGGTGTGCACGCTGTCGAGGGCCTCAATGGCCAGGCGCGCCAACAGGTTGGACACCCCAGGACTGGCGCCCAGGCCGATGATGAGGGCGGTCTGTGCGGCTTCGGCATCGGCCTGGAGGTCGAGCAACGCGAGGGTCGGCTCCCAGTCGTCGCACACATCGATCATGGGACACCGGGCGGCCAGTGCGGCCCGAGCGATGGGCACGCCAAACCGAAAGCTGGGTCCGACCGTGTTGAGCACGGCATCGGCCTCTTGGAGCAAGCCCACCAGGGCGGCATGGTCGGTGACGTCCACCTTCATCGCACGGGCCTGGCCTGCAAGCGTGCGGGCCACCGTCTCTGCGGCGCCCAGATCGAGGTCCGCCACCGTGACGCGCTCTACGAACGGGAGTCCTGCGGCTGTGCGCGCGGCCATGCGTCCCATCCCGCCCGCTCCGCCGAGTGCCACCACGCGCATCCTGCCTCCGGTCGCCACGTCGCGACTCCGGGAGGTTAGTCGCCGCGTTGCCCCTGTGGGAGCCTCCGTGTCTGCACCCCTGCTCATCCTTGCCAGTGCGTCGCCCCGACGGCGTGGCCTGCTGCGTGCAATCGGGGTGCCGGTCGCCTCGGTCACCCCGGCCCACATCCCTGAGATCCCAGGCGATGGCGAAGCACCCGTCGCCTATGCCTGCCGACTCGCCCGACAAAAAGCGGCCCATGTCGCGGCGCGCTCGGAGGCGGGGGCAGTGGTTCTCGCCGCGGACACGGTCGTGCACTTCGATGGTCGCATCTTTGAAAAGCCGATCAATGACGCCGATGCGGTGCGTATTCTCACCGAGCTGGCGGCCCGCGAACATGGGGTCACCACCGGCTGGTGTGTGGCGGTGGCGGGCGGCGCATCGAGGGCAGGCAGTGTCACGGCTCGGGTCCGTTTTCGGTCGCTGACCCCTCCGATGATCTCCGCCTATGTGGCGACTGGCGAAGGCCGTGACAAGGCTGGTGCCTACGGAGTGCAGGGCTTGGGTGCCGCGCTTGTGGCCGAGGTCTTTGGCAGCACATCCACCGTCGTGGGCTTGCCGCTTGATGCCGTGCTGGCCGCGCTCGCCGAAGTCGGCGTCCACCCTGTCCCCCCTTCCGAGGCGCCCTGCATATGAGCGACTTCGCCCACAACCGCACCACCATCCTCGCGCGCATCGAGGCCGCCTGTCTCGGTGTCGGTCGCGACCCCAGCGAGGTGCGCTTGCTTGCCGCCTCGAAGACCCGCACCGCCGATGATGTGCGTGAAGCCCTCACCAGCGGCCACCGGCTGTTCGGCGAGAACCGTGCCCAGGAGCTGCGAGACAAGTCAGCAGCGCTCCGCGGCGAGCGCCCCATGCCCGAGTGGCACTTCATCGGACCGCTCCAGCGCAACAAGGTCCGCTACGTTGTGGGCACCGCCAGTCTGATTCATGCGGTCGATAGCGAGCGGCTGGCCAAGGCCATCTCCAGCCGGGCTGCGCTCCTGCATGGCCGAGGCGAGCTTGAAACCCCGATGGGTGTTCTCATCGAAGTCAACCTGGGAGCGGAGGACAGCAAAGCGGGGGTGGCTCCCGACGAGGCGCTCGACCTCGCTGTCCACGCGCATGCGCTGCCTCATGTCGAGGTGCGGGGGCTGATGTGCATCCCACCCGCCGTTGACGACCCTGAGCTGGCCGGTCCCTACTTTGCGCGCATGGCCGCTCTGGCAGTGGAGGGCCGCGATCGCGGATTGCCGCTCACCGAGCTGTCGATGGGCATGAGCGGGGACTTCGAGGTGGCGGTCCGGCATGGCGCTACCTTGGTCCGCGTGGGCACCGCGCTGTTCGGAAGCCGGCGTCGCTGAAGATCCACTGAACACGGTTGTTGTTGGAGGCGTGCCCTCGTCCCGTTAGGGGGCGCGGCCGCGGGGCTTGCTCCTGCGTGATGGCGTGCGGGTGCATGCCTCTCTGACACTCCGGCGTGGCTCACCCTGTCCGGGTCTTCGAGCCGCCCCCGTCCACCAGTCTGGAGCCCGTCGTGTCCCACCGCGCGCGTCACCGTCTCGCTCTTCCGGGCTCGCCCGCCCCCCGCTTTGCTCGGCCCGGCACGTCCCCTGACTACGCGCCCGACCTCGCTTGGGAGCCCGTCCACTTGGCGCTGGATCTCACCCCCGACGCCGCCCAGCGTGCGATGGCGGGTGAGCTGGTCCTCACCGCAGCCTGCAGAGACCCCCGCAGCCGAGAGCTGGTGCTCGACGCGGTGGACCTCGACATCGCTGGGGTGGAGTCTGTGAGCGGGGGTGCGTTGACGTGGCGCAACGATGGCACTCGTCTCCACATCCGCTGGGACGACTCCGCCAAGCGCGGCGACGAGCGCAAGGTGCGTGTGGTGTGGACAGTCGAGCGGCCTCTTTCGGGCCTCGTTGGTCCAGCCTTGGACCGCACTGCTGCCGACGGCGCCTTCCTCGCCACCGACCACGAGACCCAGCGCGCCCGCTACTGGCTGCCCTGTGTGGACCACCCGAGTGTGCGGCCATCGCTCGACATCGCCCTCACAGTGCCCGCCGATCACACTGCGCTGTCCGCCGGCGCCTTCGTGAGCGACACCCCAAGCCCAGACGGCACCACCCACACCGTCCGCTGGCATCTACGGGATGGCTGCCCGAGCTACCTCACCTGCATTGCAACCGGTCAGTTCGCCGAGTCCGATGGCGGCGTGCACACCACCGCCGATGGCCGCACCGTGCCCATCGCGCTGTACGCGCCACATCCGCTCACCGCAGACGATCTCGCCCGGAGCTTCGGCCCCACGCGCGAGATGCTCGACTGGATGACGGGCTTCCTCGACAGCACCTTTCCCTACCCGAAGTACTTCCAGTTCGCGGTTCCTGGGATTGGCGGCGCGATGGAGAACATCTCGCTCGTGTCCTGGGACGATGCCTGGATCGCCGACGCCCGCCTGCATGAAGAGATTGGCTGGCTCATCGATCTCATCAATCTCCACGAGATGGCTCACACCTGGTTCGGCGACGTTGTGGTCTGCCGTGACCACGCCCACTCCTGGCTCAAAGAGAGCTGGGCCACCTACATGGAGAGTGTCTGGCTCGAAGACACCGTGGGCACCGACGCCATGCACATCCAGCTGGCCGACGAGCGCCGCGCCTACTTCTCCGAGGCCGACGGCAACTACATCCGTCCGCTGGCCACCCGCTACTTCGACAGCGCCTGGGACCTCTACGATCGCCACCTCTACCCAGGTGGTGCGGTCCGCCTCCATCTCCTCCGCCATGAGCTGGGCGACGACGCCTTTTGGCGGGGTGTGCGGTCTTACTTGGCGCGATTCCGCAACCGTGTGGTGGAGACCGACGACCTCCGGCGTGAGCTGGAGGCCGCGTCGGGCCGCTCGCTCGCCAGCTTCTTCGATCACTGGGTCCACAGCCCCGGCTATCCGCGCCTCACCGCGAGCTGGTCCTATGGCCTCGAACAGCGCGAGGGCACTCTCACCGTGAGCCGAAAGAGCTGGCCCAAGGACAGCGGCGTGCCCGACTTCGAGCTGCCCATCACGGTGGCCGTGGAGCAGGCCGACGGCGTGTGGGTGCGCAAGTCGGCGCGGCTCAAGGGGGCGTCGGTGCGGCTGGCTTTCGAGCTGCCCAAAGACGCCAGCCAGGTCGTGGTCGACCCCGACTCGGTGCTTCCTGCCAAGATCAAGCTTGAGCTGGGGGCCGATCAGCTCATGCGCTCGGTGGCCCACTGTCCCCACATCCGCGGCCGCCTCGATGCCGCCACCGCGCTCGGCGACAAGGCCTCCCGCAAGGGTCTCCAGGCCATCGCCGATGCCTATGCCAGTGAGCCCTACTGGCAGGTGCGCGGTCACCTTGCGAGTCGCCTCGGTGGTGCTCAGACCCACTTCGCCGCGAGCCTCCTGGCTGGCTTGCTGTCGGAGGAGACGGAGGCCCCTGCCATGCACGGCCTGCTGACCGCCTGTGGACAGCACCGCAACGCGGCCCTCGCCGAGGCCATCTGTGCGTGGATCGATGCTGGCGACCGCCCTTATCGCGCCCACGGAGCCGCCTTGCTCGCCCTTGGAAAGCAGCGGGATGTCCTCCATGAAGCCCGCCTCGTGAAGGCTTCGGCCGACATGAGCTGGTGGGGATGGGTTGCGCGAGGTGCGGTGCAGGGCCTGGGTGAGCTGCGGACCGAGACGGCCACTGCAGTGGTGTCGGCTCTTGCGACCAACCCTGCCACGCGCCGTCCGGTGCGCATCTCCGCCGCCGAGGCGCTCGGCAAGGCCGGGCGTTGGCAGCCGCGTGCGCAGCGCGAGCAGGTGCTTGACACCTTGTCGGACCTCTGCGGGGATGCCGAGTACGGTGTGCGCATGGGTGCCGCGCGAGGCTTGGGGCAGCTCGGCGAGTCGGCGGGGGCGGGCGCGGTCCGCAAGCTGGCCGCCACCGGCATCACCGTTCAGGACCGTCCGCGCGTCGAAAAGCTCGCTGAACGCATTGGAAAGGCTGACTCGGGCGGCATCGTGGCGGCGCTGGAGAAGAAGATCGACAGTCTTGCCGACCAGGTCCGCAAGCTGTCCGAGCGGATGGACAGCACGACGTCCCTCGACACCGAGAAGTCGTCCGCCAGGAAGTAGCGGTGACAGTCCGCGAGAGGAGTGGTGTTCCACGGCCCGGAGGTGGTCGTGAACAAGGTCCTCGTTGCAGTCTTCTTCCTGGGTGGAACGCCTGCGCTGGGCAGTGAAGAGGCGACCTTCGGGGCTGCTGCAGCCATCCAACACCGCCGGGTGGCCGAGCTTGCTGGCGACCAGCTCGACTACCGAGCGGGGGGGCCTGCGGTGGTGCTCACGGCCAAGAGCGCGGGACCCTCGGCCACTCTGGCGCGTGTGGAGTGGGCGTCTACGTTGCAGTCCAATGGTGCGAAGTCGTGGACCGGGCGCCTGGAGGCCGAGCGCAGGCAGTCATGGGGCTCGTTCTACGCGGGCAGCCGCGTCGCGCTGGGCGGGGAGGGAGTGCGAGACGATCCCGAAGCCGGACTCATCTACGCCGAGGCATCCTGGGCGCCGGTTGCTGGACTCAAGCTGCAGGCTGGACCCGCCAGACTGCGCGTGACCGTCGGCGTTCCGGCAGTGGGCGGGATGGTGCGTCCGGGCTGCACCATGCTCGCTCCCGACCTGCTCGATGCCACGCCCTCGCTCGCCGAAAAGGCCCGCATCCCCGCGGCCATCCATGTGACCGGCCCCTGGAACCATCCGGCCATCGACTTCACTGGACGCGCCCGCTGGCAGCTGGAGCATGGCGAGGCGTGGGTGGCCGTTCGCACCACGGTGGAGCGGGCGGACGTGGGCCACCTGGAGCGGAAGATGACAACCGTGCAGCCCGAGGTGGGCTGGAGCTGGGGCGGACGCGGAGGAGAGTCGGCGGACAAGTCCGAGGTGATGGTGCCGCAGATCGATGTGCTGGCACCTACTGCGGTCGTGCCGGCGGTCGAGGTCGTCGTCCCGCCCGTGGTGCCTCCCGTCGATGAGACCCCCGCCGAAGAGCCGGCCTCCGATGAGATGCCTCCTGCGGATACCGGTGCTTCGGAAGACCCGGTGCCCTGAGGGCAGGCCCAGCGACCTCAAGGATGGCGTGCGGGGACAGGTGTGCGGTCCGAGATGTGGGTGGACAGCCGCCCGCGCCCGGCGAAAGGTGTTCTTACCGGGTCCCGACATGACCGTTGCAGCGGGGCGTTAGGCTTCGATCGCTGACGGGATCACCGTCAATTTTTGGAGCGCACTATGACTCGCATCGAAACCCGTCTGCTCCTTGGCGTCGCCGCTTTTGCCCTCGTGGGTTGCGGAAAGGCTGACCTTGTTGGCAAGTGGTCTGGCAGCATCGCCTGCGGAGATGCAGGCGGAGTCGACGCTGACTTCGACGTCAAAGCGGGCAGCAAGGACAACGCCTACAACGCCGATGGTGTGATCTCGAACCTCACCCTCGACGACGTCGACTCGGACATCGAGATCACCGGCACCTGGACTCAGGTCGACGAGTCGGGTCCGCAGGTCGTCAAGGCCACCTCAAGCTGTGTCGTGCTCCAGGACGACAACGAGTACGACATGGACTGCTCGGGCCTCGACGAGCTGGGCTGGGATGGCGAAGATGCCATTGAGACCACCATCGTGAACTTCCTTGAGTCGGGCCACGACTGCACTCTCGCGCTCAACCGCTGAGCGACTGACTCGGGGACTGCGACCCTCGCCGATCCCGCCCCGACCCGTGGAGCGGGCCCTCCCGAAAAGGGCACGTCGGGAGACTCCGCCGTGCGCGGAGGCGCTGCAAAAGAGATAGGTCGCGGTTTCGACCGGAGGAGCCATGACGTCTCGCGCCAAAATGCGCGCCGCATCGGACCGATTTATCGAGTCTGACGGCGTCTACGACCTGCTCATCATCGGTGGTGGCATTACCGGAGCCGGTGTAGCTCGCGATGCTGCCCGCCGAGGGCTCAAGGTCTGTCTCGTGGAGATGGACGACCTGGCCTCGGGCACAAGCAGCCGCTCCAGCAAGCTTGTGCACGGCGGCCTGCGCTACCTTGAGCAGCTGGAATTCTCGCTCGTCTTCGAGGCGGTCAGCGAGCGCCGCATCCTTATGGAGATCGCGCCCCACCTCGTGTCGCCGCTGGGCTTTCTGTTCCCGGTGTATGCGTCGAGTCGCCGCGGTGTGTTTACGGTCAACCTTGGCATGTGGGTGTACGACGGGCTGTCGCTGTTTCGCTCGCCGCGCATTCACAAGAACCTCAACAAGCGCGCGGTGGCGGAGGCCGAGCCCATGCTCAACCGCGATGGCCTCAAGGGTGCGCCCTTGTACTGGGACTGTCGCACCGATGATGCTCGTCTCACCCTCGAGACCGCTCTGGATGGGGCCATCTGTGGCGCCCACATCCTCAATTGGTCCAAGGTCGTGGGACTGCTCCGAGATGAGCAGGGCCGCGTGTGTGGCGCCCGTGTGCGCGACCTTGTGTCGGGTGAAGAACGCTCTGTGAAGGCCAATGCCGTGGTCAACGCGACCGGGCCCTGGTCCGACCACACCCGCAACATGGGCTCGGGCACCCACAAGCCCCGGCTGCGTCCCACCAAGGGCGTCCACATCGTGGTGGACGCTGAGCGGCTGCAAGTTGAAAACGCCGTGGTCTGCTTCCATCCCAAGGACGGGCGGGTCTTGTTCGCCATTCCATGGGGCCCCCAGACCTACATCGGCACCACCGACACTGACTACACCGCCGACCCCGCAGAGGTCTCGGCCACTCACGATGATGTCGTGTACCTGCTCGCCGCGAGCAACCACTACTTCCCCGAAGCCAAGCTCACCGAGTCCGATGTGGTGTCCACGTGGGCGGGTGTGCGACCGTTGATCGGCCAGGAAGACGCAGACGACGAGTCTGCAGTGTCGCGCGAGCATGAGATTCGCGTCGACCCCGACTTCCTCATCACCATCGCCGGCGGCAAGCTCACCACCTATCGACGCATGGCGGGCGAGGTGGTCGACCGTGCGGTGAGCCTGCTGATGCTCGCGGGCAAGCTGCCTGCCGAGCTGCGAGAGGCCCGCACCGACCGCGAGGCCTTGCCGGGCGCGATTGGTTGGCCGCGTGACGATGACAAGTCGAAGGTGGTGCAGGCGGTGGTCGATGCCGCCGAGGGCAAGCTCCCCGAGGACATCTGCCGCTACCTCGCCACCATCTACGGCACCCGCGGGGCCGATGTCGCTGAGCGCGCTGCCCGCGACCAGCGCTTGGCCTCTCGCCTGGTGCCGGGGCGTCCCGAGATTCTGGCGCAGGTGGATCACTCGGTGGAGACCGAGGTGGCAGTCACGGTGCGCGACTTCTTCATTCGGCGCACCCAGGTGTTCTTCCGGGACCGCGACCAGGGGCTGACCGCTGTGGAGACGGTGGCTGGCCGCATGCGCGAGCTTCTTGGTTGGACCGAAGACACTGAGACCAAAGAGATTCTCGCCTACCAGAGCGAGGTCGCCCGCAGTCGTCGGTGGCAGGACGAACGCTGAGCCTGCACCCCAGGAGACCACGATGAGGCCCTCGCTCCGGCGGATACTGCGAACTGTGGTGGGCCTTGAGGTCGACCAAGCAGCCGCGTGCGCGCGTGCTCTCACTGCGATGGTGGGACAGATGCCGGCGGTGGAGCTGCTGCCAGGCGGTCCTGCGCAGCTCACTCGGGCTCGCTTGACTGCGCGGGCCCTGTCCGCTTGGTCGACCGCGCCGTGGCCCCACGCCGTGATGCGTCAGCAGGACCCCAACGACCCTGCGTTCCTGCCTGCACTGGGCGTTCACCCTGTGTTGGCTGCTCGCGACCGCACTCTGCTCGGTATGCCGGATAGCGGCCCCAAAGCTTGGGTCGACCCGGATGGCTGGGCAGGTGTCGGATCGGGGCCCGCGGTGGGGGTGTGGTTTGGTGACGAGACGGGCGCGTTCACCTTGGGTGGACTGGGCGACGACTCTGCAGGTTCCGCCGAGCAGTGTCGCTCCGACAGCCGGGTGGGGGTGCGCACCACGCGCAGTGTGCGCGATCTTGAGTGTGTGGTGGTGCACTGGCCCGTCCTTCTCGACGGGCGTGTGGTCTGGGTGGTCCACACCCGCATTCGATCTCTCGACACCGTGTCGCGCAAGGTTCGGCTCGGCGTGGTGGTTCGGCCGGCCACTCTGGAGGGAGTGCGGCCCATCTTCCGACTTCAGCGCTCCGCAGAAGGGGTGTGGTCGACGGACGGCTCTCCGGTGATGCTGGCCGCGCGTCCGGGGGACTGCACTGGCGCCGGTCGACTTGCTACCCATGATGACCCATGGCAGGGCTTCTCCGGCAATGCACTGGCCTGGCCACGTCCCGGTCGGCTCGACTTGCGGTGTCCGATGGGGTCGTGCAGCGGCGGTGAGTTCTGGGCCGCAACCCTCGCGCCGGGGGCTTCTCTGTCGCGGTTCGCAGTCCTCGGACCCACCCCCGCCAGTGGGGTGGCATTGTCGAGAACGACTGCCGAGTCACTCTTCACAAGCGCAAACTCTGATCGACGTGGCCTGCTTGCGGCCGGATGCCCTGTGCGCTTTCCGGCACCAAAGCCCGAGCAGGCCGACGTCAACGAGCTGTTGGATGCAGCGCGAGTGCGGCTGCTCATCGGTGCGGAGCGCGGTGGACTGGCGGGCTGCATCGGCGCGGTGGCTCTTGCCCGACTGGGCTTCACGCGACGGGCCGGAGATCGGATTGCCGCCGAGCTCGCCCGTGTCCGTCGAAACGGCGAATACCCAGGCGACGACGCCGAAGACGCAGCTGCGTTGGCATGGGCCGCGGGCCAGTATGTCATGTGGACGGGCGACCGCGCGTGGCTCGGAGAGCAGTCTGATGCGTGGGCCCGTCTGCTGGATCACTTGGTCGACTCGGAGCCCGGTCCCGGTGGACGACCCCTGTTTGGGATGGGCGGAAGCCGCCGCTGGAGCCGTATCTGGCAAGCCGCCGGTCTCATCGCAAGTGCATGGGTGCTCCGCAAGCATCCCCGTCACGCCGAGTGGACGCTCGCGGGCGGTCGCATTCGTGAGGCCCTCCAGCGAGAACTGGGCGCCGACCCCTGGACTGCCGATGAGGGGCGGTCCGCAGATGGTTCGTCCGTCGCCCCACTGACCGCGGTGTGGATTGGAATCCTGCCGCCTACCTTGCCGGGCGTGCGCCCCACACTGGACCTGCTGTCGACGCGACACTGGCATGGCGGGGGGGTGTTGCTCCAAGGTGGAGCCCACACTGCGGCCACCTGCATTCATCAAGCGGTGTCCGCGCTCGGCGATGACACCTACAATCCGCTGCCCACCGTTGCTGCTCTGGCCGGTCCCACCGGTGCGCTTCCGACTGCCCGTCACCCTGCTCGTGGTGCCCTCGGTGATGGCGATGACCCACTGGCAGCCGCCCTCTTCGCCATCCTCGCCCTCGACCGGATCCGGGTCCGTCCACGCAAGCTCACGGTGCTCCCCGGCATCGATGAGGTGGTGGACTTGCCCACACCCTTCGGTCGCATCGACGTCGAAAACTACGGCGACAACCGAAAGGTGGTGGGTCGATGGTGGGGTCAGGCGCCCAAGGTTGTGTTGACCTGAGCGCTTCTGGGGGCAGCGCCCCGCGACTCTGCATTAGCCTCGGTTGCGCACCAACCCTTCCTGCATCGTGCTTGCCACCAGCTTTCCGTGTTGGAAAAAGCGTCCCCGCACCAACCCGCGCGCGCCCGAGGTGGAGGGCCCATCGATGCAATACAACATCCACTCATCCATGCGAAAGCTGCGGTGGAACCACATCGCGTGGTCGATGCTCGCGATCTGGATGCCGGGCGTCAGCCAGCTCACGCCATGGGGCTGAAGGCTGGTGACCAAAAAGTGGGTGTCCGAGGCGTAGGCGAGCAGGGCTTGGTGGACCGCAGGGTCGTCGGACAGAGGGGCCCGGGTGCGAAACCACACCTGGCGCACTGCAGGACCGGCTGGTGGGGAGATGGGGTCGTGCTCGCCGACCGGGCGGGTCTCGATGGGACCGGGGCGGGTGGCGCGCTCTGCGAGCTTCTCGGGGAGCCGATGCGCCATTCGCTGGGCGCGAGACAGATCGCTCTCCAGAGTCTCGGGTGGTGGCACCTCCGGCATGGGGTCGTGGTGGTCAAACCCGTCTTCTGCGAGCTGAAACGACGCTGACAAGTTGAAGATGGCCTCGCCATGCTGCTTTGCAACTACTCGGCGGGTCGCGAAGCTGCGGCCGTTGCGGATGGGGTCCACGAGGTAGACGACCGGCACCCGCGCATCGCCGGGCCGCAGGAAGTAGGCGTGAAGAGAGTGGGGCGCTCGGTCCTTGGGGACGGTTGCCGCGGCAGCCCAGAGCGCCTGCCCGAGCACCTGCCCGCCATAGACACGGCCCCAGCCGAGGTCTCGGGAGCGTCCGCGAAAGATGGTGTCCTCGATGCGCTCAAGGGCGAAGTGGTCGACCAGGTCCGCAACGGCTGCGGTCCCTTCAGGTTTGGGCCACGCGGGCTGCGACGCTGTGGACTGGGTCGGCATGGTGACTCCGGGGGGGCGGCAGCGTAATCGCCGCGCCCTCAGCCGGGTGGCCGTCATATGCGGACTGCCCTGCGCCAGCGGACTACCCTGCACCGCCACCCGGTCCATCGGAGGAGGTCCCATGCCATCCCATCGTCTGCTCGCCATCTTGCTGCTGACCGCCTGTTCCGACTACAACATCAACAATAAAGACCACGTCAACGCTGCCGCTGGCGACGACTCCGGCGAGTCCGTGGCTGGCGGGGAGGACTCTGGTGAGCCGCCGGTCGATGCGGTGTGCGAGCCCACTGAGCACGCCGGCGAAGTGCGCGGCATCGACGACACTTGCGGGGCCCCGCCAGCCGGAGGCTTCTCGCCCATCACGGAGTGGTCCCATGGCACCGGAACAGGCTGCCTCTCTCAGCCCATCGTGGCCGACATCGACCAAGACGGGATGCCTGAAGTCATTATCAACCGTCTGCCCAGCTTCCTCAATCCCCCTGGTCACCTCGTTGTCTTGCGTGGCGACACGGGCGCGCTGGTATGGGAAGACACGTCGGCTAACATCGCATACGGATCTCCTCCGGCCGTGGGGGACATCGACGGCGACGGCGACCCCAACATTGTGGTGGTGCGCGAGTATTCATCAGCCTTGGTGGGAGAGGGGGACTACACTGTCGCGTCCTACGACTCTGCAGGCAACGAAGTGTGGGAGTCTGCACACTTCGTGGGGCTCGACTTCGACTGGGCCACCGCCCCCAATATTCGAGACATGGACAAGGATGGCTTCCCTGAGGTCATCGCTGGGCGCGTCATTCTCAACGGTGCCGACGGCAGCACCCGCGGGGTCGGCTCATTTGGTCGGGGCTCCTACGGCATCACCTCGGTGTTTGGCTTCACGGTGAGCGAGGCGAGTGTACCCGCAGTGGTGGACATCGACCTCGATGGGGTCGACGAGGTGTTGGTGGGCAACGCAATGTACTCGCCCGACGGCGCGCCACTTTGGTTCGACACGTCGTATGAAGACGCGATGATCAGCGTGGGCAACTTCGACGCTGACCCCGAGGGGGAGTTCATCGGTATCAGCTACAACACAGTGCGGCTGATGGACACCGATGGCTCGGTCATCTGGGGACCCATCGAGGTCCCTGGCGCCAACATTCTGTCAGTCGCTGGTATCGCAGACCTTGACCAGGACGGCATTCCCGAGGTGGTCACCTCGGGCGGCAACAGCTTGGTGGTGTTCCATGGGGACGGCACGGTGTTCTGGCAGGCGTCGGTCACCGATGAGTCCGGGGCCACTGGCGCGAGCTTCTTCGACTTCGAGGGCGACGGTGTGTTGGACATCGTCTACATCGATGAGCTCAGCATGACCGTGTTCGACGGCATCACGGGGGCGGTGAAGTTCATAGACGGTGACCACTCGTCCAACACCATGATGGACTACCCCACCGTGGCGGACGTCGACGCGGACGGCGAGGCCGAGATTGTCGTCTGTCACAACAGCTTCGGCGCGGCGGTGTCGGTGTTCGGGGACCTCAATCACTCCTGGCGTTCGGCGCGTCCGCTCTGGAACCAACACGCCTACAGCATCACCAACATCCACGACGACCTCAGCGTGCCCACGACCGGCGACCCGGGCTTTGTGGTCCACAACACTTGGCACTCTGCCATCCCCGGTGACCTTGGGGTGGTGGGTGTTGACCTCGCAGCCGAGGTGCTTGAGGTATGCACAGACGACTGCGACGAGGGTGTGGTGCGGGTCACGGGACGACTGGTCAATGTGGGGCCCGATCCAGTGGAAGATGCCGTCGACATCACCCTCTACGCTGAGTTCGACTCGATGTGGACTGCGGTCCACACCGAGTCGTTTGTCGATGGTCTGCCCGGCGGCTGGGCGAGCGACGGCGTTGAGATTGTGTTGGATTCGGCACTGTTGGATGGAGCGACTGGTGTGATGTTGGCAGCGGACGATGACGGCACGGGCGCGGGCCATTGGTCGGAGTGCTCGGAGGACAACAACACCGAGGCGTGGCGCGGGGACCTCTGCACCGCGGAGTAAGTTGTGGAAGGAGGTCCGATGCGCCGGCAAGGTCTGGGTGTCGGAGTCCTCCTGGCGACTGCAGCTGCAACATGGGCGTGCTCCCTGTGGAGGTCGCCTGGGCGTTCTTGGCAGACCTGCTGTTGTCGCAGGTCGAAGCGGTCAATCGCAGGCGGGGGCGGCGGCCTCCGGAAGCTCCGCAAATCCGATGCTGTGGGGGGGGAGAGACAGCTGGGTGAGCACTTCGCCAACCGTAGCTGGCACCACGAAGTCGTCGCCAAACACCAGTGGCACGTCGTTGTGGCGCACTTCGGTGGAGGACAGTTCGTCGGCGTTCAGCAAGTGCACCAGCATGCTGCGTGTCGACAGTCCAGCCATGCCGGCCTGAATGCTGCGGCGGGCACTGAGGTTGATGGCCAACACAGTGACGGCACCGCCGCCGGCTGGATGGCAGTGGGCGTAGACCCGCAGGTCAGGCAGCTCCGATGTTGCCTCCAACACACGGCTGCCCATCAGACGGCGCCAGAGTAGCGCGCCCCAGTAGTCGGGCCGCGGCTGTAGAGTCGCGTCATCCAGCATGCCAAAGTCGCTGCCGGACAGCGTCTGCCGCACCATCACAGACTGCCCGTGTCGGGCCAGACTACCCAGCTGGTCGAGGTACCAAAATGTGCTGGCCCAGGTATCCGATACCCCCGGCGCGCCCCCACATCTGGCGTGGTTGGTCTCGGCCATCCACACCGGGGCGTCTGGTGCGTGCTGGCTTGCCATCGCCTCGACCTCGTCAGCCCATAGGTTGACCTCATTGAGAATGGTCTCGTCGAGG
>Ga0315321_10002063_pt1 | contig 15626 bp, 9 predicted proteins | sample M180m21515metaG_FD_203464 | JGI IMG/M metagenome (GOLD analysis project Ga0315321, IMG submission 203464) | Ammonia-oxidizing marine archaeal communities from Monterey Bay, California, United States - M1 80m 21515 | ecosystem: Environmental > Aquatic > Marine > Intertidal zone | place: USA... | reverse complement strand
ATCGTTTCTAGGTAGTCGTTCCTAATTGATTGTTTCCGAAAAAGCGTTTGAGAAAACGCTTTTTTAACTGAATATTCATTCTTCCAAGAGCTTAAACTGTGGCCAGAAATCATCCATATGATCGTTATCGCAACATAGGAATTGTTGCCCACGTTGACGCGGGTAAAACAACGACTACTGAGCGTGTACTGTTCTATACAGGTATTTCACATAAGATTGGTGAAGTGCACGATGGTGCTGCAACTATGGATTGGATGGAGCAGGAGCAGGAGCGTGGTATTACGATTACCTCTGCTGCGACTACCTGTTTCTGGAATGGAATGGATAACCAGTATGATGAGCACCGAATTAACATTATTGACACACCGGGGCACGTTGACTTCACCATTGAGGTAGAGCGTTCCCTGCGTGTACTGGACGGAGCCGTTGTGGTTCTATGTGGTTCTTCAGGCGTTCAGCCGCAGACCGAAACTGTATGGCGTCAGGCCAACCGTTACGAAGTACCTCGCATGGTATTCGTAAACAAGATGGATCGTGCCGGTGCAGACTTTCTGAAAGTTGTTGAGCAGATGAAAGAGCGTCTTGGTGCTAACCCTGTTCCTCTTCAGTTGGCCATTGGCGCTGAAGACGAATTTAAGGGTGTGATCGATCTGGTGAAGATGAAGTCTATCGTCTGGAACGAAGCAGACCAGGGTACAACTTTCACCTACGAAGATATCCCAGCTGACATGCAGGATCTGTCAGATTCATGGCGTGAGCATATGCTGGAAGCGGCAGCCGAAGCCAGCGAAGAGTTGATGGACAAGTATTTGGAAGAGGGTGACCTTTCCGAGGCTGATCTGGTGAAAGGGATTCGTATCCGCACACTAGATAGTGAAATCGTACCTACTTTCTGTGGCTCTGCGTTCAAAAACAAAGGTGTTCAGGCTGTTCTCGATGCGGTTATCGACTACATGCCTGCTCCTACTGAAGTTACCGCTATCGAAGGTATTCTGGAAGACGGTTCAACGGCCACTTGCGAAGCCGACGACAATGCTCCATTTGCAGCGCTGGCATTCAAGATTGCAACTGATCCGTTTGTTGGAACCCTGACATTCTTTCGGGTTTATTCAGGCACGCTAAAGTCTGGCGATTCCGTTTACAATCCGATCAAGAGCAAGAAGGAACGTGTAGGTCGTATGGTACAGATGCATGCGAACTCCCGTGAAGAAATTAAGGAAGTACTGGCTGGGGACATCGCCGCAGCCATTGGTCTTAAAGATGTAACAACAGGTGAGACACTTTGCGCCATCGACCGGGTTATTACTCTTGAGAAGATGGAATTCCCTGAGCCTGTCATCTCTGTGGCCGTTGAGCCAAAGAGTCTGGCAGATCAGGAGAAGATGGGTATAGCACTGGGCAAACTTGCTCAGGAAGATCCCTCCTTCCGTGTTGAAACAGATGAGGAATCAGGTCAGACAATTATTTCCGGAATGGGAGAATTGCACCTGGACGTATTGGTTGATCGCATGCGTCGTGAATTCTCTGTAGAAGCGAACATTGGTAAGCCGCAGGTGGCATACCGTGAAACTATTCGTAAGACAGTTGAAATTGAAGGCAAACACGTTAAGCAATCAGGTGGTCGTGGCCAGTACGGTCACGTGGTGCTGAGGCTTGAGCCTTTGGATCCTGATTCAGAGTACGAATTTGTGAACGAAATTGTTGGTGGTGCTATCCCTCGCGAATACATACCAGCAGTAGATAAGGGTGTTCAGGAACAGATGAAGAATGGCTGTCTGGCTGGCTACCCGTTACTGGCAATGAAAGTAACTCTTTTCGATGGCTCTTTCCACGATGTGGATTCCAGCGAAATGGCGTTTAAGATTGCTGGTTCAATGGCTCTTAGGAAAGGCGCTTTGGAAGCAGACCCGGCCTTGCTAGAGCCACTTATGAAGGTTGAAGTTGTAACCCCTGAAGAATACATGGGTGACGTCATGGGTGATCTAAACCGTCGTCGCGGCATGGTTCAGGGCATGGAAGACAGTGCTGCCGGTAAGGTGATCAATGCCGAGGTTCCATTGGCTGAAATGTTTGGCTACTCAACCGATTTGCGTTCAGCGACTCAGGGTAGAGCTACTTATACTATGGAATTTGATAAGTACGCAGTAACGCCGAATAACATTGCAGACAGCATTATTAACGTAACATAAATTAAATTGTAAATTAGACTCTTTTGACTTTTAGTGAGGTGGTATCGTGGCGAAGGAAAAATTTGAACGAAGTAAAGTACACGTAAACGTAGGCACGATTGGTCACGTTGACCATGGTAAGACGACGTTAACGGCTGCATTGACGCGAGTATGCGCAGAGGCATACGGCGGCGACTTGAAGGCTTTCGATGAGATTGATAATGCACCGGAAGAAAGAGAGCGCGGTATTACGATTGCAACGTCCCACGTAGAATACGATTCTCCGAATCGTCACTACGCACACGTTGACTGCCCAGGACACGCCGACTATGTAAAGAACATGATTACCGGTGCGGCACAGATGGATGGCGCGATTCTGGTATGTTCAGCAGCAGACGGCCCCATGCCTCAGACTCGAGAGCACATCCTGCTTTCCCGTCAGGTAGGCGTACCTTACATTGTTGTATTCATGAACAAAGCGGACATGGTTGACGATGAAGAGCTGTTAGAGCTTGTTGAAATGGAAATCCGTGAATTGCTAGACCAGTATGAATTCCCTGGTGACGACACTCCAATCATCATCGGTTCAGCGCTTAAGGCACTGGAAGGCGATACTTCTGACATTGGCATGCCGGCTGTACAGAAGCTTGTTGAGACTCTGGACGAGTACATTCCTGAGCCAACACGTGATGTTGAGAAGCCATTCCTGATGCCAATCGAAGACGTATTCTCGATTTCAGGTCGTGGAACAGTTGTAACCGGTCGTGTTGAGCGCGGTATTGTTCACGTAAGTGACGAGATCGAGATCATCGGTATCAAGGACACTGAGAAGACTACCTGTACAGGTGTTGAGATGTTCCGCAAGCTGCTTGACGAAGGTCGCGCTGGTGAGAACGTCGGTGTACTTCTACGTGGCACGAAGCGTGAAGACGTTGAGCGTGGTCAGGTATTGGCCGCTCCTGGTTCAATTACACCACACACCAAGTTTGAAGCTGAAGTCTATATTCTGAGCAAGGATGAAGGCGGACGTCACACTCCATTCTTCAAGGGCTATCGTCCACAGTTTTACTTCCGTACAACTGACGTGACAGGTGCTTGTGAATTGCCAGAAGGCGTTGAGATGGTAATGCCTGGTGATAACGTGAAGATGGATGTAAGCCTGATTGCACCAATTGCGATGGATGAAGGTCTTCGTTTTGCTATACGAGAAGGCGGCCGTACAGTAGGCGCCGGTGTTGTAGCAAAAATCATCGAATAATCAAGCTAGAGCAATATTCGAAAGCCGAAACACTCTTTAAGGGTGTTTCGGCTTAGTCGTCTCTAAAGGTTATCGGTAAATTAAGTATCAGTCCTTGTTGTGCAGTGAGCGAAAAGCGCTGCAACGAGGCGAAGAAGATTTTTGAAATGGGAGCTTACTGAAGTAAGCGACCAGATCAAAAATCTTATTCAACGAAGTGGCAGCGTTTTGCAGCCACTGCGTCAAAAGAATGAAAGGCCAGTAGCTCAATTGGCAGAGCAGCGGTCTCCAAAACCGCAGGTTGGGGGTTCGATTCCCTCCTGGCCTGCCATTATTAAGGCAGGCAATAGACAGGATAAGTTCTAGAAACTTATAAAGTAAATTTTATGTCAGAACGTATTGAAACTCAGGACAACAAACTTGATCTGGTCAAGTGGGCTATCGTAGCGGCAATAGTAATTGCCGGTATATATGTGAATTCCTATTTCTCCGCTGAGTCCTTGTTGTTCAGAACAATCGGTCTGTTGATAGCGGCTGGAATTGCAGGCTGGATCGCTTCACAAACAGTGAAGGGCCGATCCTTTATTAACCTGTGCCTTGATGCGCGAACTGAAATCAGAAAAGTAGTTTGGCCAACAAGGCAGGAAACAACCCAAACAACTATCGTCGTCCTCATTGTTATCTTCATAGTGGCTATTATTTTGTGGCTACTTGATTGGGGATTGAATGGCGTTGTTTCATCAATAATTGGTTAAGGGCAGGGGCTAGAAGTAAAAATGGCTAAACGCTGGTACGTAGTTCATGCCTATTCAGGCTATGAGAAGAAAGTAATGAATGCGCTGCGAGAGCGAATCACTCTCGGCGGCATGGATGATTACTTTGATGAGGTTTTGGTACCCACCGAAGAAGTTCTTGAGATGCGTGGTGGTCAAAAGCGAAAGAGCGAGCGTAAGTTTTTCCCTGGCTATGTTCTTGTGCACATGGAATTGAATGACGATACATGGCACTTGGTTAAGGACACGCCCAGAGTTATGGGGTTTATCGGTGGTACAGCGGAAAAGCCGGCACCGATTACAGATGAAGAAGCGAACAAGATTCTCCAGAGAATGGAGGATAGCGAGGAAACTCCAACTCATAAGACTATCTACGAGCCAGGCGAAATGGTTCGCGTTACAGATGGTCCATTTAATGACTTCACCGGAACGGTTGAAGAAGTTAACTATGAGAAGAGCCGTTTGCGCGTAGCAGTATTAATTTTTGGCAGATCCACACCTGTTGAGCTCGAATTCGGTCAGGTAGAGAAGAGCTGATATTTCAGGAATGCAAAGCATTCCGGGGACTAAATTTATTCTGTCCCCCGTCGCGTGAAAATTTCAAGGGGACAGGATTAACCCAGTCCTCTTTACCAGCCAGCTGAGCTAGCCGCTCATCTGGTTTTACAAAGTCGAACCTTACATGGGGTAGGGTGCGCCGGGGAGTTCGGAGTGATCCGAACGATTGTACCCAAAGGAGAAAATCATGGCTAAGAAAGTACTGGCTTATATCAAGCTACAGGTTGGCGCTGGTAAAGCTAACCCAAGTCCACCCGTTGGACCGGCTCTCGGTCAACACGGTGTAAACATCATGGAATTCTGTAAGGCCTTCAACGCCCAGACTCAAAGCGTTGAGCCAGGTCTGCCTATTCCTGTTGTGATTACGGTTTACGCCGATCGCAGTTTCACTTTTATAACCAAGACTCCTCCCGCTTCAGTATTGTTGCGTAAGGCGGCAGGCTTGCAGAAGGGAAGCGGACGTCCGAACACAGAGAAAGTTGGCAAGGTTAACCGTGCTCAACTGGAAGATATTGCTAATCAGAAAATGCCAGACCTCACTGCAGCTGATATGGATGCAGCGGTTAGAACTCTTGCTGGCAGTGCTCGCAGTGCGGGCATAGAAGTCGAGGGAGTTGAATAAGATGGCTAAGCAATCCAAGAAACAAAAGCAATTGGCTGAAAAGCTGGAAGCGGGAAAAGCCTATTCTGTAGAAGAAGCGGTCACCCTGATTTCCGAGTTCGCCTCAAAGAAATTTAGCGAATCATTTGATGTTGCTGTGAATCTGGGCATTGATGCACGTAAATCAGATCAGGCAGTTCGTGGTTCTACAATCCTTCCCAATGGCACAGGCAAAGACGTTCGCGTTGCTGTTTTCGCCCAAGGGGAAAATGCTGACAAAGCAAAAGCAGCTGGTGCAGACGTCGTGGGTTTTGACGACCTGGGTGAAAGCATTCAGGCAGGCAACATGGATTTCGACGTTGTTATCGCAACTCCGGATGCTATGCGTGTTGTTGGTAAGCTTGGTCAAGTTCTCGGCCCTCGTGGCCTCATGCCTAACCCGAAGGTTGGTACTGTGACTCCGGACGTTGAGACCGCCGTTAAAAATGCCAAAGCGGGTCAGGTTCGATACAGAACAGACAAGAACGGTATCGTTCACGGCGGAATCGGCAAAGTAGGATTTGATGGCCCGGCTGTTAAGGCAAACCTCGAAGCGCTATTGGCTGACCTTAAGAAAGCCAAGCCGGCTGCATCGAAGGGTATTTTCATAAAGAAAATCGTTCTGTCTTCAACTATGGGGCCAGGTCTTCTTATAGACCAGTCTTCATTGGCACTATAAGCCACACGAAATTCGGGAGCTGATGTAATAGTCAGTTCTCTACAGACTTTGGGGTTTTGCTTTCGAGCAAGGCTATCAAAGACCGTAGGTGAGAGAGTCTGCTCTCTCTTAATTTCCTACGCAGATGGTGAAACCCGATTCGGATTAAGTGGTACCGGTCATCTCACCGAACAGCAAGGGGTATATTTTTTGTGCCCGAATCAAGGTTGAGCAATCAACCATATTAAGGAGTTAAGCTAGTGGCAATTCGATTGGAAGATAAGAAACAAATCGTTTCCGAAGTCAATCAGGCTGCTAACAGTGCTTTGTCAGCGGTACTCGCCGATTATCGGGGTGTTACCGTTGGATCAATGACTGAGCTACGTAAGACTGCAAGAGAAAACAATGTCTATCTGCGAGTGGTGAGAAATACACTACTCAAGAAAGCAGTTGCTGACACTGAATTCGAATGCATTCAGGAAGCTTTAGTTGGTCCTACGATTCTTGCATTCTCACAGGAAGATCCAGGTGCCGCAGCGCGTGTACTTAAGGATTTTGCGAAAGAGAATGAAGAGTTCGAGATCACAGCACTATCTGTAGGTGGCAAGTTACTGGATGCAAACCAGATTGACGTTTTGGCGAAACTGCCAACTCACGATCAGGCTCTGTCTATCCTAATGAGCGTCATGTTGGCGCCGGTAACGAAGCTTGCTCGAACTATGAACGAAGTTCCTTCGAAGGTTACACGTGGTGTTGCCGCAGTTCGAGACCAAAAGCAGGAAGCAGCCTAAGTCCTTTTGATAAACGATTATTTTTTTAACATATATGTAGGAGATGTGAGTTATGGCTCTATCTAAAGAAGAAGTATTAGAAGCAATTGCGGAAATGTCAGTAATGGACGTAGTTCAGCTGGTTGAAGCAATGGAAGAGAAGTTTGGTGTATCAGCGGCTGCAGCCGTAGCAGCAGCTCCAGTTGCCGGTGCCGGCGGTGACGCTGCTCCAGCAGAAGAGAAAGACGATTTTGATATCGTTCTTACAGCTGTTGGCGACAAGAAAGTTAACGTTATTAAAGCAGTTCGTGGCATTACAGGTCTTGGCCTGAAAGAAGCCAAAGAACTGGTTGATGGCGCGCCTTCTACTCTTAAGGAAGCTGCACCTAAGGCAGAAGCAGAAGAAGCCAAGAAAGCTTTGGAAGAAGCTGGCGCCTCTGTTGAGCTCAAGTAATTATTTGAGCATATGCGATCAATGTCAGGTTCAGCATAGCTGTACCTGACATTAGTTCGTTGCCTCTTCTCTTGTATTAGTAATTAAAGAGGCAAAGTAAGACCCGCCGTTTTTTAGAGACGGCTTTTAGAAACAAAGTACACAACGCTGGGAACACACAAATGGCCTATTCGTATACAGAGAAAAAACGTATCCGCAAGAACTTCGGCAAATTGCCAAGTGCGATGGATATTCCTTACCTCTTGTCTATACAAGTCGATTCCTATAAACAGTTTACGCAGGTTGATAGACCTGCTGAAGAACGATTGGAGCAGGGATTACACGCTGCATTCAAATCAGTTTTTCCAATAGTTAGCTATTCCGGTAAAGCTGTACTGGAATATGTAAGCTATGAACTTGGCAAGCCGGTTTTTGACGTAAAAGAATGTCAATTACGCGGTTCAACTTACTCAGTATCACTGAGGGTTAAGGTTCGCCTGATTCTTTATGATAGGGAATCAACTACTCAAACAATTAAAGACATCAAAGAGCAGGAAGTCTATATGGGTGAAATCCCGTTGATGACTGATTCTGGTACTTTTGTTATTAACGGTACCGAGCGGGTTGTTGTGTCCCAGCTACATCGCTCTCCTGGTGTTTTCTTCGATCATGATCGCGGCAAGACTCATAGCTCTGGCAAGTTACTCTATTCTGCCCGCGTTATTCCTTACCGTGGTTCCTGGCTGGATTTCGAATTTGATCCAAAGGACATGGTCTACGTTAGAATCGATCGCCGCAGAAAGCTGCCAGCGACGGTTCTTATGCGTGCGCTTGGATATAATTCCCAGGAAATTCTTGAGATGTTCTACGAGAACAATCAATTCAAGATTTCTAAAGGCAAAGAGCCAACTATCTCCCTGCAACTGGTACCGTCCAGATTGCGTGGCGAAGTGGTGACTTTTCCTATCAAGGATAAGAAAGGCAAGCTGATAGTTGAAGAAGGTCGTCGTATTACCAGTCGTCACGTGCGACAGATGGATACAGCGAAGCTTAAAGACTTGAAAGTACCTGCTGAATACCTCGTGGGTGCAGCTCTGGCCGCTGATGTGATTAACGAAGAAACAGGCGAAGTTCTGTTTCCATGTAATGCCGAGATCACCGAAGAGATGGTTGCAGGTTTTCTGGAGCACGGCGTAGCCGGATTCCAGACTCTTTATACCAATGACCTGGATTGCGGTCCTTTCATTTCTGACACATTGCGAATCGATACTACAACTTCCAAACTGGAAGCCATGGTTGAGATCTACCGCATGATGCGTCCGGGCGAGCCGCCAACAAAGGAATCAGCTGAGAACTTGTTCTCTAATCTGTTTTTCTCGCCTGAGCGATATGATCTTTCTGCGGTTGGTCGCATGAAGTTCAATCGTCGTTTGGGTCGACCTGAAACCGAAGGACTTTCTGTTCTTAACGCCGACGATATAGTTGACGTATTAAAGACTCTGGTGGGTATCCGTAACGGCTTCGGTTCTGTCGATGATATTGACCATTTGGGTAACCGGCGTATTCGATCTGTTGGTGAAATGGCTGAGAACCAATTCCGTGTTGGGCTGGTTCGTGTAGAGCGTGCCGTTAAGGAACGTTTGAGCATGGCAGATTCTGAAGGTCTTATGCCTCAGGATATGATTAATGCCAAGCCAGTTGCTGCAGCAATCAAGGAATTCTTTGGTTCAAGCCAGCTTTCACAGTTCATGGATCAAAACAATCCGCTGTCAGAAGTTACTCACAAGCGTCGTGTTTCGGCTCTTGGACCGGGTGGTTTGACACGTGAACGAGCTGGATTTGAAGTTCGTGACGTTCACCCTACTCACTATGGCAGGGTATGTCCGATTGAGACTCCTGAAGGACCGAATATTGGTTTGATTAACTCACTGGCGACGTATGCCAGAACCAATAACTACGGTTTTCTTGAAAGCCCTTACCGTAAAGTAGTGAAGAACAAGGTCACCGATGAAATTGATTACCTTTCAGCTATCGACGAGAGCGATTTCGTTATTGCTCAGGCCAGTGCTGCTCTAGATAAGAAGCGTGGCTTTATCGATAACCTGGTAACTGTTCGATACAAAGGTGAAACAACATTAAAGCCACGCGAAGAAGTGGATTATATGGATGTTGCACCACAGCAGATGGTATCTGTTGCTGCGGCGCTAATTCCATTCCTGGAGCACGACGATGCTAACCGCGCCCTGATGGGTTCGAACATGCAACGTCAGGCTGTACCGACATTGAAGACTGAGAAGCCTTTGGTTGGTACCGGCATGGAACGTAATGTTGCCAGCGACTCCGGTGTATGTGTTGTTGCATTCCGTGGTGGTGTTATTGAAAGCGTCGATGCTGCACGCATCATCGTGCGAGTAAATGACGATGAAACAGATGCGGGTGAAGCCGGTGTGGATATTTATAACCTCACTAAATACACCCGATCCAACCAGAACACTTGTATTAGTCAGCGTTCCTTGGTGAAAGACGGTGATACCGTCAGTCGCGGAGATATTCTGGCAGATGGTCCTTCCATCGACATGGGTGAGCTGGCTCTTGGGCAGAATATGCGCATCGCGTTTATGCCTTGGAACGGATACAACTTTGAGGATTCCATCCTTATCTCAGAGCGCGTAGTGAAAGAAGATAGATTCACTACTATCCACATTCAGGAATTGACCTGTGTGGCTAGAGATACCAAGTTGGGTTCCGAAGAAATTACTGCCGATATTCCAAATGTTGGTGAAGGTGCGCTGAGCAAGCTGGATGAATCCGGCATTGTTTATATTGGTGCCGAAGTTGGCGCTGGCGACATTCTGGTTGGCAAGGTTACACCTAAAGGTGAAACCCAACTGACTCCGGAAGAAAAACTGTTGCGTGCAATCTTCGGTGAGAAGGCTTCCGATGTGAAGGATACTTCGCAGCGTGTGCCTACCAGTGTGAAGGGCACTGTAATTGATGTGCAGGTTTTCACCCGCGACGGCCTTGAAAAAGACGCCCGCGCCATGGAAATTGAAGAAACACAATTGGCCAAAGTCCGCAAGGATATCGACGATGAATACCGCATCGTTGAGGCAGCCACTTTCGAGCGTCTTCAGAAGTCACTAATTGGCAAGGTTGTGGCTGGCGGACCCAAGCTGAAGAAAGGTCAGAAAGTAACAACAGACTACCTTGAAACTCTTCCACATGAAGACTGGTTCAAGCTGCGCATGTCCAATGATGCAGTGAACAAGCAGTTGGAACGAGCTGAAGAACAGCTGAAAGAAAGGCGCATCGATCTTGATGAGCGCTTTGAAGACAAGCGCAAGAAATTAACACAAGGCGATGATCTGGCTCCAGGCGTTCTGAAGATTGTAAAAGTATATCTGGCAATCAAGCGTCGCATCCAGCCGGGTGACAAGATGGCGGGACGCCATGGTAACAAGGGTGTTATCTCCGTAATCATGCCTGTTGAAGATATGCCATATGACGAGAGCGGTGAGCCGGTGGATATCGTATTGAATCCTCTTGGTGTGCCATCTCGAATGAACGTTGGTCAGATTCTCGAGACTCACCTCGGTGCAGCTTCGAAAGGTTTGGGTAACCGCATTGGCGCGATGCTAGATGCCAAGAAGAAAGTTACCGAGCTTCGTAAGCTGATCACCGATGTCTATAACAAGATTGGTGTTCGCACAGAAGATATCAAGGGATTTTCCGACGAGGAACTTGTGGAATTGGCTACTAACCTTCGTGGCGGTGTGCCAATGGCAACACCTGTGTTCGATGGTGCAGCCGAAGCTGAAATCAAGGATATGCTCGAGCTTGCCGGCATTGATGAGAGTGGACAGGTAACTCTTTTCGATGGTCGTACCGGTGATGCATTCGATCGTCAGGTGACAGTGGGCATTATGTACATGCTTAAGCTGAATCACCTTGTTGATGACAAGATGCACGCACGTTCCACCGGCTCGTATAGCCTTGTTACCCAGCAACCGCTCGGTGGTAAGGCGCAGTTCGGTGGTCAGCGATTCGGTGAGATGGAAGTATGGGCGCTTGAAGCTTATGGTGCCGCTTATACCTTGCAGGAAATGCTGACAGTGAAGTCCGATGATGTTGCTGGTCGTACCAAGATGTATAAGAACATCGTTGATGGCGACCATAGAATGGAGCCGGGAATGCCGGAATCATTCAACGTACTGGTGAAAGAGATCCGTTCTCTTGGTATCGACATGGAGCTGGACGTTAGTAAGTAGTCCGGCCCCATTAGATACATTTAGATTAAAAGTACGTAAACCGAAGAATAGTGATTTAGAAAGCCGAGCCGCAAACAACGGCAGGTGGAGGATATAGAATGAAAGACCTTTTAGGGTTACTTAAATCTCAGTCTCATTCAGACGAGTTTGATTCTATTCGAATAGGATTGGCTTCTCCGGAAATGATCAGGGCATGGTCATTTGGTGAAGTGAAGAAGCCAGAGACAATTAACTACAGAACGTTCAAACCTGAACGTGATGGCCTATTCTGTGCCAAGATTTTTGGCCCGGTAAAAGACTATGAGTGTCTGTGTGGCAAGTACAAGCGTCTCAAGCATCGTGGTGTAATTTGTGAAAAGTGTGGAGTTGAGGTCGCATTGTCGAAAGTGCGTCGTGACCGCATGGGTCATATCGAACTGGCTAGCCCGGTTGCACACATCTGGTTCTTGAAGTCACTGCCTTCGCGTATCGGCTTATTGCTGGATATGACTCTGCGTGACATCGAAAGAATTTTGTATTTCGAATCTTTCGTAGTTACTGATCCGGGTATGACGACTCTGGAAAAGGGTCAGTTGCTTACCGATGAACAGTACTATGAAGCGATGGAAGAATTCAGCGACGAATTCGACGCCAAGATGGGCGCAGAAGCTGTTCAGGCGCTGATGAAGGATATGGATGTAGACGCGGAAGTTGCCCGTCTGCGCGAAGAAATTCCAGCCACCAATTCTGAAACAAAGCTTAAGAAGCTTTCCAAGCGTCTTAAGTTGCTTGAAGCATTCGTGGATTCAGGCAATAAGCCTGAGTGGATGGTAATGACAGTATTGCCTGTTCTGCCACCTGATCTTCGTCCTCTTGTTCCTCTGGATGGCGGTCGTTTCGCGACTTCAGATCTAAACGACTTGTACCGTCGTGTGATTAACAGAAACAATCGACTCAAGCGCCTTCTCGACCTGAACGCGCCTGACATTATTGTGCGTAACGAAAAGCGTATGTTGCAGGAAGCGGTTGATGCCCTTCTTGATAACGGACGTCGTGGTCGCGCAATTACCGGTTCAAACAAGAGACCTCTAAAATCTCTTGCAGACATGATTAAAGGTAAGCAGGGACGTTTCCGTCAAAACCTGCTTGGTAAGCGAGTGGATTATTCCGGTCGTTCGGTGATCGTGGTTGGTCCAACCTTGAGACTGCATCAGTGTGGCCTACCGAAAAAGATGGCTCTTGAACTATTTAAGCCGTTCATTTTCGGTAAGCTTGAGCGTCGTGGCCTGGCTACGACGATTAAGGCGGCCAAGAAGATGGTTGAGCGGGAAACCGCGGAAGTCTGGGATATTCTTGCTGAAGTGATTCGCGAGCACCCGGTTCTTCTTAACCGTGCACCAACTCTACACAGATTAGGTATCCAGGCTTTCGAACCTGTACTAATCGAAGGTAAGGCAATTCAGCTACACCCGCTGGTTTGTGCGGCATACAACGCTGACTTCGACGGTGACCAGATGGCGGTACACGTACCTCTGACGCTGGAAGCCCAGCTTGAAGCGCGTACCCTGATGATGTCTACCAACAATATTTTGGCTCCGGCTAACGGCGAGCCGATTATTGTCCCATCACAGGACGTTGTATTGGGCCTTTACTACATGACTCGTTCACGTGTGAATGCGGCCGGTGAAGGAATGGTTTTCTCCGACGCGAAAGAAGTTCAGCGTGCATACGAAACAGGTGCTGCTCATCTTCAGGCTCGAATCAAGGTTCGAATCAAGGATGTCTACAATAACGAAGATGGCGAACAGGTTATTGAAACCGGAATTGTTGATACTACAGTGGGTCGGGTATTGTTATTCAATGTCGTTCCTGACGGACTGCCGTTCTCCATGGTTAATCAGAAGATGGGCAAAAAGCCTATTTCTCAAATACTAAACGCCTGTTACCGAAATGTTGGCCTGAAAGAGACAGTTATCTTTGCTGACCAACTAATGTATACCGGTTACAAATACTCTACGCGCTCCGGTTCTTCTATCGGTGTTAACGACTTCGTAATTCCTGATGAGAAAGTATCAATTATTGCGCAGGCGAACTCTGAAGTTGAAGAAATAGAATCGCAGTTTGCATCTGGTCTTGTAACACAGGGAGAGAAGTACAATAAGGTTATCGACATTTGGTCTCGTGCCAACGATATCGTTGCCAAGGCTATGATGGAAGGCCTGTCTACTGAGTCAGTGATCAATAAGGAAGGCAAAGAAGAACAACAGGAGAGTTTTAACTCTGTTTATGTCTATGCCGATTCCGGTGCCAGGGGCTCCCCCGCACAGATTCGTCAGCTCGCTGGTATGCGTGGTTTGATGGCTCGACCTGATGGTTCGATCATCGAAACTCCTATTACTGCTAACTTCCGTGAAGGCCTGAGTGTATCTCAATACTTTACGTCTACTCACGGTGCTCGTAAGGGTCTTGCGGATACTGCCTTGAAGACAGCGAACTCCGGTTATCTGACTCGCCGTCTGGTGGATATCTCCCAGGATCTGGTAATTACAGAGCATGACTGTGGAACAGAAAACGGCCTGACTATGGCTCCGATCATTGAAGGCGGCGACATCATCGCTCCTCTGGGTGATCGAGTACTCGGAAGGGTTCTTGCAGCAGATGTTATCTCCGAGGATGACGGAAGCACAATTGTTGAATCCGGCGTCATGATTAACGAACGCTTGGTTGAAGTGTTGGAAACCTGTGGCGTTGACCAAGTGCATGTACGCTCTCCAATTACTTGCGAAACCCGTTTTGGTATTTGTCGCCAGTGCTATGGTCGCGACTTGGCTCGTGGCCATGTTGCCAACGTCGGTGAGGCTGTTGGTGTTATCGCGGCACAATCAATCGGTGAGCCGGGTACGCAGTTAACGATGCGTACTTTCCACATCGGTGGTGCGGCATCTCGAGCGACTGCCAGTGACAGTGTGCAGGTCAAGAACACCGGCACCATACATCTCAGCAATATGAAGACGGTTGAGAATATTAAGGGTGAGTTGGTTGTAGTATCAAGATCAGGTGAGTTGATAGTTAACGATACCAATGGCCGTGAGCGCGAGCGCTACAAGTTGCCTTATGGTGCTCTTATTACTGTCGGTAAGAAAGTTGAGGTGGAGTCAGGGCAGATAGTTGCTACCTGGGACCCGCATACACACCCGATTGTTTCGGAAGTGTCCGGTAAAGTTGCTTTCGCCGCTATGGAAGAAGGCATCACTGTCAGAGAGCAAACTGACGAAATTACCGGTCTGAGCAGCATCTCGGTTATCGATCCGGCGGAGCGTTCGGCTTCTGCGAAGGAGTTGCGTCCCGGTGTAACGGTTGTGGACAAGAAAGGTAAGGAAATTTGCCTGCCAGGTACTAACCACCCGGCACACTACTTCCTGCCTGCCAATGCAATCGTAAGTCTTAAGGACAGTTCTGATCTGAATATCGGTGACGTTATTGCCCGTATTCCTCAGGAAGGTTCGAAGACTCGTGACATCACCGGTGGTCTTCCGCGTGTTGCCGATCTGTTTGAAGCGCGTAAGCCGAAAGAGCCTGCAATTCTTGCAGAAATCTCCGGTACCGTAAGCTTCGGTAAGGAAACTAAAGGAAAGCGTCGTCTGGTAATTACTCCTAAAGACGGAGTTAACCCAATCGATGGCTCGGATCATTACGAAGTATTGATTCCGAAGTGGCGCACCATGACAGTGTTCGAAGGTGAATACATTGAAAAGGGTGAAGTTGTTTCCGAGGGTCCACCTGCTCCACACGATATTCTGCGTCTTAAGGGTGTTGAGGCTTTGGCCCAGTACATCGTTAACGAAGTGCAGGATGTTTATCGATTGCAGGGTGTACGTATCAACGACAAGCACATCGAAGTAATTGTGCGTCAGATGCTGCGTAAAGTTGAAATCACCAAGCCAGGCGATTCAAGTCTGATTAAGGGTGAGCAACTTACTTACACTCAGGCTTTGGAAGTTAACGACAAGCTTCGGGAAGATGATAAGCAGGAAGCGGCCTTTGATCGAATGCTTCTCGGCATCACCAAGGCATCTCTGGCAACAGAGTCCTTTATCTCGGCGGCTTCTTTCCAGGAAACGACCCGTGTTCTTACCGAAGCG
>Ga0315321_10002059_pt1 | contig 15637 bp, 16 predicted proteins | sample M180m21515metaG_FD_203464 | JGI IMG/M metagenome (GOLD analysis project Ga0315321, IMG submission 203464) | Ammonia-oxidizing marine archaeal communities from Monterey Bay, California, United States - M1 80m 21515 | ecosystem: Environmental > Aquatic > Marine > Intertidal zone | place: USA... | reverse complement strand
AATCCGGCCATCAACTCGCCGAGCTTTTCATCGATCATCGTCACGTTCGCCAGATAATGCCGGCGCTGGCGCAGGCGTTGCTCCTCGGTTGGGTTCAGCGAATGCACCACGGAATCGTGATCCACTTTCACATTGTGCTCGCGCATGGCCTTGAATGGCGGTGGCTGACTTTCCAAATCTGCGTCAGTGACGGGCTGCAACTCGAGCTCGCGACCCGCATACGCCTCCAAATGCCGCGGCACGGGATCATACGGCGGATGGGGCCCCGGAAACCCAATCTGCAGAAATAACGGCTTGTCCACCGGCTTTGTGCGCAGCCACCATTGCGCGAAATCGCCCACGAAGAAATCCGAATGCGTCTCTTCCGGCAGATCCCAAGTGAAAGCCCCCAACGCGTCGTGGTAGTTTTCGTATTCCCGGTAGAGTTCTCGCTGTTGCTTCACCAAACCGCGTGCCGCCAGCGCCTTATCCCATTCATCGAAATAATAACGCCCCTCCAGAAAACGGTCCTTGTTCTCCACGACGTACCGCTCATGAAACCCGCACGGCGTCTGAAATGGCCACGTGTGCATTTTCCCCACATTCACGCAATGATACCCGGCATCAGCCAGTTGATTCACCCAACTCCGCCGCCACGCATCGGCATTTTTTAGAATACCCGTTGTGTGCGGAAAGTAACCGGTGAATAGGCTCGCCCGAGAACTGGCGCAGGACGGCGCCGCCACATGGCAATTGGAAAACGAAACGCCTTCACGCACCAACCGGTCCATGTGCGGCGTGTCCACAAACGGAAATCCCAACGCGTTGATGGTGTCGTACCGTTGCTGATCGGTGATGATGAAAATGATGTTGGGCTGATCGGCCATGCGTTGGCAGTCTAGAGTTAACGGAAAGGGATTGCAAACGCCCGTCACCCCGCCAAACTCTCTGCATGAAATCCACTTCGCTGTCCCGCCGCAATTTCCTGGCCACCTCCGCCCTAGCATTCCCGTATGTGGCCACGCGCTCTTGGGCTCTCTCCCCGAACTCGACCATCCGCCACGTCACCTTCGGCGCCAATGGCATGGCCTTTTCCGATGTGAACTCCATTTCCGGCGTGAAAAACGTCGAAGTGGTGGCCTGCGCCGAGATCGACCCAACACGCCAGGACCGCTTCGCACGTAAATTCCCCAAGGGCAAACGCTACACCGACTGGCGCGAGCTTCTCGATAAAGAGGCCAAGAATTTTGACACCGCCAATGTCTCCACGCCCGATCACATGCACGCGCCCATTGCCATGGCCGCGATGCAACTGGGCAAACACGTGTACGTGCAGAAACCGCTGACTCACGACGTGTTCGAGAGCCGGAAACTTCGCGAGTTTGCCGCCGCCAATAAACTCACCACTCAAATGGGGATCCAGGTACATTCCAGCCAAGCGTACCGCGAGGCCGTGGAGCTCGTACATCAGGGCGCGATCGGCAAGGTCACCGAGGTGCACACCTGGAGCAGCAAGAAATGGGGCGACACAGCTCAACGCCCCGACCGTAAGGACAAGTTGCCCGCCGGGCTAAACTGGGATGCCTGGTGCGGCGCCGCCCCCAAGAACGACTACATTGCCGGCTACTACCATCCCGGCAACTGGCGCAAACGCCTCGACTACGGCACCGGTACCTTTGGAGACATGGGCTGCCATATTTATGATCCCATGTACGGTGCCGTTGGCCTCACCGCTCCGCTCAGCGTCCGCAGCGAAGGCCCTGCGCCGGTGGAGGGCTCGCACAGCTGGAACGTCAACGCCAAGATCCATTACGTCTACCCCGGCACCAAATACACTGCTGGCGAAACGGTCGATGTGACTTGGTACGACGGCGACCAACGGCCGCCCGCAACTGTGCAGGAACGCATAGGCCGCGCCCTGCCCGGCCAAGGCTCCGTTCTCTTTGGCACCAAGGGCCACATGATCATCCCTCACGTCGGCAAAGCTATCCTGTTACCCGAGGAGCAATACAAGGAATACAAGCGGCCTGAAATTGCCGGCGTGAACCACTGGGAATCTTTCATCAACGCCGCGCGCGGCGAAGGCAAGACCTCGGCAAACTTCGATTACTCCGGCCCGCTGACTGAAGCCATCCTGCTCGGCGGCATCGCCACGCGATTCCCAAAACAGCAGTTGAACTGGGACGAGAAGAAGCTCGCCTTCAGCAACAGCGAAGCTGCCACCGCCTTTGTGAAGCGCGAGTACCGCAAGGGCTGGGAAGTCAAAGGCCTTTAAGGTCGACGGCACTCCAGTACTTTGAAGGAATGCCCGAGGTGTTCCGGATGCACCAGCGTCTGGAACTGCCGCGTCCGTTCAGGTGTCCATTCCGGAAATAACTCCGACCGCTGAAGCGTTCGCTCAAAGAGCCCCACCAAATACTGCGATTGCCGTGTTAACGGTGCGGTCTCCAATCCGCACGCATCGGCTATGAGTTCGACCTTGGTGAAGTTCACCGAAGCCGTAATGTCCACTCCCCCAGGATTGGTCAGCACATCGTCAATCATTCGATGTTGGTGATACCCACGCAATGTCCCGTTCTCTCTGGGCGGATCAAAAAAACCCTGTTTCGACATCCCATAATCCACCACCAACGCTCGGCCACGTTTCAAGGATTTGCAAACCGTCTGCCACACTCCGTAATCGCCCACCGTAAAGATCGTCCCTTCCTCAGGCGATTGGCCTTCACTCAAACCGCCATCCGGGCCCTTGCGTTTCCCCCATGCAAACGATTGTCCATCCGATTCCACCACACTCAGCCACCATGCTTCACCCTCCCAAATCAGTCGCTCCACCGGGCAGGCGTCCAGCAATTCGTTGCAATAGAACACGCCGTTGAACGATTCCAATTTAGGAGTCCACTGGATCTTCTCGAGATAATCGACCAACACAACCTCCTGCCATTGGCGGTGTTTCGCGGATGTCTCCCAGAGAATCAGCTCACAGCGCTCATATAATTCCGGCCGCCAATCTCGCAGATATGCCAACACGTCCCTGGCCAATCGGCCATCATGCGCTCCGACTTCGACCAGCTGCACGGGCCCCTCTATATCCGACAACCAATCCGCAAACTGGAACGCCAGCAGTTCCCCGTACAAACTCCCCACACTCACACTGGTGTAAAAATCGCCGCTACGCCCCACCTCCTGTTGTGTTTCATAATAGCCCAAATCCGGCTCATACAGGGCCCGTTCCATGAAACGGCTGAAGGGAATGGGCCCTTTCTCAGCGATTTCTGCATGGATTCGTTGTTCCAGTTCGTTCATGGCTTGAGGCGCGCGCAGGTTTTCTCTACAAACACCGGCACATCCTGCGCTCATGTCACCCGCCGCATCAACCCGCAAACGCCTAGACCAGGCGATGTTCGACGATCAACTCACCGAAAGCCGTGAAAAAGCCAAGCGCCTCATCATGGCCGGCAAAGTGCGCGTGAACGATCAAGTGGCCCGTAAACCCAGCGATCAGGTGAAGCCCGAGGACCGCATTGAGGTCGAGGAACCGGAAAAATATGTCAGTCGCGGTGGCTTCAAAATGGAGAAGGCTCTGGAATCGTTCCCCATCGAAATCAAAGGCACGGTCGCCGTCGACCTAGGTGCCTCCACCGGAGGCTTTACGGATTGCCTCCAGCAGAACGGCGCGGAAAAGATTTTCTCTGTGGATGTCGGTCGCGGCCAGCTTGCGTGGCATCTACGAAAGAGTCATCGCGTACATGTGATGGAAAAAACCAATGCCCGCCATCTCACTCGCGCCGATTTCCCAAAGAGTTTTGAAGGGGCCGATGTGGTGACCATTGATTGCTCGTTTATTTCCCTGCGCAAAATTCTCCCCGCCGCCTTGGCGCTCGCCCGCCGAGGTGGTAGCATCATCGCGCTGATCAAACCGCAGTTTGAAGCCGGTAAAGCCGAAGTCGATAAAGGCGGCGGCGTTATCAAGGATCCTGAGATCCATGCCCGGGTCATTCGCGAACTGCAGGCGTTTGTCAGCGAAACCGACGGAATGACGTGGCGCGGCGAAACCGATTCGCCAATCACCGGTCCGAAAGGAAACAAAGAATTTCTCGCTTGGATTGAAAAAGAATAAAGCAATTCGGTCCGTGGGGCTGATCGGCAATACCGGTCAGGCCGTGAAGTCGGGCGTTGTGCGCAAGACGGCCAAGCTCATTGAGCAATCCGGCCGGAAAGTGTTTCTCGACCCCTCCGTCTCCAAGGCCGCCAAAGGACACGGCATTGTTCTGGCGGATTCCGGGGAACTCGCGCGGATGTGCGATCTGCTCATGGTCATCGGCGGCGATGGCACCGTGCTCAAGGTCGCGCGCGATACGGCCGGCAGCAACACGCCCCTGCTCGGCATCAATGCCGGACGCCTAGGCTTCCTCACCACCGCTTCCTCCGATGCTCTCGAGCTAGCTACGGACAATCTGTGGGCTGGAAAATTTACGATCGATCCCATGCCGTTAGTCGAAGCCAGCGGCACATTTGGCGGCAAGAAAATCAAGGCGCAGGCTTTAAACGACATTTTGATTAGCCGCGGCGCCAACCCGCGCTTAATCGAGATGAACGTAACCATCGACGGCGAACCCCTCACCACGTACCGTAGCGATGGATTGATTGTCGCCACGCCCGCCGGATCCACCGCCTATTCACTGGCCGCCGGCGGCACCGTGGTGACGCCCCGCGCCGAAGTGCTCACGCTCAATCCCGTTTGCCCCCAGGCTCTGTCCAATCGCCCCTTGATCGTCAGCTTTTCCGCCACTATCGAAGTCACTATTCTGAAACACCGCACCGAAAGCTATCTGTCTGCGGACGGCCAAATGCTCACGGAATTGGTGACCGGCGATCAAGTCACCATCCGGCGCAGTCGCCAAAAAGCTCGGCTCGTCCGACTGGAAGGCCATTCCTTTTTTGAGACACTGCGGCACAAGCTGCACTGGACCGGCTCACACGCATGATCCGTCTCAAGGACATCGCCGAGAGCGCAGGAGTTTCCGTGATGACCGTCTCCAAGGCGTTACGGAATGAACCGGATATTTCCGATGCCACCAAGGTGCGCATTCGTGCGATCGCAGACCGCACCGGATACGTTCCAAACAATTCCGCACGCGGCCTTCGCACGCGCCGCACGCAGCAATTTGGCTTGATCATTTCTGCGCTCAGCAACCCCATGTACACACGCACGTTCATGGCGATTGAAGAGCAAGCGCACGAAATGGGATACGAAATCATCGTGGCGCAAACGCTCAATAACGCTGAACGCGAGGCGGACTGCATACGCCGGTTACTGGCCCGTCAGTTGGATGGCCTATTCATTCGGCCCGTCTATCGGCCGGATCCTTCCGCCGGCATTTACGAGGAACTCAAACGCCGGAAGACGCCTACCGTGATCCTCGGCCATCGCGCTTTGTTTTGCAGCGATTTCCCAAATGTGGAAACCGACGATCTCGCAGCTGCAAAGGCCGTAACCCAACATCTTCTGGATTTGGGCCATTCACGGATCGCCTGCCTTACGGGCCCCATCTTCGCGCCTTGGGCGCAGGAGCGATACGAAGGTTACCGTCGTGCCCTGATGGATCACGGACTCGAGGTGGATGAGAAACTGGTGTTCCAAGCTGGTGCCACCATCGAGGAAGGCGCCGCCGCCGCATTGCAGTTCATCAATGAAAAACCCGATTCCACCGCCATCGTGGCCGCCAACGATCTGGTGGCATTCGGCGCGGCCAACACGCTTCTCAATCAAGGCATCTCCATCCCGCAGGATCTCTCCGTCGCCGGCTTTGGCAATGTGTTGTCCGCTGAATATTTCCGGGTCCCCCTCACCACCGTGCGCCAACCCAAATACCGCCGGGGCCTCGCGGCGATGGAATCCATGAAGAGCCTGTTGGCCGGCGAATCCGTCAGCCCCAAGCGTTTGCCGGCCGAATTGGCCATCCGCAAGAGCACAGCCGCCCCCGCCGTTTAACGCGCCGCAAAGCGCTCCACATATTTCCCGAGAATATCGGACTCCAAATTGACGGCATCCCCCACCGCACGTTCTTTGAGCGCAGTCTCTTCAAACGTGTGCGGGATGATCCAAATGGTGAAGGATTCCTTCTCCACCGACGCCACCGTCAGGCTTATACCATCGACTGCCACCGAGCCTTTGTGGACGATGTAACGCATCACATCATCGGACGTCGCGATTTGCAGTTGATGATCGTCGCCCTTTTGCTCCCAGGAAACAATCTTACCCATGCCATCAATGTGGCCCGTGACAAAGTGTCCGCCCAGCCGCCCCCCCGCCTCTAGGCTGCGCTCCAGATTAACGGAAGATCCCACGCGGCAATCCTGAAGATTCGTCAACCGCCAGGTTTCCTGCAGAAGATCGAACTGCGCTGTTTTGGCCCGCCCCCTAGTCGCCAGTTCTGCCACCGTGAGACAGCATCCGTTTACCGACAAGCTGTCGCCCACCTTGAGGCCTGCGCCGATCTTCCGGAGAGACAACGTCAGACGAATGGACTGATCGCCCGGATGCACCGACTCCACCGTCCCTGTTTCCTCGACAATCCCCGTAAACATCAGGCGCACTCAAACGTTCACCACGCGGGCCGTCAACATCAAATCCGGCCCCAAGCGTTCCCAAGCCACTTCACGCAGCTGCAATGAATCTTCCAAACGCTGGACACCTTCCCCGCCAACGGCTGCCCGAGAGCGATTTCCTCCAAGGATTTTCGGGGCATAAAAAAACGCCACCCGATGCGCCAAGCCGTTCTGCAGAAAGCTTCCGTTCACCTCGCCGCCGCCTTCCACCAAGAGGTTGGTGACCGATTCTTTACCCAAACGCTTGAGCAACCATCGTAAATCAACCCGACCTTTACGCGCCGGGGCCTCAATCACATTCACCCGCCGGCGAAGTGCTGTCACGCGCTTGGCTGAAGCGCCCCGCACCACCACCACCGTGGTGTGTTCCTCATGTCCATCGGAAACCACCTGCGCATCCAGCGGCGTCCTCGCTTGGGAATCCAATACCACCCGGCGCAATTGCACCCCGCCGCGTTTCCCGTGTGCCAGCAGACTGGGATCATCCGCCCGCACCGTTTCCACCCCCACTAAAATCGCATCGCTTCCTCTACGCAGGTAAATCCCTTTACGCCGTGCTGATTCGCCAGTAATCCATTTGGACTCCCCACTCTCCGTGGCAATTTTACCGTCCAACGTCATCGCCGCCTTCACCGTCACCCATGGTAGCCCGGTCGTAATCCAGTGATTAAACGCCTCGTTCAGTGCCTGTACCTCCGGGAGAAGCACTTTGTGCCGCACTTCAATGCCCGCCTTGCGTAGGACTCGAAACGCCCGACCTGCATGATTGGGATTCGGGTCCGTAGCCCCCACCACCACCCGCTTGATCCCTGCCTTTTGGATGGCCTCTGAACAAGGTGGCGTGCGACCTGTGGTGGAGCAGGGCTCCAGCGTCACATACAACGTCGCGCCTTTGACGTTGTAATCATGCCGTTCCGCGTTACGAATCGCTTCCACCTCAGCATGAGCCCCCCCTGCGCACCAATGCCACCCTTTGCCGATTACGGTGCGTCCTTTCACGAGCACGGCCCCCACCATCGGGTTCGGTGAAGTGCGACCATAGCCTTTGCGCGCCAGATCCAGCGCGGTCTGCATGTGCTTTTCGTCGTCCGCTTTCATGCGGGAAGTTATTCGGCAAACAGAGCCTCAGCGAATTGCCCCGGATCAAACGGCTGCAAATCATCCGCCTGCTCGCCCAGCCCGATAAACTTGATCGGCAGATTCAGTTCGTCATGAATCGCCACCACCATACCGCCTTTGCTAGTGCCGTCGAGCTTGGTGATAACCAACCCGGTCAACGGCACGGTTTTGTGAAATTCACGGGCCTGATTCAAGGCGTTCATGCCGGTGGTGGCATCCACTACCAATAATACCTCATGCGGGGCTCCCGCTTCCTGGCGTCCGATGATCCGGTGCAGTTTCTCCAATTCCTGCATCAGGTTGCTCTTGGTATGCAAACGGCCGGCCGTATCAACAAATAGATAATCCGCCTGTCGGGCATGCGCTGCGCTCACGGCGTCATGGGCCACTGCCGCGGGATCCGCCCCATAGCTACCGGCGATCACCGGCACATCCAAGCGACCGCCCCATTCCTTGAGTTGCTCCACGGCCGCCGCCCGAAAGGTATCGCAGGCAGCCAGCACGGAAGATTTCCCAGCGGCCTGCGATCGATTGGCGAGCTTGGCGGTAGTGGTAGTCTTTCCCGTACCGTTCACGCCGACCATGGAGACCACGGTCAATCCGTCTTGTTCCTGCAACCCCTGAACACCACCGGTAAATGAAGCCGCAATCTCGCGACGCGCCACGCCCATCACATCAAGACCGTCTTTGCCTTGCGATTCGTACGATTCACGCACAGCACCGAGAATCCGTTGGGCCATCGGCATGCCGAGATCGGCGCCAATTAGGGTATATTCTATCTCCTCCAGCGTGTCTTCATCGAGCTTGGGTGAACTCGTGACGATGCGGGTGATCTCATGCGACAGTTTCTCCTTAGTCCGCTGAAGGCCCGTCTTAAATTTATCGAACAACCCCATTTTACTGCGCCAACGCCGTTTTCATAGCCGCCACATACGAATACGGCAGCTTAACGCCGCCGATCAGCGGACGCCCCTTGTTTTCCCCATGACAATCCGAGCCACCAGTCACCAGCAACCCATGTTGCTCGGCCAACATCAGGTAATGCTCGGTCATGGGCGTGGAATGCCGCGTGTAAAAGCATTCGATTCCATCCAAGCCCGCATCCACCAAGGGGTCGATCACCTTGTCGCGATGATACAAACCGGGATGCGCAATCACAGACAGGCCGCCGGCCTCGTGAATGAGCTCGATCGCATGCGCCGCCGTCATCTTCGCCTTGGGCACCCAGGCCGGCTTGCCTTTTTTGAGATATTTTTGAAATGACTCATCAAGCGACCGACAATGCCCCTTGGCTACCATGGCTCGGCCGATGTGCGGGCGGCCCGGTGAATTGCAATTGGCCAGCTCTAGCACATCCTCGCTGGTCAGTTCGAAGCCAAGTTCATTCAACTTGGCCACCATCTCATGGATACGATTTTGCCGAACGGCCTGATATTTCGTGAGCTCTTCCCGTAACCGGCTGCAACCCAGGTCCAGAAAGTACCCCAACAGATGCAGCTCAAAACCATCCAGCTCCACCGTGAACTCGCAACCCGTAACAAATTCAATCCGCCGCTCTTCGCAAGCCGCCCCCATTCGCTCACATCCGTCGACGGTATCATGATCGGTGAGCGACATGACCTTCAACCCGCATTGCTGACCATGCTCCGCCAATTCCTCCGGCGTGTAGGTGCCATCCGAATAATTGGTGTGCAGATGCAGGTCGGCGTACATTAACCGGCCTCCGTTGCTGTGCGGACTGAGCGATCGAGTTGTGCCGCAAGTTTATCCAAAATGCCGTTGACGAATTTCCCACTCTCGTCGGTTGAAAAGCGTTTAGCGATGTCCACCGCTTCGTTGATGGCCACCACCGGCGGGATATCTTCGCGGTGCAACATCTCAAAAGCGGCCAATCGCAGGATGTTACGATCCACCCCAGCCATGCGATGCAGATCCCAATTAGCGGCCAATTTTTGAAGGCGCTCATCGATCCCCTCGCGATACTCCAGCACCCCGCGCACAAGCGGCTCCGCAAATTCACGAATAGTCACATCATCAACCGTGGGCGGGGGCAACTCCTTCTCCTCGCCCCAAGTGGTCTTACCCTCAATCACTTCAATGACCGCCGGTCGTTGGTGAACCCAGAAGTGTTCCAGCGCTCCCGCCAGATCCTCTGGCGGATTATGATCGTGCTGAAACAGAAATTGAACCGCGCGTTCGCGCGCCTGACGGCGAGTGCCCATGGGTTGAGAATGCGCCAGTGACGCATCCAGCAAAAGGAAATTAAATCGACCTCGCTTTTTCGAGGCGCCTAATAACGCGGCACCGAGGAATCAATATCATCACTCCACGCATTAATGCCGCCGGCCACGCTCTTGCAATACTTGAATCCCTGCTGTTTCAGGAACTCGACCGCCTTGAGGGAGCGCCCTCCCATTTTACAATGGATATAGAGCGTCTGATTCGGATCCAGCTCCGTGAAGCGTTGCGGCAATTCGCCAAGCGGAATCAACGGCACGCCTTCGATCTTGGCGATCTCCACCTCGTCATATTCCCGCACATCGAGGACGGCGATGTCGCTGGAGGAATCGTCCATGGCCTTTTTCATGTCCTGCACGCTCACCTCATCCGGATGCGCCTGCGGCTCATCAGGTTCATCTCCGATTCCACAAAATTCCTGATAATCGACCAACTCAGTGATGGTCGGGTTATCGCCGCAAATGGGGCACTTGGGGTCACGCCGAAGTTTCAATTCGCGGAACTTCATGTCCAACGCGCTGTAAAGCATCAGACGATTGATCAAGGGCTCACCCTTTCCGAGCGCCAGCTTGATAATTTCCGTAGCCTGAATACATCCGATAATCCCAGGCAACACGCCCAACACTCCGCCTTCCGCACAACTCGGCACCATGCCCGGAGGAGGAGGCTCGGGATATAGACAGCGATAGCAAGGCCCACCCAGTTCCGGCGCAAACACGCTGGCCTGCCCTTCAAACCGAAAAATGGAGCCGTATACGTTTGGCTTCTTCAGCAACACACAGGCGTCGTTGGTGAGATACCGTGTGGGGAAATTGTCTGTGCCATCCACGACGATGTCGTATGGCGCGATAATCTCCAAGGCATTGTCCGAGGTCAGCATCGTCTCGTGAATCACCACTTCCACCTGCGGGTTGATGGAATTCAATGTCTCCTTGCCCGACTGTACTTTCGGGCGACCCACATCATTCGTGCCGTGAATGATCTGACGCTGGAGGTTCGAATAGTCCACCACATCAAAATCTACGATGCCGATCTTACCAATTCCGGCCGCCGCCAGATACATAGCAATCGGCGAACCCAATCCGCCCGTGCCAATGCACAGCACACTGGTGCCTTTTAGTTTCTTCTGCCCTGCCATGCCTACTTCAGGCAAAATCAGGTGCCGCGAATAACGGCTGATTTCTTCGTTGCTCAGTTCCACGCTCATGGGATCAATAAAACATGGACAGCCACGCAGCCGTCCGCAAAGAATGAATCCGCATAAAGTGAGAGGCAAAGTCAATCCGAAAACAGCCGCCAGCGCGTTACGACGTGCCTCTTCACTGAGACCCAAGCTCGCCATCGTGCTGGGGAGCGGCTTCCATGCGGCCGCCAAACAAGCCACTCTTGCGGCCACCGTGCCCTACACAAAACTGGCCGGTTTTCTTTCGCCCAGTGTTCCCGGCCATTCCGGCCAGGCCCTGATCGGTCATCTGGGCGGGACCGAAACTCTGATCCTCCAAGGTCGGGCTCATTATTACGAGGGTCATTCAATGACGGCGATTACCCTGCCCATCAGGGTGCTCGCAGAATACGGCATTGAATGCCTCCTGCTCACCAACGCCGCCGGGGGAATCAATCGCAAATACCAACCCGGCGAGTTCATGGCCTTCACGGATCACCTGAATTTCATGGGCGACAATCCACTGCGCGGCCCGGCACAGCCCGGTCTAGAACGATTTGTAGACCTCACCAAAGCCTACGACCCCTCCCTCACCAAAATCCTTCAATCGGCGGCCAGCAAAACCAAAATCAAACTACACACCGGCATTTATTGCGCCGTGAGTGGCCCCAATTACGAAACCCCCGCCGAAGTCCGAGCTTATGGAAAACTCGGCGCCGACGCCGTGGGCATGAGCACCGTCCCGGAAGTCATCGTGGCTCGCCAATGCGGACTGCAAGTCACCGCCCTCTCCTGCATCACCAATTCCGCCGCTGGATTGACTGGCGATGCACTCACCCACGAGGACGTACTTTCCGCCGGCGCCACTGCCAGTCAATCCGCTGGCAAATTACTTGCCGAATTTGCACGCCGTTATGAGTAGCCACATTGACATCGCCGCTGAAGCTATAAAAGCGCGTGAACTCGCGAAAGCGCCGTATTCCAAATTCAAAGTAGGAGCAGCGCTCCTCACCAACTCGGGTGCCATCATTCATGGCGCCAATGTCGAGAGCGCCAGTTATGGCCTCAGTTGCTGCGCCGAACGGGTTGCCATTTTCAAAGCCCTCACATCCGGCCACCAATCATTTCAAAAAATGGCTATTGCAACCGAGGGAGGGGCACCACCATGCGGTGCCTGTCGGCAAATCATTGCCGAATATGCTGCGGATATAGAATTGATCCTCGTGGACATTAACCAACCTGAGTCCCCTTCCCTCACGGACATCCAGACCCTGCTTCCCGATTCGTTTACCGGCAAAAACCTGCCTTCTAATTGACTTCATAAGCTGAGCTGATTTACTTCAGCCATGCAAATTGAGAGCCTGAAGGTGTTTTGCGACTTGGCGGAGACCACGAGTTTCACCAAGGCAGCCCAGATCAACGGCGTTACGCAATCAGCCGTCAGTCAGCAAATTTCATCTCTGGAAACCAAGTTCGCTGCGGCGCTAATTGAGCGGGGAAAAAAGAAATTCACGCTTACCAAGGAAGGCGAGACATTCTACAAATATAGCAAGCAAATCGTGCAATCCTACGACGAGCTTCGCCATAAAATTCAAGAGATCCAAAATGTCGTCACCGGCAACATCAAGGTCGTAACGATCTATAGTATCGGTCTCCACGAGCTGCCGCCTTACTTGAAAAAATTTCTCAAGAAACACCCCACTGTAAATGTATCCGTAGAATACCGCCGGGCGACACAGCTGTACGAAGATATCATCTCCGGCATGGCCGATATCGGCCTGGTAGCTTATCCGCAAAAAGACCCGCGCCTCCATGTCACCTCTCTGGCCGAGGACATGCTGGTGCTCATTTGCCACCCTGATCATCCTCTGGCACAGAAGCCCAGAGTGAAGCTCTCGGAAATTGCCTCACATAAATTCGTCGCCTTCGAGCCAGATATCCCGACTCGGCGTGCGATTGATAAAATTTTGCGTGATCGCGGGGTGGAGGTAATTCATGTCATGGAATTTGACAATATCGAGACCGTCAAACGCGCCGTTGAAATCGATGCCGGAATTTCCATTGTTCCGCGTAGCCCTGTGGCTCAGGAAGTCGACAAGAAAACCATCGCTATGGTGGAAATTGAGGACGAACAGTTTTACCGGCCTTTGGCGGCTGTGCACAAAAAGAGCAAGGTCCTCTCGCCCGCGATGAAGGAATTCCTCGCGTTGCTGAAAAGGAGCTAGGACTTTTTCAGTTTCTTCGGATTCAGCGGCTGCAGATCTTTCGGCAGGAACAAACCATCTTTGCGGATGAGTTCACCATCGAACCACACCTCGCCTCCGCCCCATTCTTTGCGTTGGATCAGCACCATGTCCCAATGAACCGCCGAGCGATTTCCATTATCGCATTCCTCGTATGCCTGCCCCGGCGTAAAGTGCAGCGAGCCGCCGATCTTTTCATCAAACAAAATATCGCACATCGGGTTCATCACAAATGGATTCACGCCCAGCGAAAATTCGCCGATATACCGCGCCCCGGCATCGGTATCCAGAATCTCGTTCAACCGCTTCGTGTTATTGCTGGTCGCCTCGATCACCTTGCCATCCTTTAATGTCAGCTTCACGTTTTCGAACTTCGTCCCCGCATAAAGCGTGGGGGTATTGAACTGAATCGTACCGTTGCAGGATTTCTTGGTCGGACAGGAAAACACCTCGCCATCCGGAATATTCCGATCGCCCGCACAGGGAATCGCCGGCATGCCCGCGATGTTGAAAGTGAGATCTGTGCCCGGCCCTACCAATCGCACTTCCTTGGCCTTAGTCATCCGCTTGGCCAGCGGCTTCATCGCCTTGGCCATGCGGCTGTAATCGAAGGTGCAGACATCGAAATAAAAATCCTCAAACGCCTCCGTGCTCATGTTTGCCGCCTGCGCCATGCTTGGCGTCGGCCAACGCAGAACCACCCAGCGGGTTTTGTTCACGCGATAATTAAGCACCGGACGCATGGTCTTCGAATACGCCTGCATCACCTTGGGTGGCACGTCGCTCAATTCGCTGGTGTTTTCCGCACCCCGAATGGCGATGTACGCCTGCACTTTCTTCATCCGATACAGTTCCACATCACGGGTCAGTTTCGCATGTGAATCGGTCGTGCCCTTCACCAATTCGCGCACCACGCGCGATTGACGCGTTTCCACGATTGGATTCGCCCCCACCTTACGCGCCGCCCGTACCAGTGCAATGGTCATGCGGTCGGGGATATCCGCCACATCAATAAACACGCTCTCTCCCTTTTTCAGGGCGCAGGAATATTCCACCAATAACTTGGCCAACTTATCGTATCGTGGGTCACTCATAAAATCTGTCGTCAAATTAGGACCGCTTGCCGCGTTGTCCAGCCTTCTCCTTTTTGCGCAACGCATTTTCACGGCGTTCGGTCTCCGCCCGGAGCAACGCCTCGGCCTGCCAACCATTCGCCTGTGCCTTTTGCGCCAGCCGAAATAACTCTTCCCCCAGCGCGCGCTTGGCTCCGCCTCGGCGACCTTTCGGTATAAACCCGTGTTTGCGCCCCTTCTTCGCCACCTCGTGCGCCCGCATTAGGGCCGGCAGATGCCGAGGGATTCCGTCAAAGGCGGACTTGCGTTCATTTGCCGTACCCACCTTTTCGGTTTGCTTGATGGCATCCCATTGGTTCCAGACCCCATCCACATCCTTCACCTTCGCGTCACCAAAGACATGTGGATGCCGACGAATCAACTTATCCGTAATCGTTTGGGCAATATCATCGAAATTAAATGCCCCGCGCTCACCCGCCATCTGCGCGTGGAACACAACCTGCAACAGCAAGTCACCCAACTCCTCCAACATCTCACCGTCGTCCCCCGCTTCAATTGCGTCGACGAGTTCGTAGACTTCCTCCACGGCGTTCAGACGGATACTCCGATGATCCTGTTCCTGATCCCAAGGACACCCATCCGGCGCACGCAGCCGAGACATGACCGCACGGAGTTCCTCGATTGACTGTTTCTTTTTGCACGCCATCAAAGCACCACCAAATGATCCCGGTGCACCACCACCTTGCCGGGATTGTTCTCCATCGCCTCACGCGAATATTTTGCCACACCTTGGGCGAACTCGGTCCCGTGACGGTCACAAATCCCCACCACATCCCCGGCCTCAAAATCGCCTTCGCATTCCACCACGCCCGGAGTCAGCAAACTCATTCCTCGTTCTCGCAGGGCGGCCTTAGCGCCGTCATCCACCACCATGCTCCCTTGAGGGTGATGGAAAAAAGCGATCCACCGCTTACGCCCCTTTAACTTTGCCTCGCCTGGCAAAAAAAATGTACCCACCGCTTCGGCCGCTAACACCTTGGTCAACACGCCGCGCTGCACCCCATTGCCGATCAGCATCGGTATACCGGCGCGCATTACAATCTCTGCCGCTTTCAGCTTGCTGGCCATACCTCCCACGCTAGTGGAACTCTGTGTGCCGCCAGCCAGCTTCCGTATAGCGGCATCAATCTTTTTCACCGTCGGAACCAGCTTCG
>Ga0315321_10002055_pt1 | contig 15652 bp, 15 predicted proteins | sample M180m21515metaG_FD_203464 | JGI IMG/M metagenome (GOLD analysis project Ga0315321, IMG submission 203464) | Ammonia-oxidizing marine archaeal communities from Monterey Bay, California, United States - M1 80m 21515 | ecosystem: Environmental > Aquatic > Marine > Intertidal zone | place: USA... | reverse complement strand
ATAAGACAATTTCAAGAACGTAGGCTCCGAGTCGCGCCCACCCTGATACACCTATCAAATTTTCCTCATTAACTGTTTCTGAATTAAATTCTTCCTGTTCCAATGTTCCCCCCAAATGCAATAACCGTTAAACCTGCAATTTAGAACCTATAATTTTCTCTGTCAAAGATACCTATACATAAGCATTGTGATTGTCAAGGTCTTAATTCAGAACGAATTCTAAGTTTGAAATATCCATTTTCTTAAGACCTCCATTGAGTGAGCAAGCTACTACAAAAGCAGAGAGGCCCATAAAGAGGTTACGATCTCTTCCTCAGTCTCATGAGGGCGCATCTACTCACAGCCCACTCCATCAGAGTCTCTATCAAGATCGTATGGATCGACACCTGGGTTAATAACTGTTACTGGTTTCGCTGACGAAGGAAGCTCTCCACAATTAATATCATTATTCCCATTTGAGTCGTATTGGTCTATATCCACTCCGTTAGCCGTTATGTAGTATGAACTGCCATAGGAATTTGGTGGTATTGGTGTAGGTGTAGGGATGTTAGGTATTGGTGTTGGAGTACTTGGTGGAGGATTAGGGATCGGTGGAATTTCGGATCCGCAATCAGTGACAAGATTTTTCAAAACATCATATTCGGCTTGGTCAATTGTTAGTTCCCATTTTGATTTAACTTGTATAACGCGCATAGAAAGAAAACATTTCCCTAAAGGCTCAGATGGTAACCACTCCCCAGCGTCTCTTCCTCCTTTACTACGGTTGCTTGAAGCAGAAACAGCCACAAGATTTAAACGATCGTCAGCGAAAATATCCCGATCATATGCACCCCATTCACTAGCTCCGGAATCCCATGCTTCTGAAAGAGCGACAATATGATCAATGTCAAAACTTGGGGCTCTCAAGGCACCGTCTCCTTCATACCAAATACCGTCCCATCGGGAATACCAACCGACGTTTTCAATTTTTTCTTCTGCTAGAACCTCTTTGCGCGTATCCATTCCATCACCATCTTCATCATCCCAATGCGGAAACTTATCTCTGTCATAGGGTGCTAATGCGTTTTCTTGAGCAATAGTTAGGGCGGTTAATTGGGTTAATAGCGAATTGTCTGAAGGAATTTTAACTGTTGGTGACGTCTCAATCAGAGTAGGGATAGGAGTGGGATCTGATTTAACCTCTTCTACTTCTTCAGTTTCTTCTACAAGAGGATCTCTTACTGGTTCATTTCCTAACTCAGGTTCTGTTTTCTCAATAACATCCTCCTTGTCGTCTGCCCCAGATTCAATTTCCTCTTCTGTAACTGATGAGTCGCTAGGAGTTGCGTCATCGCTATTGGAAATAGCTCCAATAATTCCACCTATAACGCCAATAGCAAGAATCCCACCAACTACGTATAAAATTATTTTTTTCAAGATCTTCCTTAGGTGCTACACCATTGGTGTTCCAAAGAGAACTATAGAGTTTCGCCAATAGTTCTCCTATTCGGCCTCAGTCGTCAGGGGGCGCACGTACAGTTGCATCGGTGGTGGTGAAGCTATAAAAACAACAGAAAATAGAATCGCAAGAGAAAAATCTTTCTGGTTCAACTATGTTCTTGTTCATGATTATTGGATTGCATCATGTTGGTTTATCAGTTCCAGATCTTAAGAAAGCCAAAACTTTTTATATTGACGTTCTTGGCTTTACTGAAGTATTTGATAACTCATGGGATGAAGATAGGCCCGAAGCTGATGCAGCTATCGGACTGGATAGAACATCAGCGAAAATGCAGATGTTGCGCGCTGGTGATGCATGCATTGAATTATGGGAGTACAAAAATCCTTCACCGATATCTCAAGATCCCAATTATTCGCCAGCTAATCACGGGTGGGCACATATCGCTTTACAAGTTACCGACATTTTCTATGAGTATGATCGTTTAATGAAAGCAGGTATGACCTTTCATAGAGCGCCCGTTACTAACGTTGGGGAAGGTCGTTCTGCCGCTATTTATGGCCGCGACCCGTTTGGTAATATTGTTGAATTGTATGAACCATAAACTTAACTTGAAGATTCCTAGGTTATGGAAACTACTCCCTCACTAGGGGCACAAATATCCGTTAGCTTGAACTATCTATCCACATTTATTACCATTTGTCTTAACCATTCATAGGGGAATCAGTGGAAATACAAAAGCTCAGTCACCATATTGGCGCTCAAATTAATGAAGTAGATATAGCTAATCTATCTACGGAAGAGGTAGCTGGCATTAAGCAAGCGTGGTTAGACCATAAAGTTCTTGTCTTTCGCGATCAACATATTTCTACATCTGAACATATTGCTTTCGGAACTCTTTTTGGCAATCTAGAAATACATCCATTCGCCGAAAATCTTGAAGACCACCCTGAAGTAATTGTTTTAGAAGCTGGAGGTGACTCGCCGCGCCAAACCTATAACGCTGCTAAGGACTGGCACATCGATGTTTCATTTCGTGAAAAACCCCCCATGGGATCAATTCTCAGAGGAAAAGTCATACCTGAAACCGGCGGTGATACATGTTTCTCTAGCTCATCCGCTGCTTACGAAAAATTAGATTCAGACGTAAAAGACCGCGTTGATCAGCTATTTGCCGTAAACGACTACACCAAGATGTTTGGACCTAGCTCACGATTCAATGACGACGACAGCCACGCTGAGAATATTAAGAAATACCCCCCTGTTCTTCACCCCGCAATTCGAACACATCCGGAAACTGGCGGGCGATCAATCTTCACTAACAACTTCTTTACATCTCACATTGATGGCGTAGATGCCGATGAAAGCCAATATTTACTTGAGCAACTAGCTGAAGCTATTCGAGATTCTAGTGTCCAGTTTCGCGTGAAGTGGGAGGCAGAAACTTTTGTTATGTGGGACAACCGGTGCGTCCATCATGTAGCTATGGATGATTTCCTTCCCTTATACAGGAGAATGGAGCGGGTAACTATCGCCGGCGATCGCCCATTCTAAATGGCGTCACATACGCTAGATTGCGATATCCCTATACGGTTCGGCCAAGAATAACAATAAGGTCGCTGCTCGCATTTTCTCCGGGAGAAGCATAGCCATTAGAACTAATAACCTTCCAGCCTTCTTTTGCGCATGCATTTAAAACTGATTCCCAGCTATCGGGGTCCATAGGGTTATGGAAAAACCCTATTTTCCCCCAAGTTCCTTAAATGTTTCACGGACTATTTCCGCATTGAGGACCTTATATTCTATTAACTCATCACTTATAGTTTAAAACTATCATTTAGTGAGTTCTACTTTCTAAACACAACCAAATTCGATTCGTTTCTTTCTAAGAATTTCAGTGTCCTATAAATCAATTTCTGGATATTGCCTTCCGGCAGGCATCCACTTTTCTCCCGCTGTTACATCTATACGATTGATTAACGTGTCCCCTACTGGTTCAATAAGGTCAATGAAGGAAAGAGTTTCTTTTTCACCGAATTCCTTCCACGCCTTTGTAGAAAGATCATCTAGCTTATTTTCAAGTTCTTGACGGTGGGCAATCCCAGCTTTGTTAACAACACCATCTTTAGCTAATCCACGTTCAGTTAAAGATTCATACGCTTCGGTCAGTGCTTCATCATCAGCACCTCTACTTCTTGGGAGCCAATCCTCTCCATAATTCCGCCACGCACCATCAAGCACTCCTGCTTCTGTTCCTGTTAAACCATCCGCGATTTGGACCGCCCAATGGGTATCTCCACGCCATTCACGAATACAGTTAACCGCAAGCCATGCGTCCAGCAGAGGTTCGTCGGGGCGACGATGATGCAATTGAGCCGCGAACATGGTTCTACCCGACAATGGCAAAGCATCCGCTGCCTTCCATAGCGGCCCAGACATTGCCGCTAAATCATCACAAATAGTGGGCACATATTCGTGAAGCCCTTCCAGAACTGCTTCGTCTCGGACTCGTACAGCGTCAAAAGTCGTTGCGTTTTCATACAAATGTTCGTAACTTGCTCGAATAAAATCTGGATGTATTGAAAAATATGCTGCTATGACAGCATCTGGGCCAGCATCACCGAGAAACCCAGCTCTGGTTGTGATGTAATAGCCGAATCCATTTGGTATTCCGAGCTCACTATAGGCTTCGATTCCTCTCGGCTCCCAGTAGCTCCACCCTATTAATCTATGTGATGCGAATGCAGCCCGACGACTAAGTTTGCGCCAATCAGTCATTACTCCCTCAACTTCCTCAATGGTTTGGATCATACTAAATCATGAAGGCCACAGAAGGAATTTGATGACTATCAATATTTCAAGTTGACTGCTTATAAATCAGACGTCACAGGCTGACACAGCATTTGTTACAAGATTCGGTAGATAATCCAGGTAAGACCAGCGAGTAACAAAAGCGGTAGGAAAAAAAGTAAGTTAAGAGAAACGGTAACGAAGATTTTTTCTCGCAATTTCTTTAACGCGCCCATACGTGCAGTGTAGTAGGACAGGACTATACGGACTTATCTCGGCGCAAGGGCTGAATGCTGCGGTACGTCATTGATCTCCAAATCCACTCTGCTGGACCAAACCGAAAATGTATGAGCCATGACTTTGACCACCATATTTGAAGAAACCAGACAGAGAAAATAAAGAGTGCTATTCCACTTCTTCCGAGATCCCCTTTATCAAAAATCGTTGCGAAGAAAAGTACTCCAATAATTGTTTGCGTTAAGTAATTTGTTAATGCCATTTGCCCTATTGAACGTATCCGAACTTTAAACTCAGAAAGAGGCTTCCGGTCCCAAATCGCTATCAAGGACACATAGGCTATAGCCATTGGAATGGTCCCGACCGTATTAGGCAACTGGCCGATAATCGCTACATTCGCTTCGTAATCCATAACTCCTTGGATGATCACCCCAAGTGTTGCTAGAGAAATACCCACCGCAAGACCCCAAACCACTCCTTTCTTATACGTTGAATGATCAGATTTCCCTGCAATAAAACCAGATCGATACAGTGCTACACCAATCAGCATGGCACCTAACGCACGACTGAAGACGTCAAATAAGAACCATGATGCGACTTCATCGCCCATTGGCATAGATCCTGCCCAGTAGTCTCCCAACAACGCATTGTCCTCATTCACCCAAATCTGTGTTGCTAAACCAAAACCAATACTCAGCAAGAAAAGAATGATGCCAGATGATATCAAAAACCGAATCGACCTTTTTCTAAGAAATAATAGGATCGGGGCGCAGAACCCGTAGACCAAGAGAATATCTCCCTCCCACAACATCGCATGCAAGAAACCGATACCAGCTAATAGCAAATTCCGCCATAAACTAATTCGAATAGGTTTCTGCCCTTTGGATTCGACACGGTCTGCAAATAACACTATTCCTGCACCGAAAAGCATTGAGAAAAGAGCCATGGTTTTTTGATCTATAAAAATTTCTCCAAAAATAGCAAAGACCCAGTCAAGAAAATTGTCTGTACCTGGAGCGTTAACATTGTTATAGGCGGGTTTAACTAATCCGAACATAAGTGCATTCATCCCTAGAATCCCAAGCGTGGCAAAACCACGAACAGTATCAAGGTTTGTAATTCTTTCCTTTTGAATTGTTGGCAGATGATTAGCCTGATCCAATGTGTGCTCCTATCCGCAGAGAATTTTACATTAATTCCTTCTTTTTGGATATAGCAATCGGTTACTTATAAAGAGTAGAGTATCTAAATGCCCCTATTTAAATTCACCAAAAAACGCAAACGTAATAGAGGAAATTGGGGCACGCGGAAACGTTCCGAAAAATGGCGGGAATATAACGTCTGGTATCAGCTCTGGAACCGTTAAACGATCCCAGCTTCTCGGCAAATCAAGTTCCAAGTTTGCTCAAGATAACCAGCTTGATTATCAACTAAGTCCTTAATCCGCGATCTCCACTCATAAGGAATCTCTGGAGCATCAGATGGCTCTAGAGTGACATCAAGTTTCGCCATTTCTTCTAGCGTGACATGGAGCGCCGTTGCTCTACCAATATTTCTTCCAACTGTGATGCAACCATGCCAAGGAATAATGATTGTGTTAGCAAACCCTATTGCCTTCCCTATTGAACTAAATGAATCATCAGGGCTTAATGTTTGATCTTCATGGAAGAAACACGCTAGGTTATGACGAATTTTCAACGGACGAGCCAACCCAGCTAAAGCTGTTCCCCAAAATCCATGCGTATGCACAATTGCCGTTACGTCCTCACGTTTTTCGTAGATTGCTGGATGGAATTCAAATCCTTTACTAATTTCCCGATCCCCATCTAGCAAATTCCCACTGTAATCAACAAGCAAGACATCATCTTCAGTTACTTCAGCCAGGGTCCGATCAAAAGCATTAATCCAAAAAGCTTCCTGAGTGGGATGCTTTCGAGATACATGCCCTCCTATACCTGACCCCAATCCTTTGGCGCCAAGGGCCTTACATGCTTTAACAACATCTAACTTCTCTTCAGACTGACTAGACATATTAAAAAACTAAACGAAAATACAGTTTTTTGCACAAATTCTCCCCCAGAAATTCCACGTCGGAAATCCTCGGACTAGCGTAGTGAAAGTTAGAAACTAGGAAGTAGGACATATGGCAGAGACCGACGATAACTTTGAAGATCTTAAAAATTGTGCATTAAGCCCAGAACGTGAGCAGGACCTTCTTGATGCACAGCGCGAATGCGTCTTTAGTTGGACGAATAAAAAAGGCGAAGCTGTCGGAGTCATTGTTTCCTATTTCAATCACGGTGGGAAGATATGGATGACATGCGCTGAAGGTAGAGCCCGTGTTTCAGCAATACGTAGATTTCCTCGTGCATCCGTTTGTATCACTAGTTCAGGAACGAGACTTGGAACTGGAAAAACGATCACATACAAAGGAGATTGCATCGTTCACAAGGACCGCGAGACACTTGATTGGTTCTACCCAGCCTTCGCAACTGACAGGCGGGCTACTCCTGAAGGCGTTCAGGCTTACATCAATCACCTTAATTCTCCTGATCGTGTAGTCATCGAATTTATTCCTGATTGGACTTTAAGCTTTGATAGTGAAGCACTTTGGGAACGTGCCCCGCTTGCTGCTTCCGACAAGGATGATCCTCGGAATAGTGGCATGGTTTGACTTAGTCAAAAACAGAATACGATCCCATCGTTCCCGTGATCAAAGGTAAATCGAGAAAAGTTTTAATACCATTTGGTTTCGCTTCACATGTTGCCTCAACAGCATTCACGCAATGAAATCCTGTAAGGCTAATTCCCATCGCTGTACGTTCAGGCTGGGTTGGGGCATCTAGCCTCACATCAACTACAAGCTTTACATCTCCTTCAATCCGTATTCTCCAACCAGAATCTTGTGGAATTTCCATTTTGGATTCAAGTCGCTCCTGGTAAATGTTGTCCATAAACCAAATCTGTTCTTGGATTATTTCTGTCCCTTCTTTTGTTGTGCCTATGTGACGGTAATTATTCAACGCTATTGTCCCTTTGGCGATGGTTCCTGCTGCTGTTTCAATTGGTTGATTTGCAAGCACGTAATTGTGTTCTGCCGAATAGTTGATTACTTCACTTCCTAACCCTTCGGCAATCATGTCTATAGGTTCATTCCAAAAACTTGTCAGAAGGTCTTTTACTGGATTGGTATCTGCTTCTTCAGGTGTTCTTCCTAAATTCATCAGGTCGCGAATAACACCTTCTGATCCGTAATCACGGCAATCCCCATATTCGGTCATTGTGATCCGATCAATTCGGTTGCAGAGCCCGGTCAAAGTCAGTGGTAGCATTTCTGCGATACCACCTGGATTAATCCCAGAGGCATGAAGGTTAACACCGCCACGTTTACATGCGGATATAAGTTTTTCAGCATCTTCTTTATCTTGCGTATACGGAAACCAATACGGGCATGGGGTCACAATATGTTTTCCAGATGAGAGGATCGCACACATTTCCGCTACATCCCATGGCATTGGACAATAAATAACGCAATCGGCATCTAATGCCATTATCTTCTCAGTGTCTTGTGTGCAAGTTACACCTATTGGGGATTCACCTATCAAATCGCCAGCGTCTTTACCATTTTTTTCATCAGCATATACTTTTACACCTACGAGTTTGAGGCTCGGATTTCTAATGATGCTTCGCAGAGATGCCTGTCCAGTAATTCCGGTCGCCCATTGAATTACTTTGTAGTTTCTCTTCATAGTTTTCTCCTAATTGTGTGGATACCAGCCAAGGCGAGACCGTTTATTATTTCTAACGAAACTAGTGTAAATGCATCTATTGTGGAAGAATTATTTTAAAGCCGGAGGTAGAAATGACACAGATTCTTGGACAATTTTGTATAAATGTTAAAGATATTGAAAAATCACTTGAATTTTGGGAGGGAGTTTGCGAACTTCCTCTTCATCACAGAACCGAAATACCTGGAGTTCTTGAAGCCGTGCTTCAAGCTCATGAGGGGGGTTCGCGAATTCAATTAGCACAACATCTTGACAATACAGAACCAATAGATATGGGTACGGCGATGTGGAAACTCTATGTCAATACTTCTGATTGCAAGCGACTCTACAAACGCGCCATTGAAGCCGGCTGCGAATCAGTTATGGAACCCGAAGAACTTGAACGGTGGCCCGTCACTGTAGCATTCGTTAAAGATTTCGATGGATACCTAATTGAGTTCGTTGAGCATCACGAAGGAACTCGAGCTGGGGTCCCTGATCCTAAGAAATCATAATCCAACATAAGGGGAAGTATGCAGGAAAAAACGGTAGCGAAACGAGCGACATTCTCGTCATTTCAAGAATCAACTAAAGAAGATTGGGACTTGATTATGTCTCAACGAGGTTCTCTTACAGCTTCTCTTCCAGGAAGGGTTATTCAACAACTTGAATACTTGCGCGACGATTACGGAGGCTTTCCAGTTGACCGCTTGGAACATAGTTTGCAAACTGCGACGCGCGCTGAGAGAGAAGGTCGTGATGATGAATACGTAATGTGCGCTCTAATCCATGACATAGGAGATATTCTTACTCCCCACAATCACCCTGATTTGGCAGCTGCGATTTTGAAGCCATTCGTTTCTGACGCAAACCATTGGATGGTTCAACATCATGGGATCTTTCAAGGTTACTACTTCTGGCATCATCTCGGCGGTGATAGAAATGCTAGAGATGAGTTCGTTGGAAACGAATTCTATGACCACTGTGAAGAATTCTGTGCCCTATACGATGCTCCAGCTTTTGACGCCTCCTACAGCTCTAATCCATTGGAATACTACGTTCCCTTGATACATGACTTCTTTGGACAGAATCCCTAACACCTGTTGCAATTATGCTCTCAATTGCTAGCCGAGAGTCTCGGTTTGCACTTTTCATTTTCGTTGCTCTTTTCACCAGTGGAGTTACCTCTTGTGCTAATAGCGATCAAGTTCAGTCTGGCCTGTCTACGAAACAGCAATCACCATTATCAAATGAGTTGCCAAGCGCGATTATAGAAGAAGCTAATGTAGACTCCGGAAACAAAAGAGAGACAAATAGGGAAAGTGATCCACCTATGAATTCTGAGGGCGGGATATTGCAAAAAAATTTGAAATTCATTGATGACAACGAGGCTGCTCTCACAGGAGAATTGGCTGGAACAGGAATCCAGCAGGTAACTATTGACGTTGAAGAGTACACTTTTGATGCTCTTCTTGCAGGCCCACCAGATGGGATACCTGTTATCCTCCTTCATGGTTTTCCAAGCACTAATTACCAGTGGCGTTATCAGATGATTTCGTTAGCTAACGCTGGTTATCTTGTCTTTGCACCAAATCAGCGAGGCTATTCGCCACTTGCGAGGCCAATAGGAATTGCTAATTACCTCACTGATTTTTTAGTTGAGGATATTCTTCGGATCGCTGATGTTTTAGGTTGGAACAAATTTCATCTAGTCGGGCATGATTGGGGCGCATTTGTTGCATGGACTTTCGCAGGGTCTTACCCTGAAAGGCTTATTACTTTAACCCCAATTTCGGTTCCGCATCCAGAAGCTTTCGCTATAGCATTATCGGATTCTTCTGGCGACCAAGCTGGTATGAGTAGCTACATGAATTTCTTTCGAGAATCGGGTTCAGAAAATACGTTCCTTGCGAATGAGGCTGAACTCTTAAAGGGAATCTACCAGTCAGCTAATTTATCAGAAAAGGAAATGGAACCGTACTTGGAAGTTCTTGGAACACCTGATGCTCTTTCGGCAGCTCTAAATTGGTACCGGGCGAATAGTTTTTCTCCGGACTTACTTGAAGGTTCAGAACGCAGAACGGGGGTTCCTGATATAGAAGTTCCGACTATGCACATATGGAGCAGTAACGATACTGCTCTGGGGCGGCAAGGGGCTGAATTAACAGCTCAGTTCGTTTCTGGCACTTATCGTTACGAAGTTTTCGAAGGCGTAAACCATTGGGTTACTGAGGTAGCTTCTGATGCCCTTAACATTATTTTGGTTGACTTTATTTCAAGTTACACATCTGAGCATGGGTGAGGTAACGATCTCGAATTATCGTTTGGATGGGCCCAGGAATGCCTCGTCCATAAGCTCTGGCCTTGCTAACGCCGTATGGTGGCGGCCCCCTATCCGGCGGGAGAAACTTGAAGCATTATCAAAGCGCGGTAACGCTCGGGCTATCCGTGATACGACTCTGTGGTTAGCCCTTACTGCCATCTCGGGTTATTGGCTCTACATAACATGGTTATCATGGTGGTCTTTTTTGTTCCTCTTTTGTTATGGCGGACTCTATGGTGGAGCTGCTGATTCTAGGTGGCATGAATGCGGCCATGGAACCGCATTCAGGTCCGGAACGCTAAACAATCTCGTATATTATCTGGCTTCTTTTATGTTGTGGAGAGAACCAACGGTTTGGAGATGGTCTCATTACCGACATCATACGGACACGATTATTGTTGGACGTGACTATGAGATTGCTTACCCTAGACCTACGAAGGTTTGGATGCTCACAGTGATATTTTCCCATCTTCTCAATGGCCCTAAACTTTTACTTCGTATAGCAAAACACGCCACAGGTCGAATTGATAGTCAAGTAGCAGACTACGTTCCAGCATCAGAATTTAGAAAAGTTATTTGGGAAGCTCGGATATTCTTATTAATCAATTTGGGGGCGCTAAGTGCTTCATTAATTCTTTGGTCGATTTTTCCGATACTCCTTATTGGGTTGCCGACCATTTATGGAGCATGGCTTTTTGTGTTCTTCGGGTTAACTCAACACGCTGGATTGCGAGAAGATGTGCTTGATCATAGAGAGAATACGCGAACTGTTCTAATGAACCCGATATCAAGATTTCTCTATTCAAACATGAATTATCACTTAGAGCACCATCTCTTCCCTGAAGTTCCCTACTACTCATTGCCTTCTCTGCACGGGGAACTAGCACCACACTTGCCAAAGCCATCACCGTCATGTTGGCACGCGTACCGTGAGATTCTTGATATTTTCAAAAAACAGAATCAAGACATTAAAGCTGAAATAGTATCTAGAGATATTCCTAATGTTCTGTCGACTATCTCATCTGAAGAATCAATTCTGCTGCCGAAGAAAATTAATTTTAACGGAGATCATACTTTGGGCATGGTGCAGGATCTGCCAATTGGTTCGATGCGAAGAGTGGAACACTCATCTGGAACCTATCTACTTTGCCGGCCGAATGAACAAGAAATAATACTGAGTGATGGTGTCTGCACTCATGGCAATGCCCTTCTTTCCGATGGCGTTCTCGATGGCTTAACTATTGAGTGCCCGAAACATAACGGTCGTTTTGATTTAAGATCTGGAGCGGCTATACGCGACCCTGCAAAGAAAGGCATCAACCTCTATTCCTGTTCTTCAGATGAGGGAACTCTTGTAACGAAATTTCAAAAATTTAAAGAATTAGGTTAAGTCTTTCTCAATGTATGGTTCGTTATTGCTATCTATCCTTGAAGCTAGGTATGCTCCAGCAGTTATTGGTTTATAGCGGTTTAAATTCTTATCGTTCACACAGCTATCAATTACCTCAATCACTTCGGTGGGGTCAGGATTGATAAAGAATGGTATTGAATATCGGGAACCCTGTTTTGGAGTTCTTGCCCTATGAGGGGTTGAGCAGTACCTATCATTGGTCCAGCGCGCGAGCATGTCACCCAGGTTGACTATAAGTGATCCTTTGGGACTTTTAATAGGCAACCATTCACCATCCTTTTTCTGTATTTCTAATCCGTCAACGCCATCAGTTGCTAATAGTGTTATTAACCCATAATCAGTATGCGCTCCCAATGCATATTCTTCACTATCTGGGTTAAGCGGCAAATAATGCAAAAACCGTAAACGGCATTGTGGATTATTCATTTTCTGTTCAAAAAATGATTCGGATACACCTAACTTTGTTCCTATAGCCTTAAGAACCTCTGAAGCTACAATCAACCCTTGTTGTTGATATTCCTGTATTTGTTGTATTGATTTTTCGAGAAGAAATGATTGGACCTCATCTCTTAAGCCCAAGTCAATAAATTCTGCCTTACCTGTTTTTCTGTGCATGTTAAGCGCTTCGTTACCATTTGGCACATAGCCGTATCTATTCTCACGAGGAATTTTTTCTTTCTCTTTTTGTGGTAATCCAAAAAATGCTTCCGCAAAGTGAAACAGTTTGCTTATCTGATCTTCCAGACCATGATCCACAAGGTTAAAAAAACCCAGATCTTTACAGGCATTATCTAGAAGTTCAATTTCAGAATTTTGAGTTTTGGAAATAGTTGATTTCAAATTCTGGTAATTGATGGCTTGAATTTTCAGAGATTCATTCACCATAGTTTTATCTTACACTTCCTTAAGAAACGAACAGAAATGTTTTTCATCCAACTTCCTTTCTTCGTTTGAGTCTGGGAAGATGCGAATACCCGGTTAGAAAGAATGCATGGACGCAAACAATTCAAAGGCTGCTGAAACTGATGTGCGTATTGGCCTTGTTGCCTGCACATTTGGGTATATTTTTGTTGCTGTTGCTCCTGTGATAGTGGCATCTTCTGATGTCCACGGAACAGCTATTGCTTTTTGGAGATCCTGGATTGGCTTTCTTTCTTTGGGAATTATTGCGCTATTTCGGAAACAACTGACTTTAGAAATGTTCGTTAAAACAGCCCCAGCCGGATTGTGTTTTGGGGCAAGTATAGGCCTTTACTTCTGGGCCGCTCAGATGACTAGCATCATAAATGCGAGCCTGATCGTTGTTTTGCAACCTTTGCTTTTCGTTATAGCTTCTTATTTTATTTTTTCTGAAGCATTTACGAGAGTGGATGCACTTTTCACTATTCTCGCTATCGGCGGTGCCACGTTCCTCGTACTCGCTGGTACAAATTCAGGGTCAAGTAACATTAAAGGAGACCTGCTAGTCGTACTATCTGTTCATATTGGTGCTTCGTATTTTATTTTCGCAAGACAAACCCTTCCTTCAGTTCCGATACTTGAATTCATGACTGGAATGTTTGCATGGGCCGGAATGATCCTTTCCATCATGTTGGCAATTGGGACAACAAATCCTTTGACTAGCGATGGTTCTGAATGGGTGCGTATTTTCTCAGTTGCTATTGCTACTGGCATAGGGCACTTCTTCTTGAATTACTCGCAAGGGAAAGCTCCTTTCAACATGATGGGTGTTTTAAATCTGCTGATGCCTGTGCTCTCAACGTTTTTAGCGTTTTGGTTTTTGGATCAGGGAGTGACTTTAGTGCAATTCATTGGTATGGCTGTCGTCATCGCTACCTTAGCTTTTCACTCTTATTTCCGAACGGCTGGTGCAGATTCGCAAAATACCAATTCAACTGCCAAAATCAGAGAAACAACTGATTAGGGGGAGAAATGACTGTTGGCTGGTTCATAGACGATACACCGTCTAAATCATTTCCTATCTACACGCGAGGGAACGTTGGCGAGGTTTTCCCAGATCCCGTTTCTCCTCTTACCGCTGATCACACATGGCATGGCGCCGGAGATGTAGGTATCCGTGAGTTTATGTCTCGATTCACAATCGATCTTGACGAGATTGATGATGGAAATAAATTAATGTTTGAAATTTTCGGTGGTTATATGTATCTAAATCTGAGCGTCGCCAGATTGATGGGGGCGCGATCTTCCGGCATGACGCCCGAAATGGTAGATATGGGATTTTTTGGCAGCTCTTCTGCCCTTCCCCCATACACGCCTAGAACCAAAGATGAAGACCCAGAGATTTGCGCAAGAGTTGATGCTCTAATGTTCTCATGGATGACAGCAACCGATTTTCCTATCATTGACGAGCTAACTGCAATAGTTGAAACCGTAGTTTCAGAACGACCGGATTTTTCATCAATTTCAGATGAAGATTTGATCCAAAGAATGCGAGACATGATGCCGTTGTTCGCAAGAATTTTTTCTGTTCATAGCGAAGTTAGTGCTGCCGCTTCAGTGACAATGGGTGCAATCACAGGTTTAACGCTTGGCATGGGGAAACCAGGCCTTGACTTACGTATAGCTGGGGGACTTGGAAATGTCGCTTCAGCTTCTCCCAGTTTTGCTTTATGGGAACTAAGTAGAATTATTCGCTCTTCTAAAGAACTGGCAAGTGCCTTTGATGGCGGAATGGGCGACCTTGAGGGTCGGATATCCGAACTAAATCATGGCGATTTCAATGCAGGTTTTGAAACCTTTCTTGAAAATTTTGGAAGCCGCGGCCCAAATGAATGGGAACTTCGTTCGCAAACGTGGCAAACTCACCCTCATTTAGTTCTTGCAATCCTTGACCGGATGAGATTATCTCCAGATAACCAAAATCCTCGCTCACGGCACGAAGAAGCACGAGATCGTTCGGCAGAGGCGCTAAGTCAACTTCGGGAAATGGTCAAAGGCGACGAAACTTCCGCAGGCACGTTAGAAATTGCTGTCACATCTAGTTCAGTTTTTATTCCTGCTCGCGAACAAGCAAAAACAATAATTGTAAAAATCGTTCACGAAGTTCGATTAGCTGCTTTAGAACTTGGGAAGCGACTAGCGGAATCTGGGAAACTTGCAAAACAATCCCATATTTTTATGCTTCAAGACAAAGATTTAGAGAAGGCAATTAGCGATGGAATGTCTACTGAGGCGATGGATCGGGAAGCGAAGTATTTAGAACTCTTTGAACTGACGCCACCTTTTTGGTTTGCTGATAAAATTCCAGCCGATAGTGAGTGGATAGGCGAAAAAATGGAATTATCTACCCGTAAAGTCGTTCAAGGTATGGGCGGTAGCGCTGGAGTTGCTACGGGTCGGGCACGAATTATTCATGACCCAACGAAACCAGATGCCCTGGCACCTGGAGATATTCTTGTCGCTCCCATAACTGATCCTTCTTGGACTCCTTTATTTGTTCCTGCTGCAGCCGTAGTGGTTGACGTCGGTGCAACGATGAGCCATGCGGTTATCGTAAGCCGGGAGTTAGGCATTCCCTGCGTTGTTTCTGCTACAGGAGCTACTAGCCGTATCCCTGATGGAGCTCAGATCCGCGTCAATGGGGATACTGGTACTGTAACCATATTGACTGATTAGGAACAGTTTGGCGCCCAGTCCCCTTCAAGGTGCCCCTCTTGCACTAACCA
>Ga0315321_10002053_pt1 | contig 15652 bp, 18 predicted proteins | sample M180m21515metaG_FD_203464 | JGI IMG/M metagenome (GOLD analysis project Ga0315321, IMG submission 203464) | Ammonia-oxidizing marine archaeal communities from Monterey Bay, California, United States - M1 80m 21515 | ecosystem: Environmental > Aquatic > Marine > Intertidal zone | place: USA... | reverse complement strand
GAGTACATCGCTCGATGTCCAAAATGTGGCAGCGATTCCATGGACCTCGATGATGAGCGAATCGCACACGAAGAGCTTGATGATTATGAGCAGGCAGAGTACGACACGATTGAGTTCGCGTGTAAACGGTGCAGTTTTCTGTACGGGGAAAGTGGTTACGGCGACGAGCCTGATGGCAACAATATCTGCACAGGCGAGGAATCTGGATTCCTAGATTCTCATGGCGATCTGTGGATCACTAAAAGCAAGTATGTCACGCGAGGAACGCATTGTAGCCCCTGCGCACCAGGAGCCGTCACAATTTCAAGCCACGACCCTGACGGGCCACTTGCCTATTGCCTTGGACCAAATTGGTTTGATGGCGATCCTCCATACTTAATAGAACAAGTTTTGAATAATGGCTGAAATTAGATTTTGCCCGCCCCCTGAGCGTTTTTCTTCTGCCTATGAGTGTGCAGTAAGTCACAACAACAGGGAAGCATTAAATGGACAGCGAGAAAATTGGCACGATTGTCACCGAATCAATACGTTCACAATTAGCAAGCCACGGTTTCGTTGTCAGGCGAACTGGTTATTGTAAAAAAACAACGCCAGCGGTTTACACGAAAGTGGAAGGTGACATCGTCGAGGTCTACCATCGGGACCATTGGGACGTTGGAAGATGGGAGATTCACGGCGACTATGGCAAAATACCAAAATCGTATTTTGACAAGTTTTCGCCGCTATTGGACAAAAGCAATGCGTCGAACCAAAAAGCTATTTACTATTTTGTTGCTGAACGCACAAAAACATATAGCTCAGTGGCAGGTGATTTATTGCTCGCCCTAGACGCAAGGTGACCAGAGGTGTCAAGCAAAAGATAAAAATGGAAAATATCTAAAACTAGCTGGGCAAGAGTCATCGTGTTCTCGCACTGAGGCCTGCTCGGTGAAAAATTAACTGGCAAAAATTACACTCAAAAAAACAAAATTGCCAACACAGCAAATAATAGTTCCACTAAAGTTGTTGGTCGCAGCGATTGCAGCGAAGCATTTGCAGTCAAGAGAGTCTTGACGGCATGACACAGGATTAACAATCTACCGAAAGGATTCAACAGTTCATTGGATCGCGAATTCGTCATTTAGGTCGCGATACTCTTAGCGCACAGCGGGCATATCTGGCGGGGATATGCATAACAGTGAACAGAGAACAGTGAACAGTGAACAGTGAGGTCATGATGACGTTTTGCGTGGAAAGTTGTTTAGAAGAAGTGATAAGAGAGAGTCGGGAAAGCATTGTGCGGTCGCTTGATTTGCGAATCAACAAAAAATACAGAAGTCGCTTTTCTGGAGAAGATGTTTTCCAAATTGCTTGCGAAAAAGTTGCGAGAAGATTAAGCGAGTTTCGGGGCAGCACAAAAAACGAGCTTGCTTGTTGGCTAGGAAGCGTGGCGTATTGTCAGCTTGTAAATGAGTTTGACAGGGCAAATGCAAAAAAACGTAGCCTACAAAGCACGGTTGAGTACAGCGATGGAAGCAGCACAGACGAAAATTCTTCGCGATTAGAAGCTCTCGCAGACAAAGAAGAAGCTCACTTTGCTGTAAAAGAGCTACTATCATTTGTAGCTAGACTTCCAGAGCGTCAACGTGTGTGCATACACCTACGTTTCTTTTCTCGACTCAGTTGCGAGCAAGTTGCAGAGAGGCTTGATATTCACGTTGAAGCAGTCAAAGGCCTCACGAAGCGTGGTTTGCAAAACATACGAAAAGAAACCACAGTCAAATGCAGCCGAGACGTGATCATTCAGGCGAGCGAGATTCTGCAAAGCGAGTGCAAGATCGAAGCCTGACTGCCATTGATGTTGAATGGCTTGTCAGCAAAGACATCAAGCATGTCGTTGACATTGAGCAAACGCGACTATTCGATCCTTGGATCGAGTCGGATATACGAAGTCGAGTTGCTACTCAAGCAACAGTCGCAGTTGTTGCTCGTGATAGAGATGGTGACATCGCCGGATGGTGTCTCTATTCCGCAGAGCCTCACGGTTATCTAATCATACGTTTAAGTGTATGTATCTGGAGGCAACGCAGGGGAGTCGCCTCTGCCATTCTTGATTACATTCGCGAAAGAATGGAAGCCAGCCAGACTCGCTTTTGGGTTCGCTGTTGTGTGCCAGAGCATCTTATTGAAGTTGGCTGCGTTCTGCTGCGCACGAACGGTTACATCAGCAGGTCCATGTTTACGGATGGCGGTGGTCCCGATCATTGGCAACGGCCACACGCAGGTGTTGAAATGATTTTAAGAAAAGGCTGGTGAATGCCGCCCCTTTTGTTTTTGTTTACTGCCCTTGTTTATAGATGGACGGAAAAATGCACATGGTTGGCTGTATCTGCGGCTTCACTATTGAGGCAATTTTGTACTGCCTCGTTGCTATTTCGTCACTGATTTGTGGTCGATGGGCTATCGACCTCGACGATAAGCGAACAAACAAGGGAACAAAAAATGGAAGCCATGAAAGCAAGGGAAGTTGACTGGCACAGTCGAATAACGGATTGGATGCGAGATGGCGGTCAAACAGTAGCTGATGAAGCAACTCTTCCTCGAAGGGCTGACCGAAAGCTACGCGCTCGGTTGATTCTTGAAGAGGCGTTGGAAACGTGCCGCGACTTAGGATTTGATGTCGTGCAGCAAGGAGAAACGGGTCACGCTTCTTTGGTCAGCATTAACTCTTTGCATCTTCTTGATGAGCCTAATTACATCGACCCCGTAGGGATCATCGACGGATGTTGCGATCTCATGGTCGTCACGCTTGGAACGCTGACAACCCTTGGCATAGAGAGCGAGCCGCACATGGAAGAGGTGCTGCGAGCTAATGAAGAAAAGTTTGCAGGCGGCGTGATTCGCGACAGCGGAGGCAAAATTCTTAAACCAGACGGTTGGCAACCTCCTAATCACCAGCAGTTTTTGCCAGAAGAGTTCGTTAGCCCAGAGAAAGGGTATTGGCATCTCGATGAAGAACGAGACAGGACAGATCCTTGCTCATGCTGCGATTGCAAGGGGCTGAAGAAATTTTTGTGCAAAATCAAAGGGTGGATGTTCTATGGAGAAAGGTGAGTTTTACAGATCAATCCGAGTCCATGCAGGATCAGAAGCTACAAACATCCTCTTGATTGAAACAGATCAGCAATCAGCAAAAAACGAACCCGTGCTTAATCCAATCCGCACTGCGCTCGGACCTGACGTGGCTGATCAAATTTCTGACATGCTGGACGCGAGTTTTGCGGCAGGTTTTATACGAGGCCTTGAACGAGGCCATACGCTACAACAAGGAGAGAGTGATGAAGGTTACGTTTGATCGGATGAGTTTCTTGGAGGCGTTTTCGTTAGTTGCTTCAGTAACGCCAACTCGCACAACCAAAGACATTTTGCGCAACGTGCTGCTGTCGGTAAAAGACGAAACCGCAACTCTACTAGGAACAGATGGCGAGGTGGAGATACTTGTCACGCTCAAAGATGGCGTCACGTCTGACCAAGCAGGAAGCGTAGTGATTCCTGTGACTCGCGGGCTTTCTATCCTTCGCGAAAGCTCAGGGGATACCGTTGAACTTGAGCTAGAGAATGGCGATAGCGTGAATGCGCTGCGTCTAAAAAGCAATCGAAGTAAGTTTCGTTTGCCAACCGCAGATCCAGCGTTGTTCCCTGCATTTCAGTCGCTTAAGAACACTTGCGATCCAGACGCGATGATTCAGATGAAGAGAGAAGACTTGGTTGACGGCATTGGCAAAACATCTTTTGCTGTAGATACCGCACAGCGATCAGGTCGGTTTAGCACGGGTGGCTTACTCGTCCAGAGCGAAGGCGAGCGGCTTGCCTTTGTCGCGACTTGTGGTCGGCGCATTGTGTCAAACGTGATTGATGTTACAAGCGGACCTAAGATCACGAACAATACAACTATCGTTCCGCTAAAAGCTGCGAAAGCAATCTTGGTTGCAGCAAAAAGCAGTTCTGATTCAGTAGCGTCTATCCATGCTGGAAGCAGTCGGTTTAGCGCTGCCTTTGGAGATGTGGTGATCCATGCTCGATTGATTGAAGGGCGATTCCCTGATTGGCGACGAATGGTTCCAGAGAAAGTGAGTGATAACTCGGCAGTCGTTCAAGCATCCGAGGCTGATCGCTCTATCAGGCAAGCGTCCATTTGCACCGACAAGGAGTCGTCAGGCATTCGATTCACCTTCGGCAGTAACCTGCTGGTGCTTGAAGCCAGTGCTGCTGAGACCGGCGACTCTCGCGTAGAGTGCATCGCTGGGTACGCCGGAAAGGAATCTTCTGTCATTCTGAATGGCAAGCTGGTGGCTGACTTTTGTCGCATCCTTGACAGCGAAGATGATATTTTTGTGAGTATGGATGGATTGCGGTCGAGCAACGGCGCACCGATGGTGCATCTTGCTAGCGGTGACTTATCCATGTGCATAGCCCCTATGACAGCAGGGTAGCAGCCAGATTAGGTTCCAACTAAAATTAGACAAGCCATTACTATAGATCATACAAATAAGCACGCTTTTGATTGATCTATAGGACGTGGCTTGTCTGTATTTTAACCCGAGCAAACGATTCGTGCGATGACAAAGAAAAAGATCAACAAGTCGCAGCAGATTAGGGATTACAAGAAAAAGCATCCTACAGTCGGTCCCGCGTCCATATCAGAGGCACTAAGCAAGCGGGGGGTAAAAATATCTGCCCAGTTTGTGTCCACTGTCTTGAGCCAAGCAGGGATGACTGACAAGAAGTCACCTGTTCACTCTGCCGCAAAGACACTTCGCGAAGAGATCGGGAAAACCGTTGCGGACAACAATGAGCCTTCCGTCAAAAAGAAGGATCTCATTGAAGTCATTGAGCTTTCTAATCGAATGGGTGGCATTTCCGCCCTCAAAGATGCTATAGCAATCATTGAACAGTTGCGTTCCTTGAACGTAAAAATCTAGCTCTTCGCGCCCCTTTACTTGTGTTTTCCTGCCTTGATGGTAGGAGAACACAAGTATGTTGAAAAAACCAAACAAGCTAACCAGAAAAGCTATTGAATACCAAAAGACAGGATCGAGTTCTGCATTCGATTATGTTGTCAAAAGGCTAGACAAATGGCTGTTTCGCGCAGCTTATCGCGTTCACTTTATTTTCAATCTTTACGATGGCTACCAAGCTGACATCGAAGATTGCCGACAAGAACTGCTCTTGTATATGGTCCGCGCACTTAGGACATTTGACCCGTCACGAGGTTATCAGTTCCTGAGTCACCTTCTTCGGCTCCACGCGGAATATGGCGTGATCAATAGATCATCAAACTTCCATCAATTTAACATTCCACGGGCTGTGATTGAACGCGGTTGCGATATGCCTGCCGCCCGCCCGATGGTGGAAGCTAACCAGAAGAATTGCGGGTGGCACGAAGCAATGCAAGAGCATATTGCTGAGGTAAGCGACCAGTATCTTCACGTTTCCAAAGGGATGGAAGAAGTTCTTTCTGATCGCGAGTTTACTTTCTTGATGATGCGATCAAGAGGGGTGACTTTGAAAGAGGTGGCAACTATGGCTGAGATCTCTAAGCAACGGGTTCAGCAAATAGAGGCTAAGTCCTATGCGAAAGTTCGAGACTTGTTTTTTCCGAAACCGGACGATCAAAAACTCCTTGTTGCTATTTGCGATTCTAGTCAAGAACGAGTCCCATGTGGCGATAGCACCACGTTGGTGTAATAACCTGAGAGAAATGACTTCCTTCAGGGATGATGTTTAGGCAGGCGAATCGCGAGACTTGATTTAGCCATTCAACCGCAAGGTGCTTTATGGCTATTTTGCTCGATACGGAAACCAACTCGTTAGGTTACAAAGAGCCGATTGAAGTCGCGTGGACTAGAATCTCTTCTGATTTGAAGAGTCACTCGAAAATCGAGCAAGAAAGGTTTGCTCCGAATAACCCGATTGACATCGGTGCTGCTGCCGTCCATTTGATTATGCCATGCGAGGTGGATGGTTTACCTTCATCGGACGAGGCGGCTTCTCGCATTCCAGATGATGCAGAACACTGGATTGCGCACAACATTGACTTTGATTGGGAAGTCCTTGGGTCGCCAAACATAAAGCGAATTTGCACGCTGGCGTGCGCCAGAAAGCTGTGGCCGGAACTTCCGTCTCACAAGCTCGGCGCTCTGTTTCTTCATCTCTATGGCATGACGATTGATAATGCGAACCGACTGCGAGAAGCACACGCGGCTGATGTGGATGTCGAGATATTGTTCGATGTGATGTTGAAGATTTCCGATGCGGCATCAGTTAGCAGCGTAAACGAGCTTTATGAATATAGCGAAGACGCAAGGATTCCAACTCACATGCCGTTTGGAAAGCATCGCGGATGGCCTGTTAGTGAACTGCCAAAAGATTATGTGGGCTGGCTGCTTAGGCAACCCGACCTTGACACCTACCTTGTCAAGAGCCTGCAAAACAACTTTGGATAAGATGCAATGAAGCCTGCCGAGTGCAATACTTGGTCGTCACATAAACACAAATCGACGGATTCAAACATGGCCGTAAACAGACCTGAAAGAGACCAAGACAAGCGAGGTCTTTCAGACGAGACTGCTCAACTTGCCGCAACGATGGGGCATCACCAGTTCACTGGACGGGCTGGCGATTTCAACACTGAGGCCCAGCGAAACACTGGCTGGAACTATCTTGGAATTACTGCGGTCGCAAAGATGGCCGCTCGTGCATCGTTTGAGATTTACGATGACCGTACAGAAGATGCAAAGAATCGCAACCTGCGATCTTCTCTGCGATTGTCGCACGGAACGCAATGGAAGTCATTTGCTGCTGATAGTGAAAAGCGAATGGCTGAATCAGCGTTCAGGTGGTGGAAGCTCATCGACCAACCTAGCCCGTGGCAAACAGGTCGCCAATTTAGGTGGGACGTTGTGCAGCAGTTGCATCTTCATGGAACAGCAATGGTCTGGAACGTGAAGAATGGCTTCGACAAAACTCTTTGGCGTATTCCGATCCCAATGAATCTCGTGGCTCCCATTCCCCCAGGACAACGCGATGAGTTTCCTTTCGGCGGAATCAAGGTTCATAGTTTGCAGTGGCTCTCTGCTTATTTCCCCAACAGTGCTATCACTCAAAGCCGTTATCACTATGTAGCAAACCGTGAAGTTTCGCTCGAAGATATTACGATGTACGCATACCCTCATCCGCTGTTGCGGGGCGATGGTTACAGTCCTACATCTGCTGGCGAGGGCTGGCTGCATCTTGTCCAGCAAACAGAAGATGCGCAGTCACAGCAATACGCTGACGGCCCGACTCAAAAGGTTCTCGTTCAACCGCTTGAGGAAGACATCACAACGAACAAAGACTTAGACTCGTTCCAGAAGCGGATGGATCGCAGGCTAAAGTCTAGTGAGACCGGATTTGTCGCGATTCCCAATGGCGGCGCTCAACCTATTTCGTTTGCACCAGACTCGATGGGATACACGCAGACTAGCGAGTCTATGAGTGCTGCGATCATGGCACTGCACGGTGCGCCGAAAACCGCTGTCGGTATGATGGATGGCATGACGTATGGTTCAATCGCGGCATCTATGCAAGGCTTTACGAGCCTGAGCGTTCAGTCAGACCTTGATCTAATGGCAGATGAAGACACAGCGACGATGCGAAAAGAAGAAGGGTCGGCATTTTCGATTGAATACTCAGCGCCGGTTTACAATGACCCTGATTTGAAAGAACGGCAACTCACGTCAGACATGCAGGCTGGGGCTATCACTGCTGGCGAATGGAGGAAGGAACGAAACCGCGAACCGTTCGGGGATGAGCGGGATGACATGATCTGTGGAAGCCAAGGACTAAAGGAGTTTGGGTCGCAGCAAGACCCGATGGGCGGCATGGACCCAATGGGTGGCATGGGCGGCATGGACCCAATGGGTGGCATGGAAGGACCGCAGCCGCAAGAGCAGCCAGAAGAAGATCCGTGGGGAATGCTAGACATGATCGGCATTGACGGACCTTCTGAAGAAGGCGAAGAGCCGTCAAGTTGGGCGGGAGACGAAGCTGTTCCTCAGCAGATGCCTCAAGTCAAGAGCCTACTTGGCGCTCCAGTCACTCCGGTTGTTGCAGCGTTCGACTTAGACAACTCTCTTGCTGTAAATGGGGCCGAGGAGATCGGAAGGGTCGATCAGAATACATGCGATGTTGCGAACACTCTGCACGATGCCGGAATCAAGATCGTGATCTACTCGTATCGCCCTGATGACGACGAGATCGCTTTTTGGCTAGAGCAGAACGGCGTGAGCTATGACAGCATCAATGACAATCCTTACAGCGACGAAGACGAAGAGATCGTTGTCAGCGACCCAGTTGGCGATGATGTCGAGAAGTACATCGTAAAGAACGTGATGAAATCACTTGGAGCAAGAGAGGATGTGAAGTCTGCCATTCGCGGTGCTGCTCTCCGAAAAGAAGGAGTCGCCGATATTCCAAGCGGCGAGGTGATTGCGGAGGTTGCAGGCGACATGGCTGGTGAAGTCAATAAGATGAAATCCGTCATCGAAGATCAAGATATTGTTCATTACTGCGAGAACTGTGGAATTTCTATCACTGATGGTGTCTTGGAAAACAATCCTGCGGAGATGGTCGATCAGCTTCGAGGAATAAGACAGTTTCCGTATGCCACCTCGTCCGCCCTGTCGGTCCATGACAACGGAACTGGCCCCGCCTTGGTCTATGTCGAAGTTGAGGGCGAGGGGGCAGAGAACGCGGCTGGGGCTGTAAATTCTGAGGTTGCAAGGTTTGGCACTGAAACTCCTGACCGGCCTCACATTAAGCTCGCCTATGTTAGCCAAGAATCGAAAGAAAAGTACGAGGGAATGCAGGTTCGTCAGCTATCCAGCGTAGCCAAGAAGCTGAACTACCAGCACCCTGCTCATCCTGAATTGCAAGTTCCTTTGAAATAATAAGTTTTTGCCCGCCCCCCAGCGAAGCAAAGACTGCCCTTGTCTGAGTAGCAAGGTTTAAGAAACACACGATCAGGAGAGATCAGATGCTAATAGTGACGAGAAAACTGGCTAACCGCACGGAAGATATTCGCAAGTCGCAAATTTTGGTAACGCACGGTGGCGAACAACTTGTCGTCACGATGAGAAGCGGGAAAAGCAACGCGATAAGCATAGGCTTGCATGGGCCAGAGTCGTTCAAAATTGATCGTGCAGAGAGAAAGAAATCTGTGGAGTCAGATGAAGCGTCTTCGGAAGAACCTAAAGCACAATTATCCTTTACAGCAACAGACAGCGTGTTTGATCAGCAAAGAGATTGTTTTGTCAGGGTAGAAGGTTCGTTTTGGATGTTCGGACACGTCAAGCAGGTCTATATGTTTGGTCAAAACAAATACTACAACGTCGAGATTTCTGACGGTCAACAGATGAACGGTCTGCTTGCCGAAGATGTGCATCTCATTATTGATTCATCGAGTTTGATCCCTACCGGATTGGAAACGAGAGGCACAAGCGTTTAGAAAGTACAAACCATAAGGAAGTGTTTAAGGATGTTTGCCGGAAGGATTCGGTAGGGCCAAGGATTGGCCCATTTTTTATTGCCGAAATTGAGAGAGAAACATGTCTTTGCCAAATCTATTGTCGATTGAAGAAACAAGCGAAGTGCTGCGAGTAAGCAAAGAGTCAGTCAAGCGTCTTTTGCGAGCCGGAAAGATCAAGCGCGTCAAGGTTGGAAACCGCACCTTGATCAAAGAGGCTGATCTTGAACTGTATATCGAGAGCGTTACTGAATAGCGTCTTGGAAGTTTTTGTTCATTGACATTGCGTAATGCTTGATCGCAACGGTAGGTGAGTTTCCAAGCCAGCCGGTAACGTCCACTATCGGGTATTTGTTAAGCAACTCTGTCTCGCGACTAGCGCGAAGATTCTGGAACGGCTTTGTCCACAGCTTAAACCCGAGCCTGTCGCAATCCTTCTTCAAGATCGTTGCGGGTGCGTTGCTGTCGCAATGCCATTTTCCCTGCACTTTTCCGGCTGATCTTCGATGCGGCTCGATGAGTGGGCGCAACTCCGTAAATAGCGGACAGGTTCTCACTGGCGGCGTTTTGTGGGATCTGATTGTCATGGCTCCAGTGCCGAAGTCGATGTCTTCCCAATTCATTAGCGCGACCTCATGTCGGCGCAGTCCACCAAAACGACACATAGCCAGCATGAGTTTCAGTTCGACTTTATCTAGCTTGCCTATGAGTTCAATAACTTCGGCTGCATCAATCATTTCTCGATTTGCCGGATTCGACACAGACGCTGTAGGGACAGCATCAAACGGGTTGGCCTCCAAGTCGCCATCTCTCACGAGTTGGGTAAATACCTGCTTGTTGCGACTGCACCGCTTTCGGATCGTTGATTCGGCTATCTTGGTTTTTGCCTGATATGCACGAAAGCCGCGAACATCACCGGCTTCAATGTCGGTGACCAGCGGGTCGTCTTTGCCACGCTTTTTTGCTAGGTAATTCGCAAAGATTTCAAAGCAACTTGACAACTGCTCGCGAGTGGAATCGGCTCCAGTAAAGTCACGAATAAATGTGGCAGTAGCTTCATTGAGCGTAACGGTTGCGATCTGCTTAGGGCGGTCTTCTGCCAAGCCCTTTGCGACGAGCTTTTCGTGGAGGTGCGCGTCCATCTCTTGCAGCCACTTCGCGACTGTCACGCTCGGCTCTACCCCGAGCCTTGTCGCTGCTAACAACTCTTGTAGCTTTTGATCAAATCTGGTGGCCGCTGCCTTCGTCGCGTTTGCAAGATAAATCGTTTGTCTCTTGCCTTGGAGCTTGAAACGAATCTCAAACCCTGTGCGACCCTTAATCTTGATTGTTGACATCTAATGGCTCTATGTGTTTAACGTACACCCCAGCGTACACCCCCTCAGCGAAGATCAGCAAGGGTCAAGGTGCGTCAGGCACGGTGGTTCTGCACAGAGCGTTCAGTAAAACCCGTATTCTTCGAGTCCCGTAGGGGTCACCTTGAAGCCCGTAAAACCCAGTGTTTTGCGGGTTTTTTTAATAGCCGTACACCTCAGCGTACACCCCGCAGCCTTTTTTTAGGGATTTCGACCGCCCTGACTCTCTCAGGCCGTCACTGCCATCAGGCGTCGAGCGGCGATCTGGCTATATCTTTCCTTGGCAGGCGGTAAATAGCCCATCCTGCCCGCCTCTCGCGTTGCGTGCGGCCTTCTGATTGCTCACGCTTGTGATGTGTCGCGAGTCCTTTGGCTGGCGTCACAGAGCGACTGAGGGCGTCTGGGGAGAGCGGGCGTTCCCGAAACAGCTTTCGGGAACATAAAGTGAAGATTTCGCGCCCTTATCACGCTTGTTTTCTGCCTGTGATAGTGAAAGGGAAACAACATGACATCAATCAAAGATCTAGCTGCTTGGGGCAGGCCACGAAACTCGAACACTGTATTCGGCTTAAAGAAAGTACGCCGAGGCAAGCCGAACCAAGACTTTTGGTCCGCGTGGCGATCATCGAAGCAAGAACTCAAATCGGCTGGTGTCTCCGTTCGTAAAGTAAAGGACGAATGGATAGCTGAATGGCTGCTTCCGGCTGACGAAAAGACTCAGGCCGAGCAGCACTCGCAATTACAGGCTAGCTACGCAAAGGATTCTGACGCGGACATCCCGTGTCCTGATGGACTCGCTTACTTGCCGTACCAGAAGGCTGGTATCGCGTATGCGATGGCCCGTGAAGCCACCCTGATCGGCGATCAGCCAGGACTTGGCAAAACCATTCAAGGCATCGGTGTAGTCAATGCGATGAAATCTCCAAAGAACGTGCTAGTGATCGTTCCGGCAACCCTTCGCTTGAACTGGAAGCGTGAAGCCAAGAAATGGCTGGTTCACGATCTCTCCATCGGGGTAATCAGTTCTGGCAAATCTTCTGACTGGAAAACCGACAATGTCGTGATCATCAATTACGAAAACGTGGTTGCCCACAAGCCTCGCATCATGAAACGGAAATGGGATGTCGTCATTATCGACGAAGCGCATCGACTCAAGAATCCAAAAGCTAAACGAACGCAAGCGATTCTTGGCAGCAAAGACAGCAGCATCAAGCCTATCAAGGCGACCAAGAGGATCTTGCTGACAGGTACTCCAATTTGCAACAGGCCAATCGAATTGCATCCTATCGCTGCGTATTTGGAACCAAAGCAATTCGGGAACTTCTGGAGATTTGCGAGAACCTATTGCGATGCACACCAGACTAGCTTCGGTTGGGATTTCACTGGCTCAAGCAATCTTGATCAACTTCACGACCTGTTGCGAAAGACTTGTATGGTTCGCAGACTCAAGGAAGATGTGTTGAAAGACTTGCCCGCCAAGCAAAGGCAAGTCGTGGTTATTCCCTCGGGCAAAGACATGTCGGTCGTGACCGCCGAGCTTGAAGCAAACAAGAGGCATCAAGCGATTGTCAAGCAGTTGGCAAAGCTCGAAGGCATGTCAAGAAAGTCCGGTGACAAGTACAAAGAAGACATCGAGCAACTGAGAAGCGATCAAAGAACGGCGTTTGCTGACATGTCACAAGCACGTCAAGACACAGCCTTGGCAAAGATCCCTGCGATTGTCGATCACCTGAACGACTGCGAAGGACCGATCATCGTGTTCGGGCATCACAAGTCGGTCATTAAAAAGTTGATAGCCGAACTTGGGCCTGAGAATTGTGTTTCGATTACCGGCGATACACCGATGGATGAACGACAAGATGCCGTTGATCGTTTTCAAAACGGCGAAGCAAAATACTTTGTCGGTAATATCCACGCAGCCGGAGTCGGCCTGACACTCACGCGATCATCGCATGTTGTGTTTGCCGAGTTGGACTGGGTTCCTGGGAATGTGTCTCAGGCAGAAGACCGCGCTCATCGAATCGGCCAAGAGGATTCTGTTTTGTGCCAACACATCGTGATGGATGGTTCTATCGACGAGCGAATGGCAAAAAGCATTATTGCAAAACAAGAGACAATCGACGAAGCACTTGATCGCGGGTTGGATGAGTTTGTTGCAGAGCTACCGAAAGAGGTTGATCTAAAAATACAAACACGAAGTGGAAAGCAAAAGTCACTTATCACATACTCGGATGAAAAGAAGTTTGCGTTGATGCGATGCCTCGTGTCCCTGTCGTCGTCTTGCGATGGCGCACAAGAAAAGGACGGTGTCGGGTTCAACGGCGCTGATCAACGATTCGGAAGATCGCTAGCTGCTCAAGGATCTTTGTCCGACAAGCAAGCGATGTTTGCTGAGTCAATTCTTAATAAATATCGAAAGCAACTTGGCGGCTTACTGGAAGTCGCCGAAGCAATTCAAGAGTAGAAAGGATTCGATTGATGACCAAGCCTGATGCAACAAATAGGCAACTAACAGACGGCGGCTTGCGAAGGGGTGACACGGTCGAGGTAAAGCGAAAGCCAACCGCTGACGAGAAACTTGCTTGGGTCGATGCGTGGGTTCCACGAATGGACGCATTCATTGGGTCAGTCGGCACAGTGGATTATGTCGGCGGGCATGACACAGTCGGCATTAAATTCACCGAAGGCGACCGATGCGAATTTGAGATCTACAATTTCCCAGAGTATTGCGTCAAAAAAGCTGAAGTTTCTTAAAGAAACCGCGCCCTGAGTCTGGCTGGATTGAGCCTAGATAAGTAGAGGCAATCTTTTTGCCCAATTACTAATCAATCTCACTTCTCTAAACGGAGGCTAGCCATGCCAACTTTTTACTGCGCGGAGTTGCACTAAGGGCAACTTCAAACCTATCCGGCATCTTATTTCCATCGGCCTGATGCTTGCTGCTGCTGACTCCATTGTCAGTAAGGTTGCAGCGTCTTTGTCTAGTTCTGACTGGTCGGATCTCAGTCTCAGTATCTACTGGAACGTGACGATACTCGCGGCCTTTGGAAAAGAAATCTGGGAATCTTACAGGAAATAGCGCCCTGAAGTCGCTTAAATCCAGCCTGTACTAATAGAGGGAGGCCTTTCCTCCCTCGCTCCAACCATAACACCAACACTCAATCGGAGATTGCATGAAGCGTTACAAAATGACAGGCGGCGACCTGCAAGGCATCTTTCGCGTCACTCGCGAAGCCAAGGTCCAGAAGCTACTGAGTAACGGAAAGTGGGTCAATGTACCCTTCTCACCTAACTTGATTGAATCGTTCGGAAAACTCATCAACTAGCCAACAACATCAACGAAAGAACGTAGCCATGAAAAACGCCAACTACCGCAAGATCAACGACCGCAGCCACAACAGCAGCACCTATCACAAGAAAGACGGGACTCCTGTTCGCCATCGCCTCAAGGCTGATCTTCGCAAACGCATCAAAGACGCAAAAAGCAACTAGCCACCAACGAGAAGGAAACGAAACATGCGAATCATGCTTACCTACAACGAGCGAGACATTCTTGTTATCCCAATGCACCGCTGCGAAACAGTGGTTTATGAAGTGCAAAAACGCATCGACCGCATTGCGCGAGAACAAGGCAAGCCCTACGGCAAGCTAGTAAGCACTCGAAGAATAGAAGACGCAAAAAGCAACTAGCCACCAACGAGGATGAGACAATGAGACTTCAACAGCTTGCAACCCTGATTGCTTACAACCAACTGCTTGTTAAGCCTGAAGGAATTAGCTTTGGACGATGGTCCGCGATGTGCAAGATGGCTTACAACGAAGCGCAGCGATTGTCGTAACGGCTTGGCAAAACAAACAAACTCCAACCACGAGGAAACGAAACATGCCTTTTCACAAGCAAGGCGCTTACGATGCGTTCGACAGCATCGTAGAAGCGAGGCGGCACTACAAACGATGCCGCACAAACAAGTCTTTCATCCTTCGCACGGTGCGCAAATCCAAGTGCGATAGGTGCGGCAATCTGTTGAGCGAGAAGCCAGCGGATGAACCGAATCTCCCCGACAACTATGACGGGAACAGGTGCGAGTATCACGCCAAAACCAAGTCGGTTTCGGCATTCCATTACGACTGCTCTTGGAAGGGCATCATGGATGACGTTGTAGACCTTGCCGAGAAGATGGGAGCGTAATCATGGAAATCATTTTAATGTTGGCATTCAGCATCGTGCTGGGTGTCGTGGCAGACACAGCAATCAGACAGGGGGTATAGGCATGAGCGACAGCGATCCAATGATAGCATCGGAAATCTGCTATCGGTACAGCAGCGTTCTGGAGGATTCCATCAGGGATCGTCTGTGGGGTGAGCGAGATAGCCTGCGAGGACAGGTCAAAGCGATCATGGAATCTCACGGGCTGATAGAAAAGTGGAATGAACACGCTGAACTTCACGGGTTTGAACCTGCTGACTTTGTTGAGAAACACTTTTCCGGTGAATCACCAGCGCGAGAAGCAGTACTCAGTAGGTGTGCAGAGATCGAGCGACTGACCAAGGAATGGCAGGATTTTTACTACGGACTGAAGAAAACACTGAAGTTATGGAATTGAGCGGCATCAAGCCACAAGGGATCGAGAATTGAAAACCTACACACTAAACATCAGCATCGAAGTTGACGCCGACCACAAAGACCACCTGAACGAAAGGCTGAATAAGTCTGGTTTGGCAAGCATATTGTCGGAACTTAGCGAATCAGGGG
>Ga0315321_10002047_pt1 | contig 15675 bp, 17 predicted proteins | sample M180m21515metaG_FD_203464 | JGI IMG/M metagenome (GOLD analysis project Ga0315321, IMG submission 203464) | Ammonia-oxidizing marine archaeal communities from Monterey Bay, California, United States - M1 80m 21515 | ecosystem: Environmental > Aquatic > Marine > Intertidal zone | place: USA... | reverse complement strand
CATATTTATAACAACTTAACATAGTATATTTTTTAATGAATAAAATTCTAGTAGAAGTATCAGTTGGTGAATTATTGGACAAAATTTCTATCCTAGAAATTAAACAAGAAAAAATCAAAGATTCGGAAAAACTAAAATTTATTAATGAGGAACACTCAATCCTTAAAAATCAATTAAATAACAATGTTAAATCTGATCAAAAGTTAAATGAGCTCTTTGAGTCTTTAAAACAAATTAATGCAAAATTATGGGTAATTGAAGATGATAAAAGACAATGTGAAAAAGAAAAAGATTTTACAGAGACTTTTATTAAACTTTCAAGAGATGTTCATTTCTTAAATGACGACAGGGCTAAAATTAAGTTAGAAATTAACAATCATACAGGTTCAAAGATTAAAGAAATTAAAGAATATACTAGTTATTAAGACTGTTAATGAATAACTATGTTTTATTTTTAATTACACTTTTTTGTTGGTCACCTACTTGGTATTTGATTAAATTTCAATTAGGTTATGTAGATCCATTAGTTTCAGTTTTTTATAGATTTTTAATTGCAGCAATCATTTTTTTTATTTATCTATTAATAAAAAAACAGAATTTAAAATTTTCTATTAATAATCACATTTGGTTTTTATTTTTTGGAACTTGTCTTTATTCAATTAACTATGTTTTCTTTTACCTATCTAACACTTATTTAATAAGTGCATTTCCAGCAATTGTTTTTTCTACTGTTGTCATAATGAATATTTTAGGTGAAACTTTTTACTTCAAGAAAAAACCATCTTTAAAAACATTAGTTGGTGCATTCATTGGAATGATTGGGATTATTATTATCTTTAACGATGAGATCTTTAATTTTAGCTTTGAAAAAGGTACTCACATTGGATTATTTTTGGCATTAATTGGAACATTTTGCGCCTCAACTGGAAACATGGTTCATCAAAGAAATTTGAATAATAACTTTCCTGTGCTCCAAACAATTGCTTATGCTATGTTATATGGTTCTATTGTTACTTTTTTTATTACACAAGTACGTGGTGCTGAATTATTATTTGAATATAGCTTTAGTTATATAACATCTCTATTTTATTTATCTATTTTTGGATCAATTTTTGCTTTCGTTTCATATTTAAAATTACTCGAAAAAGTTGGTCCTGGACGTGCTGGCTATGTGGGTGTTGTTATGCCTGTTCTTGCTTTAATAATATCTACAATTTTTGAGAAATTAGAGTGGCAAATAGATCTTATTGTTGGTCTTCCTATTTTAATTGTTGGTGCTGTTCTAGTTATCAATCAAAAAATAAAATCCAATTAGCTATTAAAAACTTTCGGAAACCAATCCTCTCTCATTAAATCTCCTGTTTTTAAATTAATTCCATCAAATGGTGGAGAGGTAGGCCCTCCTCTATTAATATATTTAACATCATCACCTATAAATCTCATTGAAAATGCTCTTCGAGACTTTGAAGTATTATTCCCAGTTGAGCCATGCACAATTTTAAAATTAAATAATACAGCGTCTCCTAAATTAAGTTTTGGGATTAAAATATTTTTTTCAAATTCTTCTAATGAAGGTAAATCCATAAATGAGCTATCATCTTGATACCAAGGTTGATTATTAGACCATTTCGTAGGTCTAATTAACTTTTGCCATTTATGAGAACCTAAAATTAATTTTAGATTATTGTTATTATCAACTTTATCTAATGGGATCCAAAAACTTCCTGTATCATTACCATCAATACAGTAATAAGGCATATCTTGGTGCCAAGGTGTTTCCTTATATGTACCAGGCTCCTTTATGAAAATATGTTCATGAAAAATTTGAGATGATTTAGAATTAGTTGCTTCAGCAACAATTTGAGCTCCAGGTGAATTAAAAATACAATCTTTAAACTCTTCTATTCTTTCCCAATTACAATAATCTTCAAAAAATCTACCATTATTATCATTAACATTCTCTCGTCCATGTTTGCTAGGTTTGTCTAAAACTTTTTGAAATCCTTTTCTTAATGGTTTTATCCAATCTTTAAAAATATCTCTAACAATTATCACTCCATTAGCCTGATAATCTTTAATTTGTTTTTTAGATAGAAACATTTTTATTGTTAAAAACTATATTTTTTCTCTAAGTATTTAATGACATTATGAATAATAAAAGTCATGAATAAATAAATTCCACCCGCAACAATAAATACTTCGATTGGCTTAAAAGTTGTTGAAATAATATATTTAGCAACACCAGTTAAATCCATCAAGGTTACTGTGCTTGCTAAAGAAGTGCCCTTCATCATTAATATTATTTCATTCCCATAAGCAGGTAATGATTGTCTAATCGCTATAGGAATTTGAATTTTATAGAATATTATTTTATTTGATATTCCTAAGCTCTTACCAGCTTCTATAATACCTGGTTTTATTGTTTGAAATGCTGATCTTAATATCTCGGATGTATAAGCACCTGTATTTAAAGTGAAGGCTATAATTGCACACCAGTAAGGTTCTTTTAAAATAATCCACAAAAATGTTGATCTTAAATATTCAATTTGTCCTAAACCAAAGTAAATGATAAAAATCTGAACTAATAAAGGTGTGCCTCTAAAGACATAAGAATATCCATAAGCAAATTTATTAATAAATATATTTTTATTTAATCTTAAAATTGCAAACAAGAGCCCAATAAATAAACCAAAGAATAAAGAAACAGATAAAAGTTTTAGGGTAACAACAGTTGCACCTAGTAATTTTGGAAAGCTAGTGAACATTAATTCAAAATCCATTAATACCCCCTGCTATATCTAGCTTCTAATCTATTGATTAGTTTCATACTTAAATAAGTTAACAATAAATATAAAACTGCAGCAAATGAGTAAAAGAATAATGGATCTCTTGTAGAGCCTGCTGCAATATAAGATTGTCTCATAATTTCGACCAAGCCTGTAACTGAAATAAGAGATGTGTCTTTTAAAGTTATTTGCCAAACATTACTAAGATTAGGTATGGCTAGTCTTAACATTTGAGGTAAAATTATTTTGTAAAATTGTGCAAATTTACCTACACCCAAAACTTTAGCAGCTTCAAACTGGCCTTTATCAATTGATTGAATTGCTCCACGAAATACTTCAGTTGAATAAGCGCCTGAAATTATTCCAATTGCCATTGATCCAGTAATAAAAGCATTAATCTCTATATATTCAAAATACCCAAAAATTGATGCTACATACATAATTGCACCGCTTCCGCCAAAAAAGAAAAGATAAATTACTAAAAGTTCGGGAACACCACGAATAACTGTTGTGTAAAAATTTCCAATTAAATTTAAAGATTTGTATTTTGATAGTTTAAGTGGTGTAAAAATCAGAGCAAAAACAAATCCTATCAACATTGCTGTAACTGAGACAGCAATGGTCATTAGGGTTGCGTAAAATAACTCATCCCCCCAACCTGTTTTACCGAATGCTAGAAGTTCCATATAGATTGGCGACTATATATTATAGTCGCCAAATCTGAAATTAATTACATGGAAGCGTCAAAACCAAAGTGCTTAATAGCAAGCTTGCTAATAATTCCTTGTTTCCTTGCTTTATCAATTGCTCTGTTGAAGTCTTTTAAAAGTTTAGCGTCTCTTTTACCAATCGCATCATCTCCACCTTGTCTTATTCCAACACCAACACCATTACCAAATGCACCACCTGAAAAAGTTGGACCAACTAATACAACTGGTTTACCTGATTTGTCAGCATAATCTGTAAATGCAACTGCTGCAGCTAATGCAACATCACATCTTCCAGATGTAAGATCTAGGTTTACTTCATCTTGAGTTTTATAAGTTCTAACATTTACACTTCCAACATCACCAGACTCTAAAAAGTTTTGGTGAATAGTTCCTGTTTGAGTACAAACAGTTTTACCAGCAAGCGCACCTGTTATAGTTTTAAGTGCTTTTTTAACAGAAGAACCACCTAAAGTTAAGTTAACACCCTCTGGTGTATCCATTCCTTCTAAGCTTGAACCCTTCATAACTGCAAGGGATGCTACTTCGTCTGCATAACCTTGTGAAAATGTAATTGTTTTTTGTCTTTCAGCTGTAATTGACATTCCAGCCATAATCGCATCAAACTTTCTCATCAATAAAGCTGGGATCATTCCATCCCAATCTTGTTCAACGATAGTACACTCATGTTTCATAATTGCACAAAGTTCTTGTGCTAGTTCAACCTCAAAACCTATAAGATTGCCAGAGGCATCTTTAGAGTTCCAGGGAGGATAAGCGCCTTCAGTTCCAATTTTTATTGTGTCAGCGTAAACATTTCCGATGACTAATAAAGAAGCAAGAACTGTTAAAATAGTTTTTTTGAATATATTCATTATTTTCTCCTTTAAATTGGATCAATTATTTCACAAATTTAATAATTAAAAAAGAAAAATTAATGATTTATTGACGATGAAAAGTTCCAAGAGCAATCAAAACTAGGTATATAAACTCTTGATAATTTAGTGTTTCCAAAGTGGTGATTAAATACATTTAACCAACTATCAACTTGTTTAGGTTTTTTATCTTCGCTTCCAACCTGAGCAGTAATTACTCCTTTAGGTTTTAAAATTCTAATCATTGAATCCATATTTTTTGCCGCAAGATCTATACAAAATTGATCATCATTAAGATCAACAAAGATGTGGTCGTAGGTGTCATCTTCTATTGATTTGATGCTCTCAAAAGCATCTCCCCAAACACATTTTACAGAATTTTTTTCTGTTGCTTTTTTTCCAATATCTCCAAGATGTTTATTGCATACATCAACAACTTCTGGGTCTAGTTCAAACCAATCAATAAAATTAAAATTTTTCGATATACATTCTCTGGCTACACCACCATCGCCACCACCAATAATAGCTGCTCTTTCATTATTCTTGTTTAAATGTAGACCAGCTCCGACAAATGTTGAGCTATATAAATGCTCATCAGTAGCAGCTACTTGTATTTCTCCATCAATAAATAATGATTTGCCAAATTGTTCTAATTCCAAAATTTCAATATGTTGGCCAACTTTTGATTTAAAATCTTCTAGTACATCATTTACTACATAAGATTTTTGTAATCCTGGTGAACTATAAATATCATGATAAAGAGATTTTGTGTCTCTATTAAATTCTTTTTTTACAATTCTTTTATGCGCAAATTCTTTTTTTATAATATCTATTGCAATTGATGGACTTACTTTTCCGCATGTAAAAAAATCAAAACTAATAATACCTTTTTCAGGGAATGTATGGAAACTAATATGGCTCTCAGCTAATAAAGCCAATATAGTAAAACCCTGAGGTTGAAATTTATATTTCGAAATATTAAGAATTGTAACTTTTGCTGCTTTTGCAATTTCTTGAATTATTTTTTCATAGACAGACGGATCGTACTCTTTGTTAGTACCTATAATATCTAAGGTAATATGTTCACCAACTTTAGTCATAATTAATAGTATATGTTTTTAAAAAAGTCTTGATATAGAAATTAACGCTATTTTCAATCAAATAAATATAATCGTGTAACTAGAAATCCTTTATTTTTATTTGAAATAATTTAGCACCTTTTTTACAATTCTTAGTCCAATCTGATGAAGCATCACTATTAGCATTATCAGAAATATATTTTAAACATCTGAATTTTATACCTTCTAATTTACAAACTTTTGCTAAGGCATAAGCCTCCATATCAACTATGTCTACTTGCATTTCAATTTGCTTATTTACAAAACTGTCTCCACTACCACACGAATATCCTTTATCAGAATTTATGATTTCATTGATGTTATCAAAAGGAGTTTCACCTAGTCTAAGATTCAATAAACTTCTCACATCCATGTCTCTTTGATAAAATTTTGTACACTCGACTATACCTCTTAATCCTTTTTTAATAGCACCTGCTGTACCATAATTAATTACTTCTGATGGTTTATATTTATTAATTAATTTAGTTAAATTATAAGTAGCATTAATCTTGCCGACACCAATATGATAAAAATAATCTAATCCAACAGTTTCTTCTTTCAAAGCTGCAACAAATAATTTATTCATAAAAAAATGGATTTAAAAAAATATATTAGATCAATACCAGATTATCCTAAAAAAGGAATTCTTTTTCGAGATATCACAACTTTAATTAAAGATGAAAATGCATTTGCGGAAACTATCAATCAAATAGTTGAAAGATCAAAAAAATATAATTTTACCAAAATTGCAGCTATAGAGTCTCGTGGTTTTGTATTTGCTTCAGCAGTTTCTTATATTTTAAAAAAACCATTTATAATGCTTAGAAAAAAAAATAAATTACCAGCGGATGTTCACTCTATTGATTTTGAACTTGAATATGGAACAGCTACAATCGAAGTACATAAAGACTCTATTGATGAAAGAGATAACGTTCTAATTATAGACGATTTAATTGCAACTGGCGGTACTGCTGAAGCGGCTGCTAAATTAGTTGAAATCTCTAAAGGTAAAGTTGCAGCATTTATTTTTGTTATAAACTTATATGATCTTGAAGGATCAAACAACTTGGAAAAAAAACAATATAGAGTTGAAAATCTGATTGATTTTCCTGGTCATTAATTAAAATTTTATATTTGGTCTATACCAAGATTGTTTACCTATTAGACAATTAAATATTCCTGAAGTTCTTAAATATAATAAAATCAATTTTTTTTTATTAAAAAAAATTAAGTATACAATAATTTTAAGTAAATTTTTGATTAGTTTAAAAATATATTTTAGATATACAAAAAATATATTTTTAAATTTTTTATCAAAGTAAACACTAGACCACATCCAATGCCAATTTCTAACTTTTTCATAATTAGAACCAATATCAGAAGATTTGGCTCCTAGATGTTTAACATTCGCTTTTCTACAAATAAATATTTTTTCACCTGCATTTTTTAATCTTCTACACAAATCTATTTCCTCAAGATATAAAAAGATATTTTTATCAAACATACCTACTTTTTTAATTTTTTTTTTATCTAAAAGCATTGCAAACCCTTTAACAAAATCAACTTCATACAAATCTTTTTTTTTTAAATTATTTTTATTTGTAAAAGGAGCAATAATTGAAAATTTATTTTCATTATTATTTGCAGCTTTTATCAGTTCTTTTTCACAATTTTTTTTTAAAATTGTATCTGGACTTAATATTAATAAATATGGAGTTTTGCAAAGTTTCAAAATTTGATTATTGCCATCACCATAACCTTGATTTTTCTTTGATATTATAAATTTTATTAGTGGATATTTTTTTGCAATTTTATTTTTTAAATCAAAATCATTTGAATTATCTAAAATGATTATATTTTTGATTTTTTTAATACTTCTAAGGCAATCAAAAATTACTTTTTCACTCTTAAAAGTAACAATTCCAATAGTTACATCTCTATAATTCATTTCAAAATACTGTGATATATTATATTTAATAATATAAAAATGAAAAAAAATATCATTATTACTGGTGGATTAGGTTTTATAGGTAGCAATTTGATTAGCTATTTTCTGAAAAAAAAATTTAATGTAATTAATATAGATAAAGTAAGTTACTCATCTAATATATATAATACTAAAGATTTCTTAAAAGATACAAATTATAAATTTATTAAATGTAACATAAATAATAGTGTTAAGATTTTAAAAATTTTAAAAAAATTTAAACCACAAGCAATTTTTAATTTAGCAGCTGAAACTCATGTTGATAGATCAATTGATGGTCCTAAAGCTTTTGTTGAAAGTAATATTGTTGGTGTGTTTAATCTATTGGAAGCTTTTAGAAATTTTTATAAATTTTATAAAAAAACCAAATTAATTCATATATCTACTGATGAGGTATATGGAGATATTTTAAAAGGGAGATCGGATGAAAAGTATTCCTACAAGCCAAGTTCACCTTATGCTGCAAGTAAAGCTTCCTCTGATCATTTAGTTTATTCATATGTAAGAACATTTAATATTCCAGCAATAGTTACAAATTGTTCAAATAATTATGGTCCAAGACAACACCCTGAAAAATTGATACCAAAGCTAATTTATAATATATTTAACAATATCCCTTTACCAATTTATGGAAATGGAAAAAATTCAAGAGAGTGGATATATGTAGAAGATCATTGCGAGGCTTTGTATAAAGTTTTCCTAAATGGAAAAATTGGTGAGTTTTATAATATTGGATCTAATAGGAATTTAAACAATATTCAAATAACTAAGATGCTTATTAAAATTGCTCGTAAACACATGTCTATTGGATCAAACACTAAAATTAAATTTGTGAAAGATAGACCTGGACATGATGTTAGATATGCCTTGAATAGTAAAAAAATTTACAAAGAAATTAATTGGAGAGCAAAAATAAATGTTACCCAAGGTCTTGAAAAAACTTTCTTGTGGTATTTTAATAATAAAAGATATTTTAAACTTTTATCAAAAAAAGATATTATAAGTAGACTGGGAAACAATGGTTAAAAAAGGAATTATACTTTCGGGTGGAATGGGCACAAGAATGAGTCCACTTACAAAGGCTGTAAATAAACAGTTATTACCAATTTATGACAAACCATTAATTTACTACCCACTATCTATTTTAATGCTTGCTAAAATAAGAGATATATTAATTATTGTAAATAAAGGCCAACTTGATCAATATCAAAAATTGATCCCAAACGGAAAAGATTTAGGAATAAATATTCAGTTTAAAGAACAAAGCAAACCTAAAGGTTTACCAGATGCATTTATACTAGGTGAAAAATTTATAAATAAAAGTAATGTTGCTATGATTTTGGGAGATAACTTTTTTTATGGTCAAAACTTATCAAAATTACTTATAAAATGTTCTAAAATTAAAACTGGTGCAAAAATAATTCTTCACAGTGTGCAAAATCCTGAACTTTTTGGTGTAGCAAAAATCAATTCAAAAACTAAAAAAATATTAAAAATTATAGAAAAACCAAAAAAATTTATTTCAAACAATGCAATTACTGGATTATATTTTTTCGATAACAATGTAATTAAGTATGCAAAAAAACTAAAACCCTCGAAAAGAGGTGAGTTAGAAATAATAGATTTATTAAATCAATATAAAAAAACTAACAAATTATACTCAGAGTCCATAGGTAGAGGTGGTGCTTGGTTAGATACAGGTTCTATAAGTGATTATTACAAAACTTCTGCATTTGTTCAGGCAGTAGAAAATAGACAGGGTTTAAAAATTGCATGCTTAGAAGAAATTTCTTTATTAAATGGATGGATTGGTAAAAAAGAAATTTTAAATAAAATTAGTTTTTATGGAAATTGTGAATATTCAGACTATTTAAAAAAATTATTAAAAAAATAAATAAATCAAAGTGAAAAAAATATTACTTACAGGTTCTTCTGGATTTTTAGGATCGGTTGCTTTAAAAGAACTTTCAAAAAATAATATTGTATATTTTATATCTAGAAAAAAAATTCCTAATTCGAAAATAAAAAAGAACACTAAGCAAATTTATTACAAAGATTATAAACAATTAGACCTAAAACTAAAAAAAATTAAAATTGATATTGTGATCCATTGCGCAACACATTATGCAAAAAAACATAATAAATATGATATTGAAAAATTTTCAGACTCTAACTTAATATTTGGAAATATATTGTTGGAAAATCTCAAGAAGATGTCAGTTAAATCATTTATTAATTTTTCTACAGTTTGGGAAAACTATAATGGTATTAATGATAATTTTTATAACTTATACTCAGTTTATAAAAGAAATTTTAGCAATATAATTTTATATTATAAAAAATTAAATTCTAAAATAAATTTCTTTAATCTTTTTTTATCAGATACATTCGGCGAGTTTGATAAAAGACCAAAAATAATCAATATACTTAAAACTAATTATAAAGAAAACAAGGTTTCTAAAATAATTTCATCAAAATTATTTATAAATTTAATAAATGTAATCGATATAATTTATGCTATTGAGATTATTCTTCGAAATAATATTAAACCCGGTGATTATAATCTAATTAATCCAAAAGATATCAGTTTATATGAGTTAGTTAAAAAATTTAATTCAAAAAACAAAAAAAAATTAAAGATAAAATGGTTATCAAAAAAAATAATAAAGGATAAAATATTTAAAAAAAAAATACTACGAAATTGGATCCCAAAAAATAGTAATATTAACAATATAATAGATACAATAAGACGATAAAATCTATTGTTTTTTTTTAAGTAAGAGCTAAACACCTAATATGAAAAAAATTTATTACGGTAAAGCTGTATATGATAATAGGGAGATTAATGCTGTACTCAAGGTTTTAAAGAATGATAGTTTAACTTTAATTGATGGTAAAAAAGTAAAAGAATTAGAAAAAACAGTATCTAAAATTTTTGGAAAAAAATATGGACTGATGGTAAACTCAGGATCATCTGCAAATTTATTAGCTTTATCTTCTTTTAAGTTTAAAAAAGGATCTGAAATAATTACCCCTAATTTAACGTTTTCAACAACGGTGGCACCCATTTATCAACTAGGTTTAAAACCACATTTTATTGGTGTTGAGGAAGATAAATTCATAGCCGACACAAAACATATAGAAAAATGTATAAATAAAAAAACTGTAGCTATTATGATACCTAATCTTTTAGGAAATATTGCTGATTGGAAAAAGATAAATCAAATTGCAAAAAAATATAATTTAAAAGTCATTGAAGACTCTGCTGATACAATTGGTTATTCAATTAATAAAAAAGATGCTGGAAAATATTCAGATGTGGTCACAAATAGTTTTTATGCTTCGCACATAATAAATGGGGCTGGAACCGGAGGTATAGTCTGCTTTAATGATTTTAAATTATATCAACAAGCTAAACTATTAAGGGGTTGGGGTAGATCTTCTGCAACCTTTAATGAGTCTGAAGATGCAGACAAAAGGTTTAATATAAAAATTTCTGGTATAGATTATGATGCAAAATATATTTTTTCTGATCTTGGTTATAATTTTTTACCCTCTGAAATTTCTGCTGCATTTGCTTTAGAACAAATAAAGAAATTAAAAAATAATATTAAAATAAGAAATAAGAACTTTGAGTACTTAAAAAGTTTTTTTAGCAAATACAATAATTATTTTAAATTACCCAAACAAAATGAAGGTGTAATAACACCCTGGTTAGCTTTTCCTCTGGTTTTAAAAAAAAATAAACATTTTAATAGAAAGCAAATGCAAATATATTTTGAGAAAAAAAATATTCAGACTAGAACCATATTTACAGGAAACATTCTAAAACAACCAGTTATGAAAAATAGAACTTTTGGTAAACATAAAGAATGTGATGCTGTAGCAAACGATGTAATGAAAAATGGAATCCTTCTAGGCTGTCATCAAGGCATGGTAACTTCTGATTTAAAATATATTTGTGATACTTTTGAGAAATTTATTCAAAGATGAAGTTGTTAAAAACAAAATTTAAAGACCTACTAATATATCAAAAAGAAACTTTTAAAGATAATAGAGGATATTTTAGAGAACTTTATCTACAAAAACATTTTAAAAAAAAATTTCCATTTGATGTGATGTCATTTTCCAAAAAAAATGTCTTGAGAGGTCTTCACTTACAATCAAAAAAATCACAAGCAAAACTTATTACTGTTTTAAAGGGAGAAATTTTTGATGTGTGTGTTGATTGTAGAAAAAAATCTAAAACATTTGGAAAATATTTTTCTATAAAATTATCTGAAAAAGAAAATAAATCACTTTTAATTCCTGAAGGATTTGCTCATGGATATTATACATTAACAAAAGATGTAATTATTCACTATAAATGCTCAAATTATAGAAATAAAAAATCTGAGACTGGAATATTATGGAATGATAAAGAGCTTAAAATAAATTGGCCAACAAAAAAACCTATCGTTTCATCAAAAGATCAAATAAATTTAAGTTTTAAAGAATTTTTAAAAAGATAGTTATGGTAGCGGGAAGTGGGATCGAACCACTGACCTCAGGCTTATGAGTCCTGCGCTCTAACCAACTGAGCTACCCCGCCAAATAATTAAAAAAGATTTATAATAGAATTCTTCTAGGTTTCAATAAACAAATTAATGTTTATAAAATAATAAAATTAATTTTAGCCTAAATTAAAGTAAAAATACTCGCTAAAATTAAACTTGAAAATAATAGAATTAAAAAAATTATTTTTTTTTTTAACTCTATTTTTTTTGTCATTCTAACTCTGTTTAACAAAATATTAACATCTGTTGTTTTAATCTTGTTAGATCTAGCACTTTTATATTCAACTTGAGATAAATCTAATAAATCTATTTCTTTTTCGCTTTTTCTCATAACTTAATTAAATCATCTAATGATAGAAATAACAATTCTTTAATCATACGGTCTTAAAATTTAACTGTTTTAAAGGATTTAAAAGTATTTGTGCTGGATATTTTTTCTTTTCAATTTCAATATAAATATTTTTATCTTGCAGCTCTTCATTAGAAAAGTCTGACTTTATGTAACCAAATGATAAATTTTTATTATAATTAAATGAATAATTTCCAGAAGTTGTTTTACCAATGATCTTTTTATTTAAGTAAATCGGTTCCTCATGAAGTAATAATGGATTGCCTGGTTTGCTATTTTTTAACACAAACATAGCAAATCTTCTGTCTAGTTTTTTATCTTTAATTTTTTGTAAATTTTCTTTTCCAATAAAATCAAATGATTTATTAAAACTTACTACAAAATTTAAACCTGCTTGGTATTGATTTTCTTCAGGTGAAATATCATGCCCCCAGTGTAAAAAACCACTTTCCATTCTCATAATATCCATTGTATGTGAGCCGCAATGGCTAAGTTTATAATCTTTGCCAGTATTTACAATCAAATCATAAATTTCTTTTCCTTTATTTTTATCAATATAAAGTTCATAACCAAGTTCACCAACATAAGATAATCTTTGCACCCATACATTTACTGATCCTATTTTTAGATTTTTACTTGTTGCAAATTTAAAATTTTCATTTGATAAATCTTGGTTTGTTAGGTTCGATAATAAATCTCTACTTTTAGGTCCAAAAACTCCTAAACAAATTATATCATCAGTAACATCTTTAAAATCAACATCATTTGATAAATGTTTTAAAATATGTGCCTTATCATGAGTCCTAACTGCTGCTGAGCTAATTATTCTAAAATAATTTTTATCTATACAAACTACGGTTAAATCTGTTTCAATACCTGCACCCTCGTTAAGCATATGGGTATAAGTACATTTACCAATTTCATTTTTAATATTGGCAGTACATAACCTTTGTAGTTCTTCATATGCTTTTTCTCCTTTAATTTCATATTTTGAAAAAGGAGAAAGCTCAAACAAACCTACATTCTCAATTGTATTTTTGCACTCATATTTTACTGATGGATACCAATTTTGATAATTAAAACTATAATTGTATTCTGGTTTAGAGCCACTTAAAGCATACCACGTTGGCCTTTCATATTCTCCTGATTGCCCAAAACATGCTCCAGCTTTTTTTAATTCCTCATGGTATGGAAGTAATTTTTGATCTCTTGAAGTTTTATGTTGCTTATATGGCCAGTGCATTCCATATAAATCTCCTAGAGTTTCAGTAACTCTATTCATTATAAATTTTTTTGATGAGTGAAATTTTTGAAATCTTTTTATATCTAATGAATATAAATCTTCATTCATATATCCATTAATCATCCATTCTGCAGTAACTCTTCCTGCACCTCCTGAGCTTGCAATTCCAATACTATTAAAACCACAACATGTAAATAAATTTGATACTTCAGGAGTTTCCCCTAATAAATATTGTGTGTCAGGAGTAAACGATTCAGGTCCTGAAAAAAATTTTCTAATTCCTGCATTTTCTAATATTGGAAGTCTTTTAAATGATTTTTCCAAATAAGGTTCAAAATGATCAAAGTCATCTGGAAATTCACCGAAAGAAAAATCATTTGGAACAATCCCTTTTTCTTTAAAAGCATTTTTTGCGCCTGGCTCAAAAATACCAACAAGCATTTTTCCAGCATCTTCTTTAAGATATAGACAATCATTATAATCTCTTAAAACTGGAAGATTTTTTGGAAGATCGTTCATTGGTTCAGTTATTATGTAGAAATGCTCATTTGGATACAAAGGCACACTCACACCAATATCTTCACCTATTTGTCTTGACCACATTCCAGTAGCTAGAACAACATATTCGCAATCAATTTTACCCTCAGATGTTTCTACGCCAATTATTCTATTATTTTTTACAAGTATTTTAGCAACAGGTGTTTTTTCAAATATTTGAACCCCTTCCATTCTAGCTGCTTTTGCTAAAACATTGGTAACTCCTACTGGATCTGCCTGGCCATCCTCTGGCATATAAACCCCGCCCAAAATATCTTGATCATTTATTACCGGATATAAATTTTTAATTTGTTGCTTATCTAAAACTTCTACATTTACATCAAACAGTTGTGCAGAAGTTGCTTGTCTTAATAATTCTTGAAGTCTTTCTTTTGAACTTGCAACTGTTATTGCTCCGTTTTGTTTTAGGCCAGTTGAAAGCTCAGTTTTTTTTTCAAGTTCTTTATAAAGATTGAGAGAATATTTTCTAAGTTTCGTTATTGTTGCTGTTGCACCAAGTTGTCCAACTAATCCTGCTGCATGCCAAGTTGTACCTGAAGTTAACTGATCTCTTTCAAGAAGAATGGTGTCTTTCCATCCAAATTTTGCCAAATGATAAGCAACCGAACATCCAGCAACCCCTCCACCAATTACAACAACTTTAGTGCTGCTTGGTAAAGCTTTTTTCATTTAATTAAATTTTGATAGCCTCTTCAGGGGAAACATACTCATGTCCAAAAACATCTGCTACAGCTTTGTATGTTACATGACCTTTGTGAACATTCAAGCCAGCTAAAAAGTTTTTATCTTCACCAAGAGCTTTTTGATAACCTTTGTTAGCAAGTTTTACTAAGAAAGGTAAGGTTGCATTATTTAATGCAAGTGTTGAAGTTCTTGGAACCCCACCTGGCATGTTTGCAACACAATAGTGAACTACATCATCAACAATATATGTTGGGTCACCATGAGTAGTTGGTTTGCTTGTTTCAACACATCCACCTTGATCAATTGCAACATCAACAATTACTGAACCACGTTTCATTGACTTAATCATATCACGTGTCACTAATTTAGGAGCTTCTGCTCCAGGAATTAAAACGCCTCCAACTAAAAGGTCAGCTTCAGAAACCAATTTGTTTAGATCAATTTTATCACTTTGTTGTGGGATTATTTTGTCACCAAACATTTCAACAAGTTGTTTTAATCTTGCTTCAGATTTATCTACTATATGAACTTCTGCTTGCATCCCAGTTGCAATCACAGCTGCATTTTCACCAACAACTCCACCACCTAAGATAACAACTTTTCCTCCAGAAACTCCTGGTGCTCCACCCAATAAAAGCCCTCTTCCTTTTTGATTTTTTTCCAAGCAATGTGCTCCAGCTTGAACAGACATACGTCCTGCAACTGCACTCATTGGAGCAAGTAAAGGTAATCTTCCATTATCATCAGTTACAGTTTCGTATGCAATGTTGATACTTTTAGATTTAATTAAACCCTCGGTTAATTCTTTTGCT
>Ga0315321_10002046_pt1 | contig 15676 bp, 12 predicted proteins | sample M180m21515metaG_FD_203464 | JGI IMG/M metagenome (GOLD analysis project Ga0315321, IMG submission 203464) | Ammonia-oxidizing marine archaeal communities from Monterey Bay, California, United States - M1 80m 21515 | ecosystem: Environmental > Aquatic > Marine > Intertidal zone | place: USA... | reverse complement strand
CGACACGAGCGCAGCGACCTACCCGGGCGCGCCGGAGGTTGCCGACGGTGAAGACAATGACTGCGACGGTGTTCCCGACGATGGGACCGAGCGCGGCGACGACGACGGGGACGGCTACGCCGAGGTCGACGGCGACTGCAACGACGGGGACCCCTCCATCAGCCCGAGCGCGACAGAGATCTGCGACTCCGTGGACAACAACTGCGACTCCTCCATCGACGAGGCGGGGGCCGACGGCTGCACCGAGTTCTTCTACGACTTTGATGGCGACGGCTTCGGAACGACCACCAGCTCGTGCCTGTGCTCGGCCACTGGCTACTACACCAGCCCCTACAGCACCGACTGCTACGACTACAACGGCGACGCCAGTCCCTCGGCCACCGGCTGGCACAGCAACTCGCGCGGGGACGGCAGCTACGACTACAACTGTGATGGCAACGAGGAGGAGGAGGAGGCGTCCGTCGGCTCCTGTTCGTGGGACTTCATCGGCATCTGCAGCTTGGGATCTGCGGGTTGGGCGGACGGCTCTACCGCGACCTGTGGCACCACGGAGGCGTACCTCTCGGCGGACTCGCAGTGCAGCGCCTGTGGCACCTTCTGGACCAGCTGCTGCGACAACGGCAGCAACGTGACCCAGACCTGTCGGTGATGCTCAGGCTGGTGGCGATCTGCTCAGCCGCTTAGGACAGCGGCTATGCGTGCACTTCATTTCAGCCTCGTGGCCGGCTTGCTGCTGACCGGCTGTGGTCAGCGTCCGGTGGATGTTGTGTTCATCACCGTCGACACCCTGCGCTACGACCACATCTCGGCGCTCGACCCCAAAAGCCCCGCGCGCACCCCCAACATGGACCTGTTGGCAAGCCAAGGCGTGGTCTTCACCCAGGCCTACTCGCCCATCAGCGTCACTGGTCCGGCCTTCTGCAGCCTGCTCACCGGCTTGTCCCCGGGCACTCACGGCGTGGTGATGAACGTCTTCCGCGGCGGAAACAAGCTGCGGAAGAAGGTCGACACCATGCCGGAGGTGCTGCGGCGGCAGGGCTACCACACCGGTGCGTTTGTCTCGGGCTTCACCCTTCGGCGCAGCCTTGGCATTGGTCAGGGCTTCGACCGCTACAGTACTCCCGTCGACGCCCGACGGCCTGGTGGAAAGACGGCGGCAATGATGTGGTCCTGGCTGATGACGCAGCCTGGGCCCATCTTCGCGTGGTGGCACAGCTACGACCCCCACGGCCCGCTCGACGTCTACGATGACCCGCCCATCACCCGCACTCTCGAGCGCGGCGGCGACAATCTCGACCGCATCCCCGATTACCAGCGCATCGGGCGCATCTCCGATGCCGAGTTCTTCGCGGGTCGCTACGCCACGGCGGTGGAGTACGCCGATGCGCAGGTCGGTCGGGTGTTCGATGTGCTCCACAACACCGGCCGGTGGGACGACGCCCTCATCGTGCTCACTGCCGACCATGGCGAGAGCTTCGACGAACGGGAGCTCTGGTTCGACCACGGCACCACCGCCTACGAAGAGCAGCTTCATGTGCCGCTCATCATTCGCTACCCCCGAGGCGAAGGGGGCGGCCGCTCCATCGACGCGCTCGTGATGCTTGAGGATGTGTTCCCGACTGTGCTCGACGCCTTGGGACTCGGCGTGCCCGATGGGCTGGACGGCGTGTCGCTCTTTGGTGACGCCATTCCTGCCGATCGGAAAGTCACCGGCGAGAGCAGCCACTGCAAGGGCGAAGAGGTGCTGTCCTGTGCCCCGCTGGGTTCTGGCGGAAAGATGTACGCTGTGCGTACCGATGCCCGCACCACCGTGCGCCACAAGGCGGAGTCGGGGGTCACCTACGAGCGCTACGACCGCGAAGACGATGTGCTCGAGCTGCATCCACTTGACGCACCCGCCCACGCCCGGCCCTCCGAGGACACCGGCGCTCCGCCCCCCTCCATCGCCTGGGACGACACCGACGCCGCCCGGATCCGCACCCTTGACGGGATGGCGGAGCTACGGGCCGGCATGAAGCTCGGGGATGGTCCGCCGAAGAAGGTCGACAAGGAGACCGAGGCCGAGCGGCATGAGCGGGAGGCGCTGGAGAAGCTTGGGTACCTCGACCAGTGACCGACTCTCCCGCAGATCCTACCGAGAAGCACCGGTCCGACGAGGGGCAGCCCGCTGAGCAGGTGACCGAGCCGTCCTCCGGACGACGTCCCTGGGTGCAGCGCGTGGTCATGATTGGCGTGGCTCTGGCCATCTTCGGCATCGCAAAGGCCACCGGCCTGTGGGAGGCGGTGTCGCTGGAGTCCATCCAAGGCTGGGTGGCAGCAGCGGGCTGGCTTGCGGCCCCGGTCTACCTCCTGCTGTTCACCTTGGGGGTGTCCATCGCACTGCCGGGCATGCTGTTCATCGTGTCGGGACTGCTGGCCTTCGGACCCTACTTCGGTCCTCCGCTGGCGCTGCTGGGAGCAACTTCAGCGGGCACCTTCGCGGTCTGGTGGTACGGCAAGGTGGGCGGCAAGCCAGTGGGGCCTCCCGCGCATCCCATCGCTCGCCGTCTGCAGGGCAAGCTCGGGCAGCGGCCGATCATGGCTGTGGCCGCCGTCCGCTTCATCACTCGACTTGCGCCTCCTGCGAACATGATGCTTGCGCTGGCCGGCGTAAAACCCCACCACAACGCCATCGGAACCCTCCTGGGCTTCATCCCGAAGGTGCTCATCGCGGCGTTCTTCCTCGACCATCTGGTGGCCTGGCTGTCGAGCTGAGCCCTACTCCGGACGGGGATTCTTCAGCTCCACCAGGCACTTCTTGTAGCCGTGAACCACGCCTCGGATGGCGCCCAGACGGTCCTTGCTGTCGGCTTTTAGTAGTCCGGCGGCCACGTAGAAGGTGGAGGTGCCAGCGGCATTCCAGGCGAGCGCAGCGAGGTGGCCTGGGTCGCGGGGACGGTGCTTTCGAAAGAAGTAGAACTGGCTGTAGATCATGCGCGACACGCGGTCGCCGTAGTCGATGCGCTGCTTTGGGGAGCGCTTGTGGAACAGCTTCACGGTGGGCGAGTGGACAATCGACCACTTCTTCGCGATGCGGAAGCTGTACTCCACGTCCTCGTTGAGTGTGTAGCCAGGCAGAAACTCGTCGAGGCGCTCGCTCTTGATGGCCGCCCAGCGGTAGCAGGTGCGGCCACCGCTCGCGACAGGCACTTGGGCGTCGATGGTGGGCTCGCGCAGCCACTGCACCGCGCCGGCCGCACCGAGGTTGGCTTCATTGCCATCGACCTGGTGGGTCATTTGAAACGCACGGAACCAGTGCTGCTGCCAGCCCCGTGCGCGCGGCTCCTGGGTAAAGGTGGCCAGCACGCAGCCGACAGGCGGGCTCAGCGGGAGGTCCATGCAGCGCTGGGTCTCGGCGACATAGTTGGACTCCAGGAGCACGTCGTCGTCGAAAAAGAAGACCAAGTCGTTGTCTTCGAGCTGCTCGGCCAACAGATCGAGGCCGATGTTGCGCTGGAGGGACGTGCCGGGAATGCTGGTGCGGTAGATCAGCTCAATTCCGGCTGGGTCGAGCTTTTCCCGCAGGCACCGAGCCAGGGTGGGGGTGTCTCCGGCGTCGACCACGGCAAGCACATGCACCGGCACGGTCTGGGCGAGCACCGAGTCCACCATCTCCATCATGTCGTCGAGACGGTTCATTGTGGGAACGAGCACAGCGCGGCGTTGGGGCCGGTCAGCCATCGGAGCTCCGGGGGGTGTGCCAGTGGGACAGGTCGCGGCCAAGCCGCGCAGCCGTCTCGTCGATGAAGGGGCGGAAGCGGTCCTGCAGCTCGCGACGGAGGGCGGGAGACATCTTCTCGCGCGGTGCGAAGTCCTTGTTCCACCAGCGCAGTCCCCGGAGGGCTCGCTGGTGACCAGGCAGCCCCCGGTCGACGCCCTCAAGCACCCGGTAGTTGCGCGGATGGGCCAGGAAGCTGCGCACTCGGCGGCTCTTGGCGGCGCGGTTGCTGTTGGCCTTGCGGGGGCTGGTCTCGAAGAGCGCTTCATAGCCGTCGAAGCTGCGGTCGATGTCGAGGTGGGCGCACACCTTGTCGAAAGTGCCCCGAGGGTCCGACCGGAAGTCTTCGGAAAGCAGTACCAGTACGGCATCTCGGCCAAACTGGGCGTCGAATCTCTGGATCTGAGGGGCAAAGCGCGCCATGCGACTGTAGCGCAAGCAGTCGCGGGGGACGCGCCACTCGGGCTCCGAGATGCGGCCTTCGGAGCGGCCTTGTTCGGCGTCGAGCGCGGCCCGAAAGTCGGTGATGTCCTCGTCGCCGCGGAACACAAAGTGGCTGTGAAGCGAGTGGAGCTGGTCGACCGGATTGCGCAGCAGCATCAGGATGCGGGCGTCGGGGCTGAACGCACGAATCTCGGCGGCAGCGCGCTCGGAGAAGAGGGTCCAGGTGCTGGCATCGCCGGCCCGGGCGAAGCGCTCGGCGCCACGGAAGTAGGACAGGTAGTTGTCCAGAGTGCGCGGGGGGTCGTAGTAGCGCAGGTCGGAGCCGAAGTAGTGGAGCTCCTTCTTGGTGGAAAACACCTGCGGGTGGCGGTCGAGCCAAGTGAACAGCTGCCCGGAGCCGCTGCGGGGGTGGCCGACGAGAAAGTAGTTGGGGCGACCGCTCATCGCGCGGAGGCCTGGTCCATCTTGTGGGCGGCGATGGTGTCTTCCCAGTGGCGGCGCAGCCGAGCGGCCTGGGTCTCAGGGTCGAACTCCTGGATGACACGACCGTAGGCGGCCTGGCCCATCTGGTCCCGCAGAGCGGGGTCGGACAGCAGCGTCACAAGGTGCTCGGCGATGGCCTGATGGTCGCCGGGGGCATGGAGGAAGCCGGTGACGCCGTGCTTGACCGCATCGGGAGTGCCGTTGATGGCGGTGCTCACCACGGGAAGCCCAGCTCCCATTGCCTCGAGCACACCCATGGGCAGTCCCTCGGCGTATGACGGCAGCGAAAACACGTTGGCTCGTCGGTAGGCCTCCATACGTTCGTCGCCACTGATCCAGCCGAGAATGTCGATGTTGGGACCGAGCCGAAGCTCTGTGACCATGACCTTGAGCTTGTCGAGCTCGCCGTCTCCGGCCACGATGAGCCGGGCGCCGGGGACCGCTTGGAGCACGCTCGGCCAGGCCGCCACGAGGTCGAAGATGCCCTTTCTGTCGCCTACGCGGCCCATGAAGAGCACGTGAGGGGTGTCGGTCGAAGGCCTCGGAGAGGGATCGAAGCCGTCGGGCGGGCAGGGGTTGTGAAGCACCCGCACTTGGGCGCGGCCACCGCTCATTTCGACGAGCTGGCGCTCCATGTCTTTGGACAGCGCGAACACACACTCGGCGTCGGCAAACACCCGACCAATGGCGCGCGCCTTGAGGCGATTGCTTCGGTAGAGGTCAATGAGCGAAGTGAAGTGGCCGTGGAGGCACACCGGAATGCCGGCCAGGCGGGCTTCCCGGGCGTAGGTGGACTTGCGCCAGAAGCTGGGGCCATCCGCGATGTGAATATGGACCAGGTCGGGCTTTTCGCGTAGGCGCTGCACAAAGCGCAGCTGACCCGCGACCATGGTGCGGGCTTTGTGTGTGCGGCTGCCCTCCGCGGCGACGGTGGTGTGATACCGGATGTCGACCCCGTGCATCGCCTCGGCACCCATGATGGTGCGCGCGACGGTGCCGATGCCTCCTCCGACCGACGCGGTGAGGTCACCGCCAAGCATAATTACGTGCATGGCGCGGCGGTATCCGTGCGCTGGGCCGCTGTCGACTCGCAGGCAATTGCGGCAGGTCGCAGATGGGGCCGCGGGAGGCGGGGCAATGCGCTGGTGGGCGTTAGGACTCCCGCCTTGGAGGGTCCGATGCGCCTGAAGGTCGACCGCCTTTGCAAGGGCGTTCTCCCCCACGTCTTCGTCGATGGTGCACTGCTGGCGACCCGGGGCAATGCGCTGGTGCGCTCGTCTGATCTAGGCGAGTCGTGGTCCACCTTGGCGCGGGTCTACAGTGACCGGCGGGCGGTCTCGGCAGGCATTCGGAGCATCGACCGCTTTGTGCATCACAGTCCATCTGTTGTGCTCCCCCACGACAGCGGTCTACTGGCGTTCTGTCGAGATGGGGTGCGGCACTTGCTCACCGGGGCGTCGTCCTTCGTAGCATTGGACTCGCCCATCGACTTCCGGCCCATGCGACGCGGAGTGTGTTCAGCTTCATCCGGCATGGTCTACGTGGGTGAGTACCGGCACAACGGCGGCGAAGAGCGGGTGGCACCGCGCGATCCAGTCCACATCCATCGCTGGGATGGCAACCGGTGGGACATCGCCTGGACCTTCCCGGAGGACACCGTTCGACACGTGCACGCCATTGTGGAGCACCCTCTGCGCAGGGGCGAGGTCTACGTCTGCACAGGTGACACAGACTCGGAGTCCGTCATCTGGCGAACCACGAACGCTTTTGCCACGCTCACTCCCTGGATCTCGGAGGGCCAAGCCAGTCGAGCATGCGACCTCCAATTCGTCGGAGATGACCTGCTGTGGGGTATTGACAGTCCCTTGATGCCGTCGGCCATCTGTCGACACGACGGCACTTTACGGCGCCTTGAGGAGACCCCAGGCCCCGTCTACTTTGGCGGACGCAACGAAGCAGGGGAGCTGTGGTTTGGCACAAGCGTAGAGGCGGGACCCTCCGTGAAGACCGACCAACTCCATGTGTTCGCTTCGATGGACGGTGGAGAGAGCTTCCACGACTGCTTTCAGCGCACCGCCGACAAGCTGCCCCAGCTCAGCGTCGTACACATCCCAAGCGGCGTGGTGCCGGGCGACTACGTAGTGGTGTACCTGCGCGCCACGTGGCGGTGGGAAGGCTGCATGGTGGTGGGCCGACTCTGCCGCTGAGAGTCAGCCCACGGCCTTGCGCACCTCGGACAGCCGGTAGATGGTGGTGCCTTCGCGCTTGAGTCGTTCACCCAACACACGGTCGAGGTGATCGGCGCGGAACAGGTGGGCGGTGGCGCGGCCGACAGGGCCTTCAACCACGACTCCACCGGCCTTCATCGCAGCGTGGACCTCGTTGTAGGCCGCTTCGTCGTTGTCGACACGGTAGAGCGTCCAGCGCTCGTCGTGGGCCTTGGCCTCGACCTCCTCTTCGTGGCCGTCGGCGAAGATGACCCGCTTGGTGAGGCGCTCGGGGAAGTAGACCTCGATGGGGAAGTTGTCGACCTTGTCCTCGATGACGTGGTGGCTGGTGACCTTGCCGATTCCGATGCCGATGCACAGGATCTGGCCGCCTTTCTCGCTGAGGTGCCAGAAGGCTGAGCCTGGACCGCAGGGCGTGGGAGACTTGTGGTGGTCTCGGGTGTAGGCGTCGGCGTCGGGGCCGAGCGCGGTGACCGAGTGGGTGGGATGCGCGCTGCGGATGGCTCCGGGCATGGCCATCAGCGTGTTGGTGATGCGCCCCATGGTGGACTTGTCGGTGCGCACATCAAAGGGGGTGGGGTCCTGCATGTGCTCGACCGCGCCCTTGGTGAGGGGGTAGGTGGGCATCAGGAGGGTGGCGTCAGGGCCGAGAACACCCTTCAGTGCGGCGATGAGGGTGGGAGCTCCCCCGTCAACCAGTCCGATCTTGCGCATGGAGCAGTGGAGGATGAGGTCGCGGCCTCGCTCGACGCCGAGGTCGCGTAGGTAAGCCTCCAGCTCGTCCTGGCCAATCTTGGCATCGGGATCTTTGGCGACGGACCGCTCCCATTGATTGCGCCGAACGGTCTTTCGGGCAGCTTTAATGTGCTCGATGGCCGCAGTGGGAAGGACCGCGATGAGGAGGTTGCGAACTGTCTGGCGCACGCTCATGGGACCCCAAGGTTGTCAGTTGGATTGGATCTTGAAGACCTCGACCTGTCCACCGGCGGTGTCGACCACGTAGAGTCGACCTTCGTGGATGGCGATGCCGCTCACTCCGTTGTAGCGGCTGTGTTTGCCAAAGCCTTGTTCGCCGTGATGCCCGATGTACTTGTGGTTCTCGTCGAGAAACTGCACCCGGTGGTTGTGGGTGTCAGCCACCAGAACCATTCCAGATGCGTCGACGAAGATGCTGCTGAACTCGCCGAAGCGGAACTCTCCGGGCTCGCTGCCCTTGGTGCCGAACTTCTTGACGAACTTGCCGTCTGCATCGAGGATCTGCACGCGGTTGTTGCGCACGTCGACGACGTAGAGCCAGCCCTTGGCGGGGTCGTACTGCAGCCCTGCTGGTGAGTCGAACTGGAGGTCGCCGGTGCCCTTGGTACCTGCTTCCCACAGCAGCTCGCCGTCGAAGGAGAACTTCATCACCTTGTTGTGGTGTGTGTTGGCCACATAGATGTGTTGGTTTGCGTCGTCGACCACCAGGCCGCGCATGCGGGCGTTCTTCGGGAAGTCCTCGCGCTCGATGCCGCGCACGAAGGTGCCGTCGGGCTTGAAGCACCGGATGAGCATCTTCGCCTGGTCCCGCGGGTCTTGGGGGGCGAACATCGAGCCGCGCAGCATCCAGAGATTGCCTTCGGCGTCGAGGTCGATGGGACCCGGGAAGGACTGGTACTCCTTGGACGGCCACATTCCTGTGTTGGGTGTGGTGTAGAAGTCGGGTGTGATCTGAACTCCGTCGACGGTCTGGGGTTCGATCCAGCCGTCGATCATTCCGATGTACTCGCCGTTCTTTTCGAACTTGCGGATGCGGTGACCCATCCAGTCCGAGACGTAGACCACGCCGGTCTTGGGGTCGATGACAAGGTTCTTCGCAGAGTTGAAGACTGCTCCGTCGCGCTCGCCCTCGGCAAACGACTTCACGAAGGTGCCGTCGGCCTTGAAGCGATCGATCCGCAGCGAGTAGGCGGCAGCAGCGTAGATGTCGCCCGTCTTGTGGTTGACGGCGACGGCGCGGGGGTGGAAGGTGCCCCTCTCGCGGTCGTCGGGTCCCTTGATGATCTTCATCGGGGTGGCGTTGGCATCGAGCTTCTGCACCCGCTCGTTGTCGGTGTCGGCGATGAAGAGGTTGCCGCGAGGGCCCACGTCCATGCCGCGGGGCCAGCGGAACTCACCGGGCTCGTGGCCAGCGCGGGCGTAGCGCTCGATGATCTCGCCTTCCAGCGTGAACTTGATGACTTCGCGGTTCTTGGTGTTGGCCACCGCGAGAAAGTCGCCCTTGGGGTGGATGGAGATTCCGAACGGCTGGATGAACGGACCGCTCCACTCCTTCTTGAAGGTGCCGTCACGACCGAAGATCTGCACCCGGTCGTTGTAGGTATCCATCACGTAGAGGTCACCGTTGCGGGGGTCGACGGTGACGTCGTGGGGGCGGTTGAAGTCGCCGGGTGCCTTGCTCGCCTTGCCGCTGCCGAGCTCCAGGAGCAGCTCTCCTTCGGGGCTATACTTGTGGATCTTGTGGTTCATCCACATGGCGACCCACACGTCGCCCGTACCGGGGTCGACGGTGAGGCCGAGGCCCTGCTTGCAGTTCCACTGGAGAAGAAAGGTGCCGTCGGCGTCGAACTTTTGTACCCGGTTGAACAGCAGGTCCATCACGTAGACGTCGCCCGAGTTGGAGTCGACGGCGATGCCGCTTGGGTAGTTGGTGTGGCCCTCCGCACGACTGATGCGGCGCCCAAAAGACCGCTCGTGTTCGAGTGTTGGGGCGGCGGCATCCGCGAAGGACGGGGTCGCGGTCTGCACAGTGAGGGCGGCGGCGACTGTGGCGCACGTCCGCAGGAGCATCGATTGCATGGTTTACCTTCCAGTCGGACAAACGCGTGTCTAGCGTGGGTGCTCTTCGGGAGCAAGTATGGCGCTATCCCCTGCAAGTAGAGCCATCGTCCGACGCTGTGCCCCGAGTCGATGCATCGAGGCTTGGGTAGCCAACACTATGGAGCGGTCCACCAAACCCAGTGTGTCAGCGCGCTTGAAGTCGTGCCTCGAGGTGGAGCAGCGCCGGCAAAAATAGCAGGTCCCCCACCAACGCGGCCACCATGGTCACGCTCGATAGCAGGCCGAAGTGACGGGTGCTGGTGAGGTCCGACATCGACAGCACCCCGAAGCCCGCCACTAAGAGCATGCTCGTGAGGACAATGGGGCGTCCGGCGCCGTGGAAGGTCGCGTGGATGGCTTCGGTGATGTTCGTGCGCTCTCGCTGCTCCGCCTGGAACCGCACGATGAAGTGGATGGTGTCGTCGACCGCCAGTCCCACCGCGACCGTGAACGACACCACGTTGCTGGCTTGGAGGTCAGCGCCCATCAGGCCCAGGGTACCGAGGGTGAACAGCAGTGGAATCGCGTTGGGCACACACGCGATGAGCGCCAAGCGCAGGTCTCGGAGCAACAGCGACAAGGTGGCTAGGATGACCACAAACATCAGCGCGAGAGAGCTCAGCAGGTCGGTGATGAGGCCATGGATGCCAACGGCGGCGAGCAGTCCGTCGCCGGTGAGGCGAGGGGACAGGTCGGTGTCGCTGAAGATTTGGTTGGCCTCCTCGTTGAGGCGGTCCCGCATCGGCAGGAGTTCGCGACCGCCAGCGTCGGCGACCAGTGCCATTATGCGCGCCTGCTGGCCATCTTCGCTGAGTACGCCCGCAGTGGGTGCGCCCCCGGCCAGCTCCCCCACCAGCAGTTCCTGTGCGACGGTGGGCTGGGAGTCCGGCAGCCGCGTGGAGCCGTCGGAAAGGGTGGTGTGTAGCTCGCGCACATAGGCGGCCAGCGAGGTGGTCCAGAGTACATGCTCTTCGGCGGACATCGCCTGCTCAAGGGCATCGAGGCGGGCCAGCTGCTCGGGGTCCTTCCAGGCATCGGGACTGCCGCCGTCGATGTGGAAGAAGATGGGAATCACGCCGGATAGCTGCGCTTCGGACAGCTTGATGGCGGTGTAGGTGGGGGCTCCGTCGCGGTACATCTCAAGGAGGTGGGAGTTTGCGCGGACCCCGCTGCCGATAGCGCCGAAGCTCCCGGCCACCAGAAGGCACATCACGAGGACCACCAGCGGGCGGCGGGCCACGACCTTGTCCACTGCATCGAGGGCGTGGGAAGACCACGCGCTGCGGGATGGCGGCGCGGGCACCTTGTCGGGCGGGATCCAGGCCAGCAGGGTGGGAAGCACCGTCATCACGCCGAAGAAGCACACCACCATGGCCACAGCACTGTGCACGCCAAAGTTGCGAATGACGGTGGTGTCTGCCACCAGCAGCGACACAAAGCCGGCGCCCGTGGTGAAGGTCGTGAGGAAGCACGGCAAGGTCATCGCGCGGAGGGTGCGTCCCATCGCGGGTTCAGGTGCCAGGCCCCGCTCGATCTCCTCCCGATAGCGTGCAGTGAGGTGAATGCCGTCAGCCACACCAATCACGAGCACCAGAGTGGGCACGAGGATGCTGAGGACGTTGAGTGTGGCCCCGCCTCCGATGAGGATGCCGAGCGCCCAGAAGTCGGCGACGGCCACAGCCACGAGCGGGGCGAGCCCGAGAAAGAGTCGGCGGAAGAGCACCGTGATGCTGAGGCCGAACATCAGCCCGACCAGCGGCACGAAGCGGGCCTGGTCGCTCACCATCTGGTCGGTGACCTCGGTGCGCACGTAGGGCACCCCGGTGGGGTGGAGGCTGACCCCAGCAGGCAAGGTGACGCTCTGGGCGAGGTCCTCTACGGCGTGGACCTGGGGCGCGAGCTCGGCCACGCGGTCGAGGTCGCCGGACAGACGGACCCGCAGTGCAACCGTGCGGGCATCAGCAGAGATCAGCAGCTTGCGCGTGGCGGTCGCTTCGGCGAGCAGGGTGAGGGCGTCTTCGGGGGGCCGGTCCCGAAGGGGCTGAATAGACATCAGCGCGCCGTCTTCGTCGACCAGCACCGATGCGCTCACCGGGGAGTCCACCCGCTCGACCATGGGATGGGCGGCGAGCTTGTCGTGGAGCTCGATCAATGCCGCGACTCCCGCCGCTGTGGGGGGCAGGTTGTCCACCACGAAGATGACGTCGTTGTCTTCTCGCCCGAAGGTGTCCTCGATAGCGCGGAGGGCGTCGATCTCCTCCCCTTTGTCGATGAACAGCGCCTGGGGGGTGAAGTCGACCGGCACGCCATCTCGCCACACCCGCAGGCCCAGCGCGACCTGAGTGAGCGCCGTGAACGCGAGCACCAGGGCCAGAGCGATGCCCCGGTGGCGAACAAGAGCGCGTCCAAGGCGGTCGAGGGGATGCAGGGGCGGCTGCGACATCGCCCGCGCAGTAATCGACACAGCGCCTCACACCCACCTGCGGGCGTGCGCGACATGGATCTGCGTGCTCAGGGGTAATAGAGGATGGGTGGCAGACCGACTTCCGTTGGTTGCAGCGGGCCGATGGGGCGCGTGCTGCCGGGTGGAGGCGAAGGTGCGGTACGTCGTCAGCGTGCGGGGCGGGGGAACTGCCTCGGTCGATGCGCCCAACTGGCTGGCAGCGCTCGGTGTGGGTCTGGACCAATTCGGAGGCGTGAGCACCATCGACCGTCTGGCCTGCGAGGTGCTGGTCAACGGCACTGTGCTCGCGCGGGATGCCCGCACCGGCCGTGGCTACGTGGTGCGTCCTATCGGTGGCACGGATGATCGAGCGGGCGGGGCCCGCACCTGTGAGGACCCCGCTCTCGACGAGGACACCGAGTTGGGTTTGGGCGACCCGCTCCTCGCCGCTCCCATGCTCGGCGAGGAAGTCACAGGCGAGGAAATCACAGGCGAGGGCTTCGACAGTGGCCTCCACCCCGACGAGGAAGACTCCGAGCTGTTGGAGTTTGCACTCCCGGGCGAGCCGGGCTTGACCGAGGAGTTCGAAATTGATGAGGCGGTGAGCTTGCCCGCCGAGGCCGACTCCGCCAGCGTGAAGGAGCTGCCGACCAGCGCGTGGAATCCCGTCGAGCTGGTGGAGCCCGTCGAGGAGCCGGAGCCGGACCCGTCCGATGTCTCCTCGGTGGATCCTCTGTCGGCGTCCGATCCGGTGGGCGCGCTCGCAGAGTTCAATGAAGACCCCGAAGTCTTTATGGACGACGACATCACCGGCCGCTTCCAGACTCCTCGCTTGGCTCCTGTCGTGGTGCCGGGCCTGGCCGCTGTGCGGGATGCCATCGCCATCGGGCCCGCCTGCGAGGTCGCACTGCAGAGTCTCCAGCAGGCCATTCCCGCCGAAGCTGGCTCCGTGGTCCTCCGAGAACCCGATGGCAAGCTGCGCTTCGCGCTGGTCACCGGCCCCAACGCCGAGCGACTGTCCGGAAGCGTGTTGCCCAAGGGGGCCGGCATCGCGGGCTTCTGCTCGGAGCGAAGCACCAGCCTCATCGTGCGACGGGTCGCATCGGATCCTCGCTTCTACGAGGAAGTCGACCGTCAGACCGGCTTCGCTACCCGCAGTGTGTTGTGCGTCCCGATCGTGGCGGTGCCCGACACCTTTGGCTGCATCGAGCTGCTCAACCCGCCTTCTGATCGGCCGTTCCTCGGCGGCGACTTGAGGACAGCCCAAGACGTGGCAGAGGCGCTCGCCGTCTGCATTCGACGGGAGCGCCTCGCGGAAGCCCGGGCGGCTACTGAATCACAATCTTCGTGACCACCTGAGGACCCTTGCTCTCGGCCTTGATTCGCTGCTGCAGCTTGCCGTAGAGATCGTAGTTCTCGGGGTTGACGGTGTCGAGACCGACCTCGTTGGCGTCCTGCTCCCACACGATGTGCTTCTTCAGGTAGAACTCGACCTCGCTGTCATCGTCGAAGACGAAGCGCCACTTGTAGCCGGTGTCGACCGTGAGGCTGAGGCCGTCGTCAGTGACCATCGTACTGGGGACCTTGAGTGTGCACTCGTAGACCCAGGGGTTGTACTCGCTGCTGTAGGAGCACGAGATGTTGTCGGTAGACGCCGCATCGGGCGTGACGCTGACCGACTTGATCTGGCCCCAGGCCACCTTCTTGTAGACCCCAGTGCCCTCGCCTGCGACCTTGAGATCAGAGGCTTCGGTGAGCCAGTCCTCGTCGCCACGGAAGTTGCTGCTGCGCTCGATGCGCTTGACGTGACCAGACTTAGCGCTGCCGTCGGCCATCGTGAGGTTGACGTTCAAGTCGGCATTTCGGACCTCGACCGGCGGCGGCGGGGGGGCCGGCTCGGGGGGCGGTGCCGGGGCGGCTTCCGGGGGGGGAGGCTCTGCGACGGGAGCTGGAGTAGGGGCCTTCTTCTCACCACAGGCGGCAAGTACGAGAAGGCTGGCGAGGAGGAGACGCGTCATGGCTTGACCCCAATGCGGCGTAGTGCCCACGGAGCGGGCGGAGTGGTGTCGCACCGGATGAGCTGTGGACTGAGCCTGGATGAGGCACCCTGGACCAGACCGGCGGACGGAGAGTTCAGACAGGCTAGTCTTAGCATGGTTCTCCCCTGTAGAGACTTCATACGAGCCTCCAATGGAGGCGGGGCGCGTGGGGTGGCACGACTCGCCTCGGGCCAACGACGAAGTCTCAGGCTTCTGGTGCCGCGGGCCGTTGGAGGTCGCGCACCAACCACAACACCACCCCGCCACCCACGACCATGTAGAGCAGCTGCTGCACCCGCACGAGCACGGAGACGGCCACCGCATCGGCTTGGGGCAGCCCCGCGGCGGTGGCCAGCAGGGTGGCGAACAGGGCGTCCCACCCCAGCTGTGAGCCCGGAAATGCAAAGAGCACCACCGCCCCGGCGGTGGTGGTGGTGTAGGTGAAGATGAGGCCAAGCCAGTCGACTGACGCATCGAGACCGGCGATGGCCACGCCGATTCCGCAGGTGACTGTGAGGTGCCCCAGGGTGGACCAGCCGGCGGCTTCGAGGAGGGGACCGCGGCCGCCATGGAGCACCTGGTGGGCGGCCGAAGCGAGTGCGACCACGCCGCTGCGGAGCTTGTGGATGACCTTGCCCATCCCGGTGTCTGCGCTCACGCGGCCCGCGACCTGATCTGCCATTCGGATCCACAGGTCGGGCCGGAGGGTGAGCGCGATCAAGGTCACACCGCCGATGCCGATGGCTGCGACCGCCATTCCGATGGCTTGGCCGGTGCCCTCGGGCAGCTCGAGCGGCGCAATAAACCAGAAGGTGGTGCCGAGAAGGGCTGCTGTTGCGAGACCGATGGCCCTCGCGGTGACCCCAGATGCGAGCGCGCGCGCGGTGCCGATTCCGTACTTGCGGCTCACGAACCACGCGGCGCCCAGCTCGCCCACGGGGCCCGGCAGGGCGTAGTTGAGGAGCAATCCGGCAAGGATGATGGCGGTGAGGCCCATCACAGGAGGACGCTGGTCGCGGGGAAGCAGGGCCCGCCAGCGCAGGCTCATGAACACGAAGGCGAGGCTCATGATGGCGGTGGCGGCCAGCAGCCACATCGGTCGCGCGCGGCGGAGGAGGTCTTCGGTGTGGAGCGCCCCTAGATCGGTGCGGGCGATGGCTACGGCTGCGAGCCCGATTGCACCCAGGAAAGCGGCCACAGACCACAGGCCACGACGCACGGCGCGGGTGGCAGTGGTGGCATCGAAGCGGGCTGGCTCACTGGACATGGCGCCGTCGTACCTCGTTGCGCGGAGTCTTCAGCGGGTGCGGCCGATGAGCTCGAACTTGTTGAGCTTGTAGCGAAGGCGGTTTCGCTCCAGACCGGTGACCCGACACATCTCACGGAGGTCGCCGCCGGTCTGTTCGATGGCGCGGGCGAGAAGGGT
>Ga0315321_10002044_pt1 | contig 15683 bp, 9 predicted proteins | sample M180m21515metaG_FD_203464 | JGI IMG/M metagenome (GOLD analysis project Ga0315321, IMG submission 203464) | Ammonia-oxidizing marine archaeal communities from Monterey Bay, California, United States - M1 80m 21515 | ecosystem: Environmental > Aquatic > Marine > Intertidal zone | place: USA... | reverse complement strand
AGGATCCCGTGCACCTGACCCGGTACCCCTCGAACCACTTCCATGTTTTCGACCTTCCCTTCGTCGTTCAAGCGAATGCGACTTAGAGGACCCTTCTCGGAACCTGCCAGAAGGTCTCCCTTGGAGTTGAAGGTTAGGCTGATCAATGAACCGAAAGGGGCCAATGGTATGTCATGGAGCTTTTCCACGATGAAGCCTTCCGGGCGACGTATTCCTTCGATCGCAACTAGTTCGACCTTTTTCCCATTATCTCCCGATTCACCATTCGACTTGTTAGTTCCCTGGTCTGCCTTGTCGCCGCAAGCCGTAAAGGCAAGGACGCAGGCAAAATATAAGCATGCTCGTATAGGCGTCACAGAAATTCTTTCCATCCGTCCAGAATGGCTTGTAGTTCAGCGTGCTCCTCGGTTTTGACGTCTATCAGTGGCGGTCGAACGGGACCGCCTGCAAGATCTCTAAGTTCGAGCAGAGTCTTCATTGCGGAAACTTCGTATCCTTTGCATCGAGTACGTAAGTTGTAAAGAGGCAAGACGTGTTTGTCAGTTACTGCCGCGAGTGTTCCTTCATCGCGTGCGGCGGCGACCTCATGGAGGAGGATGGACAGCTTTGGCGCGACGGCTGAAATGCTGGAAGTGTAGCGACGTACTCCGATCCCGTAATAGCCACTGACGTGGTCGTCGCCAACGCCGCCAATCCATGTAAAGCGCTCACCGAGTCGAGACCTGATGCGTTGAAAGTTTCGCAACTCGCCTTGCCCGTCTTTCCAGCCCACGAGAGTGGGTACTTCCTCGGCGAGTTTTTCTGCCTGTTCCGCGGATAGGTTTAGCCAATCCCGGGTATAGATGAGCATCGGGAGGTTGGTGGCATTGCCAATGGCTTTACAGTAGGCAGCTAGGCCTTCGAATGCGGGGTTTGGATAGTAGGGGGGCAAAATGAGCAAAGCGGCGGCCCCCGCCTTGGCTGCTTCTGTGGCCATGCTCACGGCAATCCGTGAACCGTAACCGACGCCTGCAATTACCGGCATCCGTCCCTCCGTTACGTTGACTGCGGATTGTACGACTGCAACATATTCCTCGCGGTCGAGGGAATACATTTCGCCCGTGCCGCCCGCGGCAACGAACGTAGTAAATGGTTCTTGAAGTATGACTTCTAGATTGTTTTTGAATCCCTCTAGGTTCAGAGCGTAGTCGGCATGAAAAGGTGTTACTGGGAAGCCTATGACTCCCTCGGGAATAAGTTTGCTGAACGGTTGGTCGGACATTTTGTTTAAATAGTTCTAAAATCTATGGAGCTTGCCATGTGTCAGGGACAAGCAAAATTCTTTGTGGTTCAGGTAAATGTTTTTACCAACGGGGCAAAATTCGCTTCCAGTCGGGGTCTACGTATTTTTGCATTTCCGCTTCATCGTCCCGTTTTCGATATGGAATTGAGCGATACAATTCCTTGCCTCGGGCGATTTGGTCGTAGTCCAATGTTGCTCCAAGTCCTCCGCTTTCAGGTATCAAAACTTCTCCGTTACTGATTGTAATTCGCCCGCCGTCTGCGATCTCGTCTTGTTCCGATTGCCACGGGTAGTGAGTATCGCAAGCGTAGGAGAGGTGCTGAGTGGTTGCCGCGACCTGGCTCATGGCCAACAGCGAAATGCCGAGGTGACTGTTGGAGTGCATCGATAAGCCGATGCCAAAGGTTTGGCAGGTCTTTGCGAGATGTTGAACTTGTCGCATGCCTCCCCAGTAGTGGTGATCACATAGTACGATCTGTACGGCATCCTGTTTTACTGCTTCGGGCAGATCCCCAAACGAGGTGACCGAAACATTACTGGCGAGCGGTATGTCTACGCCCTCGGCAAGCAATCGTTTGCGAACTTCGGCCATGCCGTCCAGTCCTGCGGTGGGGTCTTCGAGGTAACCTCCGTTTGAGAGCTCATTGGCGAGGGCAAGACCTACCTTGACCGACGTGTCGATCGACCATGCGCAGTTCGGGTCGATGCGGAGCGGAACGTCGGGACCTAGCTCCAGGCGGAGTTGTTTTATGGTCTCTATCTCAATTTCAGGATCGAGTACGCCCCCCTTGAACTTGATGTCCTTGAAACCGTAACGATCTACCATTTGCCTGACCTGCCCAACCAATTGCTCGGGGGTAAGGGCTTCACCGTACTCGTCGTCCCTGACGTCGTCGCCTTCGCCGCCGCCACCGCCGTGCTTGTAGAAAGGGTAAGCGGAGAATGAAACTGCATCGCGCACCCGACCACCGATCAGCTCGCAAACAGGGGTCATCAAGCTCTTCCCTATTAGGTCTAGGCAAGCAGTCTCTATCGCGGCATAGCTTCTTGCATCGGCATCCAGAGGATTTTCTCCGGGGACATGGTGAGTTTGAGATCTTTCCATGCCCGAAGCTCCACCTTCGATTAATGGAATCAGATCTCCCAACAATCTCCAGGGGTTTGCTTGTATTACGCGGTCTCTAAGATTTTCCAGAGCCATTGCCGGTTCTTCGCCCCCGTATGTTTCGGCGATGCCGACGACACCGTCCTCACTTTCCAGTTCAATGACGTTGCGAAGCGCGTAGGGTTGGTGCAGACCGTAGGAACTCCTCAGGGGAGGATCGGCCATGGCGATGGAATGAATTCGTAGATCAGTTATGCGCATCGTTGATTATTTAATCGTTGATATTCTTAACGATATTCGACTGTCACGCCAATCTAAAGGCCCAAACGGAATTCTCGAAACCGCCTTGAACTTTTTCTTCAGTCCACTGTCTAGAAGATGAAGTGGGGCCAAAGGTTTGCCAAAAGGAGAGTTACGGCAATGCCGATGATTCCAAGTAAGCTGATGATGCAGGAAAAAGTTTTGAGTGTTTCCCCCTCGGTGAAGCCGGCGAGGCGGCCAACTACCCAAAAACCACTGTCGTTCATCCATGGAAAAGGTTTGGCTCCGCATCCTATGGCAAGCGCTACGTAGCCAATCCAATATTCACCGTTCGGTTCTATGATGCCTCCCACGATACCCACGGCAGTAATCATTGCGACAGTGGCCGAGCCCTGAGCAATGCGAATTACCACTGTGACGAAAAACGCGATTAGCAAGATTCCCGTTAGCCCCATCCCGGAACCATCTACCCATGCGCTAACCTCCGAACCTATGCCTGTCTGTTGGAGAATCCCGCCAAAAGCTCCTCCCATTCCGGTTATGAGTATGATGGAACCGGCGCTTGCGAGGGACTTGCGAATGGCATCCACCAATTCCTTCCCCTTCTTCGCCCCGGATTTCGTAAGTAACCACAAGGCCATTCCAGCTCCTAGAGTTAGGGCAAGGTTCTTGTCGCCCAAAGCGGCCAAAACGGAAAGCAGTTCCTGTTGTCCTTCACTCGGTTCGTCACCAAAGACCTGTTTGATCAATGAGTAGCCCGCGATCAGAATGACGGGGACGAGTGTAGGGGCGAGGGAAAGCCAAAGGTTGGGTAGTTCTTCATTGGTGCGGTTGGCCATGGTCTTGAGGTCCTCGGTCGTCAAATCTTCGCTTCCTCGCACGTCCATGGGCCATCGATTGTTCGCCCATCGCGCATAGACGAAACCACCCATCATGCCGAAGATGCCGACCGTCAATCCACCTATTATCATTTCTCCCAAGTCCACTCCCAGTTCACCTGCGACCAGCAACGGTCCCGGTGTAGGTGGTACGAGAGAGTGCGTCATCGAGCCCCCCGCGATGATGGCCAAGACGTACAGCAGGTAGTTCTTCCCTGTGCGGGAAGCCAAAGCTTTCGCCAAGGGTATCATGAGATAAAAGACGGTGTCGAAGAAGACAGGTATCCCCAAGATGAAGCTGCTGCCGGAAAGGGCATAAGGAGCGCGTTTCTCTCCACACAATTTAAGTGCTGAACGCACGATACGATCGGCAGCCCCGCTTTCAAGCAGGCAAGTCCCGATTATGGCGGCCATGGCGATGATGAGCCCCACCTTGGCGCAAGTTCGTCCGAATCCCTCGGCAACAGAGGCCCCAACGGATCTCCGGGCCTTCGATTCAGCTTCCAGTTCAGCGGTCTCCGAAAGCAAGACATCGCTTTTTTGCAAAGAAACATCAGGAGCTAGACGAATAACTTCGGCTTTGGCTGTTCTGAAGTTGTTTACTTTGCCAATCCAAGTAATCTTCAATTCTCCCACCCTGGTAACATTGCCATCCCAGCGCTTGGCGACCAAGTGCATACCTTGGCGGACAGAGTTCTTTTTCTTTTCAGGAATAGAGAACGAAACGAATTGTCCCGATTCAGTGGCCTTTTCGAGGGAATGAAACCCGACTGACTCGAAACCATTTTCCAAACGGTTTTCCAGTGGCGTCAGGAAACCTACCACCAAAGCCGCCAAGGCCAGAGCCAGAAAGGCATGCAACCTCAACCAAAGAATTGCACCAAGGACTACACCGATCCCGATTAACAATAAAATTACGGGAGACATGAATTTATCGAGAGAAAGTTAGTTGCCCGATGGTTGAGGAGTGGTGACCCTTGGAGAGATGGATGGTCGTTCGATAGATATGGCGGGAGGCTTGTCGGTCTTCTTTGGCACCTGTTGAATACCTGTTGGTAATTCATCCTCATCTTCTGCGAAATCCATGATTTTATGAATAGACGGGAGACCGTTCCTGTCGGAAATCCATACCATGCCTCTGGCTGTGGGAATGTCGAAGAAAAGTTTCGTTGCTCTTTGCCTTGGGTTGTTCCTGTCGGAGACGTCAAAAACTTGCAAAAACATGTCTCCGTTTTTGTCTGCCTTTCCAAATGCAAGGTGCTTTTTTCCGGAACCGAGATTAAAACTCGTGTTTCCAAAGCGAATGCCGTAGTCCGTTTTGCTTCGCGATATGAAAGCATAGCTACCTAAGGGGTTTGTTTTCTCGTCGAACGGCATGGGGTAGCTTTGGATTGCATCCCCGCTAGACGTAATTAACAGAAGTACTTCTTTCGTGTTTTCCGGAAAGGTAGCTGTCCCTACTAGTTTCCTTGTACTTTCCTCAACGTCGACTATTTCCCCTTCACTATCCTCATAGGTTTGTGCTTGGTGGTAGATCTCAAGAGTTTTAGGAGCATCTTCCCGACCATAAAAGGCATAGGGCGATGATATTTGATCAGGAGCAATTACTAGGGGCTCCCACGAGGCGTTTTCGTCCTCTCCGTTTCCTAGTGGAAAGTATAATAGATCCTTCAAGTCTGCGTTACCCCATCCGACTACGGAGAAGGTGATTTTCGGTTCCATGAATTCTTTCTCGTCATCATCAATGGTTGGTGCTTCAGCGATAACCGCAGCGCCGAGTGGTACCGGCGTAGACTGCCCGAATATAAGGGTTTCGACTGTTCCTGCAAATAAAAGAATTAAAATCGCGCCTTTGCGAGTTAGTGAATCGAGCATGTCTTTATGATGGTCGGTCGCTTGGTGATCTTGCGTTTGTCAGACTTCTTCTTCCGTCAACCATCTAAATTTCAAGATGCGGAACTTTCGACCGAACTTACGATTGGTCAGATTCAGTATTTCATCATCCGCATTCCAACCAGGTAGATCGGGTTCTTCCTTCTCATTGCCTTGGGATCGGAGGAGTTTGGATGTGTTCGGTGAGTTCTGATTTAGATCCAACCATGGTTCTCCATCGGTCCATTTGCCGTCTCCATTCCAATCGTCAAAAGGTTCTCTCGGACGATTTTGCGCCGGATCTCCGATCGAAGGGGTTGACGAGCGCGCCTCAAAGGATGAGTCGTTTTCGTTGATTACATAGTCCGGGATCCGTTGCACGACTGCTTCGCAGTATCGCTTTATTCCCGTTTTCTCATCGGGTTCGCCGTAGGTACGAACGAGAAAGGTGTCTGATCTAGGAGAGATTACAGGTGCGAGAGGTGTCAATACGTCTCCTTGAGTAAGCCATCCGGGCATCATTGCGGCGGTTGTAGCTTTCTCGATTGCTTGTAAATTATCGGGGGCTTCGCCAAAGTCGTATGCATCTTTGTAAACTGTTCTAAGTTTTCTTATGTCGCGCGTGGAACCTAGTCCGTCAAAGGATCGATTGTCATAGTATTTTTTCTCGTTGTCGAACATCCAGATACCCCGTCCCCAGGAGGGGTTCCCTATCAGTTCGTTTCTGTTGGAGACTTGTTCCCCAAAAACGCTTCTTGGAAAGTTTATTGTTTTGCGATTTATTTTTCTAGTTATCGTTTCCGTGACAGGCGCATCGTTGAATCCGGCATTGGCGATCGCCGCTTGAATGGTACCTCGAAATCCCGTCTCAGTCTCCGGAGTTTCAGCAGGCCAAATATTTGCCTTGAGCGCTCGTAGGTCGTAATGATGACCCGACTTGCCGGGTACTTCAGGTGATTTTGTTATTCTTCGATTAATAAAATCCGCCAAGGAGAGGAAGGGACCGCGAATCTTTACTTCAGTTACCATCTTTTCTGCGAGCAAGCGTAGTTGATCTTTGTTTAGTACGACGTAGCCCGTCCAGTAGTCATCATTAGGGTCGGCCCCTTCGGATGCCGGGGGAATCTCTTCCCCGAATGGAGCAGTATGGCGAAGAAATGGAAACTTTCCGGATGAGAAGTTTATCGTTTGGCTGCTTCCTACGGATCCGGAAAGCATATGCTGATCCTGTACGTCGAGCATTTTTGCGGTTTTGCCGGAGAGACTCGCCAGTTGGGCCATCCATGCCGTCACCGAGGTCGAGTTGATGTTGAACATGCCATTCACCAGCAAGTTCGCGTTGGCCGTCTGGGGTTCGAGTAAGTCGCTTAGTTGAGGCGATTCTCCTTTATCTCTATAATAGCGTAGCCGACTGTTCCGAAGGGGAGCGTTGTCATCTACGTCTCTTTGATTGAAGGAACTGTCTATTTCAGAGGTAGGTATGGAAGAAAAGTAATATCCATCGAAGAGGGTCTCGTTTGCGTAAACACTCTGATCAATAGTTATATTTTGGTGTTCCACTTCCGAGTTTTTGTCCCGAAGAACCCCCATCCCGTCATCGTAATGCTTCGTGTCCCACCACCATCCTGATCTATTTTGATGCGCATGGTTGAACAATGATCCCGTGGGATCTTTGCTACGATCCATATAATTTCTGGGAGATTCGGGAGCCTCAGGTTGCCACACGATTCGCGATACTCTGCCCCATTTTTTATACCTAGCCACTTGACCTGTAGCGTATGAATTCCCAACGATGTAAGCAGGTGAGTGAGAATACCAACTCAAATTTGCATGTTGAAACTGGGCAATCGAAAGCATGGGTTGCCGAGGTACGTCGAAAAGGGCCAAGCGGGGAGTCGTGGGCAGATTCGCAGGCGATGACATATTGTGAGAATGTCCTAGGTGTCCGTAGTAACGACCCGCATCCGGCGTGGGTATGTCGATAGCGAACTTGTTCCCTTTTGTTGGTCCTATGTTCCAGCGGGATGTGTTAGTGAATTTCCCCGACTGTTCCATCGACCATCTCTGAGTCGAATTCCCGTCGAACTTGTAGCGCGAGTAGAACTCGACGTGCTGTCTGTTATTGATGAATGGCTTACGACGGTTTCCCCTTTCGGCGAAACTGTTCACTTGCCACAAGTCTCCCGATCCATCTTGGTAACTGTCCACGAGCGCCCTGGGGTTGAATTCGTGGAAGACAATCCTCTGAGAAGTGGTGGAGAGCCTACGGCGGATTCTAAAACCTAAACCTTCACCGGCTTGGATTCTTTGCCCAAGCTTACCTTGTGCTAGATCGTTGGATCTCCGATAGTCTTCTCTCCAGAGTTTGAGATGGCTGCCGTATTCTTTGTTGATTTTCTGTAGCGGCCGTCTCACGCTGCCATCCATAAGATAAAGCACCGTTCCTTTTGCTAAGACTTGGGGTTGGCTTATTATTGCGTTGTGCGACTTCTCTGTTGACCCGCGGTTGAAACCACTCGATCCGTGTACGATGTGGCGAAGGGTTATGGGGTCTGTCCCGGGAATACTGAATCTGGATGCGTCTCCCTCGAAGTAAACGTGGTGGAGAGGTGAACTGCCGTGGTGATTGACCATGCTTATGGTGGTTCCCGGTTGATAGCGGTTGGGACCTGGTTCTACGCAGAACAATAATTTTTGGCCGGGTTCGAAGGAGATCAGTTCAGTTTGTAATTTAAGAGGAAGATTAGGGTTTGTCCTTCCGCCAGTGGTCGGGTCGCTTCTATATGGTTGAAAATGCTGCACACCGTTGCGGTTATCGACGTACGGCATGAATGCCGGAAACGTTCCTGCCTCATTACGCATGCGAAAATTTAGAAAATTATCAGAGCCTGCCAAGGAGCCGGGAATTAGCCTGCCATTTGCCAAAACAGTCCAGTCCCCTCCGTCCGGGTCGTTCCCATTTCCATATTTTGTGCTCATGTCGGCATGCCATAAACGATTTTGCACGGTCCACCATTCGTCGTTGTTCCCTCCTCCTCCATCGTGGTGACCATTTCCGTTCTTGTCGTCGAACGGTTCGCCCGGGTCGTAGCGATTGTTGAGGTTGATGTCCATGTACGATTCACCAGTATGCGGATCACCCCAATTATATCTGTCCAAGCCCCAAAAGCCATAATAGTTTGAGTTTTTGTCTATCTCTCGATTGCGGAAGACGATACTGGTGAATTTGGGGTTGGGATGTCTAGGCGCATTGCGTTGACTGTGTATGCTCCATTTGTAAAAAATTTCACGTTCCTTGGTGTTGTAGGCTGCGATTGTGCAACCTCTGATCTTGTACTCCATTTGGTATCGCGCCGCTGAAAGCTTCACATTGTATGGATTCCATAGAGCGAAAGTCGGCATGATCGCCATGCGAAGAACATTACCTCCTCCGCCTGGCGCCGTGTATACGATTTGCCTATGTTGAAGCTCGACGATAACCGGACCAATGGGATGATTTGAAGGTTCTTCCCGTTGGTGCGCCATGTTGTAGGAGTTTGGTCCGTAGTTGGACATCTGAGCACGATGCCTGAGATAAGGTTGCAGAAGGTTTCCACTTGCTCCGCCCTTGTTGCCAGGGCGTGAGTCAAAAGTTACGAAATGATCCCCTACGCGTTGTGGAAAGCGATCCGGAGCTTCGGGCGGCACGGACATGGCGTAAGGGTCGCTACCTGAAAAATGCTCGTACAATTTGTAGTAGTCTCTCAATACGTTCCACATCGGGCCAAACATAAACCCGTTTTTTGAATCAATGGGAGCGTCGCTTCCGTAGCGCCAAAAATTTGCTTTGTCCGTCCCTGCTGCGAATTCCTTCAAGTAATGAACTTTTTCGTGGAAAAGTGGAAGTTCGTTCATTTCTCCGTCGCCTTTGATTTTTGTTCCATCGGGATTAACTTGTAGTCTCCATTCCTCATCGGCTTTTCCAAAGTAGCCTGTCAGGTCTCGTTTTAAGCCCCCACGGGATGCGTCTGAAAGTAAACCTGCGGAATGGGTGGTAAGAGAGTGAAACCTATATTTAAGCTGCTCATCGTCTGATCCGGTGAACACTCCTTGTCGTTGGAACGTCGGCAAGAGATTTTTGACCTGAGTCAGGTTGATGACCTTCTTACGATCCTTGTCGTAGGCGGAGTCGATGGTTATGTCGTGACCATCCTTCAAATTCGGTTCGGGCGAGACTAAGAGGTTGCTCTCGACTACTCCGTAATTTGAAGAAATGCTTGAATTCTTAAATGGATTAACGATGTTCGCTTTTGTTTTCACCCCCTCGTCGCCGACCCAATAGGCGTAGGCGCCCGTAGGTTTTTGGTTGTTCGGTGATGAGGTCGACGAAGAACTTGGGGAACCCGAGGGCGATGATCCTGCGGGGAGCACGACTTGAGAGTGGTCCAGAGTCATGTTGGTCTTCATGACTTTAACTTTTCCGTACAAGACGGGATCTATGTTTTCCGGGTCGAGTACAGAGTCCTTAACGATCCAAACACTTTCCGATCCACTGGAATCGGGGTCGGGTACGTCGTCGAAAATCGGGTGGAAGTAATCCGGGCGACCGTTGCTGTCGTTGTCTTGGCGAATTCGACTGTGGTACTGGTCGTCTGTTTCATCATCGTCGTGAAGCCATTTGTGTTGCCTTTTCCCCTTGAATTTTTTGCCTTCGTTTCCACTTACCAGCCACGCCACTTCATTGGCGGGGTGTTCATCGAATTCCGAGTCGTACATGACGTCGGGGGGAGGACCTAACAAATTACCATCTTTGTCTACTTTGGGAGCTATGGAACTGCTTTCCAAGTTCATGGGCGATAGAGGTGGGGCAGATTGCCTCTTCCATATGCCCGTCCAATAGGGATTCGCCACGTCATCTACTTCGGCTGTGTCGGGATCGTAGTCAAGTAAACTGGCGGTTCCCGTAACTCGGGTATCCAGTCCCGCGTGTTTCTGCAGTTCCCCAATCGCCACCATGAGACCCATGCGCGCATTGCCGGCGGCCAACACCTTTTGTTTGCGCAAATCAGTTAATCGCAACTCGGCTCCGACATAGGTGATCAAAGTGACAACCAGCATAAAGACAAGGCTCATAAGAGCCAAGGCGAGTAGGAGAGCGAAACCTCGACGATTGTCTTTAGCCGGAGGTTGCTGTCTGTTATGATTCTTGGGCAAATTTAATAAGGATTTAACCTTAACAATCTAAGACGTCTTTGGCTCTTGGCGCAAGTACTTTGCCAAGTCCCTTCGACTCGGCTTTAAGTTCACAAACTCCTCATGGCTGTTTTTGTAGGAAATTGAGGATAATTGCGGCGGCTTTTTCTAGTTGATCGAGGTCGACCCATTCGTCGGCGGAGTGGGCTTGAGCGATGTCGCCGGGACCGAAGACGATTGCGGGTGTTCCACCCATGGCGATGGGTGAGGCGTCGGTAAAGTAATCCACTCCTATTGACTTGCGGCGTTTAGCGGCTTTCATGAACTGTCGGACGGCAGGGAGATTCGGATTGGTTTCCAGTGGTGGGCAGGGTACGCCGCGGCACTCCCGTGGGTTCACTACTTTTAGCTTTCGCTTGGCTAGAATGCGATTGATTTCTTGGTAGACGGATTCCTCCGTCTCTCCCGGCAAGGTGCGACGGTCGACGTCTATGCTGCAATATTCGGGCACGACGTTGGTTTGGCTACCTCCTTTTATCGTTCCTATGTTTATGCTCGGATGGCCGAGCAAGGAATGCTTTTGCTTGGTTAGTTGTTCGACGTATTCGCTGAGCAACGCTTCTGTTACGCGAGCCATTTCATGGATGGCGCTTTTGCCGAGGTGAGGCGTGGCTCCATGAGCTGCTTTCCCCCGGGTCTCGAATCTTAGCCAGAGGTTTCCCTTGTGGGCGGTCACGACCTGCAGTTTGGTCGGTTCGCCTGCAATCGCTAGATCGGCTTTAGGTCCTCGTTCCCCAAAGATGCGAGAACCTGATTGCCCATACTCTTCGTCGACTAATCCAACGAACATAATTTCAGTTTCCGAGGGCCGATGTTTGTCCTTTGTCAATGCAAGCAAGGCATGAAAGAATGCGGCTACGGAACCCTTGGTGTCACAGGCTCCGCGTCCATACAGGCGACCGTTCTTCACTCGGGGAATAAATTGTTTGTCTTTGGCGGGCACCACGTCGAGGTGGGGAGCGAGGACGATGCGGCGCTTCACCTTGCCTGTGGGTTTTAGCCGCACGAATAGGTTTTTGCGTCCGGGCAGAACGTTTTGCCGAGAAATCTCTAGACCTTGTTTGCTGGCAAGCTCGGTCAAATATGCGGCTACTCTTTCCTCACCCGTGAGCTCGGGCTCATTTGGTAGAAAAGCCGGATTTACGCTGGGTAGGGCTACGAGGTTACGAAGGAGTTTAGCGACGGCGGAAAGTTTGGCCACGAGAGGAAAATGAGTTAAGAAGGGAGATTTACACCTTCTCGATTATGCGGTTTCCCATTATGGGTCAGTCCTAATCCACGTCATATTGCCGAGGAGGAATAGGTGGCATTCAAGGGAGTTCGGCGACCTTCATGTTACGGTAGTCGATTCCCATGATACGACTGCCGTGCAACTGGATGCCGATGGAGCCTTCTTCCTTTGCCGAACCCGACTTGTAGGTCATTACCTCTTCACCCTGTAACCAAACCGTGTATTGATTGCCGATGGCTTGAATGCGCATGGTGTTCCAGTCTTTGGCTTTCAATAGCTTTTTGATGTTTTTGGCCTCCACTGGATAGCCTTTTCCCGGAATATAGGGGGAACAAGTCATGTCGCGCTTGAGAGAACCTGAAATACCGATCTGAATTTGGTCCTGAGTGCGAACATGGACTCCGGAATCCACCGTACCCTCGCCAAAGCGAAAGTCTAATTCCATTACGAAATCCCTGTACTTTTTCTTTGTCCAAAGGACGGAACCTTTTTTCTTGGGTCCGTTGCGAATTTCCAGAACGCCGTTGTTCACCTTGTACCATCCGGCCGTGTCGTTGCCGGGAGGCACTTGCCAACCGGCGAGGTCTTTCCCGAGAATGGGTTTCAGGTCAAGCTTGCTCGAATCGGAGGTTTTGGCCGATGTCGCGTTCAGTTTCTTGAAGCGATGAACGCGCCCAGCATTACTGTATTCCGCGACGATTACGTCGCCCGATGCATTGAATGTTACGCCATGGGGAGCGGTTACGAATCCGGTGCGCCAAGCTGATTTGGGAGTGCGGTTGGTCCCTACTTCCTTTGGATTTTTGTTATGGCCCAATTGCTTTACTACCTTACCCGATTTATCGAGCAAGGTGACCCGCCCCTTGATTTCGCCGATGGCGGCAAGGTCTCCTTGAATGGCGACGCAGGCCGGCATCAGCAAACCGGTGGCGACCTCGCCGATTAACTTTCCGTCGTTTGACATATGGACTACCCTGCCGTTTGCTCGATCGGTGCCGATTATGCGTGGAGGATCGAAGCGAGTGTCCACTGCGATCTTGTGGAGAGTGCGGAATTTGTAGGGTTCGCCTTTCCCGCCAAAGGAAGCGAGATATTTACCAGTCTTGTCGAAGCGGTGAACATAGTCCGATGAATATCCGTCCACCACGAAGAGGTCGCCGTTTGGGGCAACGTCCATTCCGGTTAAGCGAACACGTCCTCCTTTTTTAAACTTGTCCGGAATTGCGGTGGCGGGAATTCGTAGCTTTATTTGGCCGTCCAAAGTCATTTTTAGAATTTCACCTCCACCTAGTCGGGGACCGAAAAGAAATTCGCCGTCTTCCTGTTTGCGGATGACGAAGCCGTGAAAGTCGTTTGGTGCCCCCTTGACGTTTCGAATCCATTTTCCGTCCGCGCTGTATACTTGCACCCCGGCTTTGGGGTCTTGAACGCTTAAGTATATTTCTCCGGCGGAGCTAACAGCGATGTCGCCGTGCATGTTACCGATGTTTTGGCGCCCTTCGGGAAGTTTGATCCAGTCGGATATTGCTTCATAGTTCAGTCCAGCTCTTAGGCTAGAACTTATGGTTAGGGCGATGACGAGAGCGATGAGCGGTTTCATAGTGGTATGTTTGATTGTCGAAAATTGTTGGTTGTTGGCCAAGAGGAAATGTCGTGGTTTTACAACTGAATTACGAACTTTTCTCGATTCGGTAAACATGGGTTTTCGTTCGGATTACCATTGCATTTCCCACAATGGCGGGAGAGGCCATGCATCCCGAATCGAGTTTGTTTCGCGATATCATTTCGAATTTTCTTCCGGCTTTCACAACGGGAAAATCTCCTTCACTGGACGAAAAGTAGATATGACCGTTTGCATGGACGGGCGATGCGGCGTATTGACCCTTTCCGCCTAATCGTTCCGCCCATATTATTTCACCTGTTTGCGGGTTCGAGCAGGATGCAACGCCTTCGTCGGAGGTCATGTATAGAAGACCATCCAATAGCAAGGGAGACGATTTTTTTGCGACGACCTTGCGTCGCGTCCATGCAATGTGGGTCTTGTCCACGTCTCCCGTCCCACCTGGTTTGATGGCGGACATGGAGCCCATGCCACTGAATACGAATACGAGGCCGTCCCGGTAGATGGGGCGCGATGAACTGTTCATTCCCCCAGTCCTCGCTGTCCAAAAAAGTTCGCCCGTGTGTGGGTTTCTCGATTCGGTGGCAGCTGCTGCCGGACTGATTAATTCCAACCGATCCTTATGTTCGATGACCGATGGCGTGCAATAAGCCTTTTTATTGTCACCGTTATTTGTGCGGAAGTCGAATGCACGATCTTTTCGCCAGAGTATTTTCCCCGAACTTTGATCAAGGGCGACAACATATTGGAGATCGTAGCCGTCGAAGTGAACTATCAGGGACTTTTCAAAAGGAATTGGCGACGCGGCGGCCCCTCTAAAGTGATTGCATTTAAAATCCCGCCTTTCCCACAGTTTTTTACCCGTCTTTGCGTCGAGAGCAGCCGTCCCGTGCGTTCCAAAATGCACGAAGACGCGTCCACCTTCAATGACGGGGGTGGGTGTGGCATAGCTGTTCATCTTGTGACAAAACTGTGGTTTCTCATTCTCGAAAACCAAAGTCTCGTGGAGCGTCTTCCCCGTCTCGAAATCGAGGCAAACGGCCCACATTTTCTTGCCGTCTACCAAGGCATTCGTCATCCAGACCATCCCATCTCGGACCACCGGCGAAGACCATGCCTTTCCCGTCATCGGCGTTTTCCAGATTATGTTTGGATGGCCTTCTTTAAATACCATCGGCAGGTCGGCGTTACCTGCGTCTCCATCTCCGTTGGAACCACGGAATTGATTCCAATGGTCGGGTTTTGCGCAGAGGCCCGCAGTTAGCATAAGCAGCGGGAAGATAGAAAGAGTCAGAGGTCTTTTCATAGATGTAAAAGGGATATCGAAAACGTTTTGGGAACGAGAACCGTCAGCTATTCAAAGTTCCTTGATTTTGATATTACGGAATTGGATGAGTGCAGAGGCGGAACTCCATGTATTGTTCTTCTCGTTATAACCACCATGGTGTTGCAACACGATGGGTCCCTTTGGGCCTACTCCCGGCATCTTGGATTGATCGAGTACGGTCTTGTCGTTCAGAATGATAGTCACGGTCTCTCCTTTCATTGTGATTTCCATTTCGTTCCATTCTCCAACAGGTTTGTCGGCGTTCAGCTTGGGTAGGGCTCCCTTCCTGATGGCTGGGTCCTTGCTCCCGTGAAAGCTCCATAGTTGACCCGACCCGCAAGGCCAGCACCATAGGTTGACTTGCGATTTTCCCGAGCCTCGCACAAAGATTCCGGAATCCGCGTTCTTCACGGGTTTGTTCCCTATGACGTTGCCGTCGGCATCGAATAGCTTTGCGTTGTAGGTAGTGCCCGCAGTTCGCTTGAAGCGCCAGTCGATGCGCAATACGTAGTTCTCGAAGCTTTTTTCAGTGGTCAGGTTGCCGCCCTTGGCCTCGTAGTCGATGACCCCGTCGATAACTTTCCAGGCATGGTCGCCCGATGGCGTCTTCCAACCCTTGAGATTCTTGCCGTTGAACAGGCTGACAAATCCCTTGTCCTTCTTGGCGAAGATCGGCGGGGTTGTGAAGATAATGATCGAGAGGGCTACAGCGATGGTGGAGAGTAAGGTTTTCATGGGTTTTTGTTCGGTCCCAGTAATTATGCCAATTTAGCCAAGCCTCTGTCACAGGCCAGTCGGACATGGGATTCGTTGTTGGAAGTACGGCTTTTCTTCAAGTTTTGGTAAAGCTTTGCTGCTTCCTTTTTCTTGCCTG
>Ga0315321_10002039_pt1 | contig 15695 bp, 8 predicted proteins | sample M180m21515metaG_FD_203464 | JGI IMG/M metagenome (GOLD analysis project Ga0315321, IMG submission 203464) | Ammonia-oxidizing marine archaeal communities from Monterey Bay, California, United States - M1 80m 21515 | ecosystem: Environmental > Aquatic > Marine > Intertidal zone | place: USA... | reverse complement strand
ACATCTCATTCAAGTGTTCGGACTCTCTGGGCTATCTGAATCTCGAAGTCGTGAAGAAGTCTATGACATACTTTCAAACCGATGCTGCAACGGTTGTCAAGGACTTGGTTGCGAACTCAATTTATGCCCCTCCAGTTGGTCGAATGGCGAATCAATCCTTCGTCATTCTGCCTGCTGGAATGAACTTCGTTGGAGAGTCACGCTTATCTGCGGTTCAAGCAATTTTGAACATCATAAACAGCACACCGACACTCAATCAAATCTATTGCTCTCCAGATGGCTACATCAATTTGAGAAGGCTTCGTGAGGTCGACGACCCGACAATCGTTCCATTGATTGGTGGCAGATTCCCACGAACTGCAGTTCCTCAAGACTTCTATCCAACCGCCATAGAGCGACAATCTGGAGATACGACTGGATTCAATGTCATCGTCGTAGCGAACAACGACATCGGCTTATCGGTGTCGATACCTGCTGCTGACAGCCTGCGCTATCCAGCAATCCCAGTCGAGAAGCGAATCGAGGACAAATCCATCACGGATGCGACCCAAGCAAAACTGGTCGGAGAGTATTATCTCAACACCCAATCGCTCAAGCGAGTCAGATGGATTGTCGAAGGCATTCCAGAACGATTTGACATCAAGGTTGGCGATGTCATTGAGTTCCAATCTGGAGAGGCCAGCCTCGCAGGTCGACACCGCATTTTCAATTTGACTTGGAACTATTCCGTCGGAGGTTCGACAATGACATTGACGGTGGGTCGTCAAGCAGCAGACCTGATGTCGACTCTCAAATACACACTTGGCGTATCTCAATCTGGATGATTAGAGAACAAATCCATTGATATTAGCGAAGCATTGATATACTTGATAGTGTTCCCTTAGATTGTTGGGGGCGCAAACCCCTGACCGAAGCGATACTTCTCGATGCGAGTCGAGGGGTGAATTGGAAACAACAATGAGGCGTTCACATATTTTGAATGGCGATGCCCCGTAGTAAAACTGATAACAGGAGTTCTTCGGAACTTGGACAGGAGATTCAATGGGATTCAACACACTCTATTGCGCTCATTGTTGGACTATACTCGGACTAAACTGAAGCCCCAATTGGGGGGTGGAGGGGTGGCACTTCTCACCAAGTCGCAAAGAGTGGCTCTGACCTAAGTGGTTAAGGGCGTGAAGTCGGAACTTAGATTCCTTCACGATTCCTGACTACGCCGATACGGTGCTGGAAAATAGACCAGCAACGGGAACGGGCTGAAAGAATGCGTTAAACCGAATTAGTTCTGGGTGTGTTCGCCCCAGATGTAGTCGCATCCGTAAAGAACACAAAGGCGGTGAGTGAAGAAAAGCACACACTCATCAAGGCTGGCGACGGATTCCAGTTCCCCCAAATCTCCATCGAGAGTGTCGTTTCATCCAACACTCCCATCCTTGCTGGGTTGGGTGTGGTCGCATCTGTAAGGAAGCCGTGAACTCGGTGATGACGACCTTTGAGGACAAGTAAGACCCCCCTGCGTGGTGAAATCGGCGGCTTGAATCCTAACCCGACCTAAGCGAGTTCCTATCAACAACCACTTAAACGGCCAAGCCCGACCCTTTGATGTGTCGCCAGCGCCAGCAATCACACCGTCGACGGGGATGCCCGTTGATTCCGTTGGGGCGTTGCCACCAATCGGCTCTCGTGGATTGCCATTGACTCTCGTCTTTATGGATTCACCAATGGACAATATCTCCGATGCTACTGGCACTCGCTTGGCTCTCTTTGATGAAGCAATCTGGCAACCACGAGCGACTCAATCAGCGAGTGTATCTGGAACAACAATCAACCCCACACCCGTCGTTCCATCGACCACCCAATACGCATCTGGAGTCAATCCATTCCCATCATTCGATGGGTTGAATCAAACGCCGAGAGCGATGGGATTGAGAACCAATATCAGTCCTCCAGTTCTAAATCATAATCAAGCACATCTGTTGTTCGGTCAAATCGGCCAAGATGTCAGCAGGTCGAGATGGAGTCAAGACAAATTGACAAACACATTGTCGTTTGCTGGATTGTCAAAGACGGAGTGCGGTCAATATACCGACCATCCCGAACAAATGTATTCTTCTGGCAGACCTGCGAATCACACATGGCAAAAAATGAGCAGCGACCAGACCAATCTATATCGAAGTCAATACGATATGGCATTCGGAACAACCGTTGCTGCAACAACAAACAATTGCGTTGAAGAAACATTCTTGGGCGGCGGTCAAATCGAAGCGATTGTTCACGATACGATTCCAGCAATCCCATCAAACGGATTGGGAATTATCTATGGCGACAACCATAACTCGGAGTATTTGACGACCATCGTGTCATCTCCACTTGATTCTCGTGCCACATTCCCAGACACAAACATGAACACCATCGACGATATTGGCGCTGGCGATGATGCCACCCAGTTCTCGGCGAACTGGTGCGTGAACCTGCTCAATCAGCAACCATTCGTTTTGGGCGATGGAGTGACGGCGAAGAGAGGAACTTCGTCACCAGATGGAACGCTCGCTGCGGGTCCGACACCATCGGCGGCGATGTTGACTCAACAGTTCAGCGCTGGAACAACAACGATTCAGCACATATTGACGGATGATACTTTCAGCGATGGACAGATTGCACCAACCCCTCTCATAAACACACCACTGGGTCGGGTCGATTTGGGTGCGAGTGTTGTCGCAGATAGTGTTGGTTTGATTGGATTCGAGGGAGTTATAACTGCGACGGCGTTCTTCGCACCGACCAAGAACACAGACCCGAATGCGATTGCTGGAGTCGTGACAAATACAGACGAGTCGAAGGGCTACGCTGGATTGAACATTCAAGTGTCATCGGGAACTACGATGCGACGAAACGGCACTCGTCAAATGGATATTGCACCATACAAATACGGCTCGGATGGCGCAATCGTTCAACCAATGTCAGATGCGTTATCGACTAAGGCATCCAGAGGGATTGGCGTTGCCAATATCAGCATTGAGAATGCCAACAAAACATGGTTCAGAAACACCCAGTTCGGCCACATCAACGCAGCAATTCAAACCCCAGCAATCGGCAATTCAATACCGACTCCTGCTGGATTTGGCGGCGTGATGCAGGTCGGTGCGGCTGGTGGCGATGGTGGAATTATCGGGTCGAATACGGTTGGTGGAGATGCACCAGCAACAATCGACAGTTCGTATTCAACGGGTCGTTGGATTGCAGATGGAGTTCCAACAAAGGTCGAGATAATTCCTATCATAACAGGCTACAAAGATGTTGAGGTTTCAGTCGGCCAGTTCAAGGCGGGATTATATCCAAGTGCAACGCCAATCACATTCAGAAAGCCATTGGTCGATTATCATGTAGTCGTGTCCGTAGTCAAGAATCGTCATGTTCCAGACGCATCCGCTGACACTACGATTGGCAACACCAACATTGGGAGTCCGAACAGAAGGAATGACCCGAATCCGAACAGGCTGCATATCAACGCCGACTTCTCCGATACCCCAGCAACATTGTATCATGGCATATTCAGAATTGACCCACAGACTTTGGAACAGGTTTTCATCGAAGCGAGTGAAGGAACTCTCGCTGGTATTGTTCCCGACAATGACGAGTATATGTGCCAACATTCCGTGATGCCCCGTGAGTCGTTTGCTAAGGCCACAGGCGGTGCGATGATGATGGGTTGGGGGTTGCATCAAGCAACGCCGTTTAGACCCCTCGCATTGGCTAATTTGGACACTTTAGTTCCAGACCTATGTGCGGCCATAGAAGGTGGAGGTTCGTTCCAGAGAGGCGGTATATCGCACCTATGGGATGCAACCGCATTTGGTGGCGAACTGTTCGTCGGTGCTGACATCATTGACCCGAAGCAAATGTGCATCAACGAGATAACTCCCAAGAACTCGCCGACGCAGTTCGGAATCTGGGGGAACGGTCAGGTTTGGCCTGATGGTTCTTTGACTCCGACTCGACCAAAGGGTTGCGAACTTTTGGTTTGGAGATATTCTCCAACAAACGACCCGTTGTATTCCAGCAGCAGCCTCTATTTATCGAACCCGATACGAGATGCTTTTCCAACTGCATTCCAAACCTATCAACAATCGACTCACGATTCGATGGTTCGACTCGAAACCGACAAGGTGAAAGCGGGTCAACGAAAGAGTTCGCTCGGAATCGGTGCGGTCTGGGAGATTCACGATTGGGTCATGCCTCAATTGGAGATGATGAGATACTTGGGTCGTGAAGAGAAGTTCAGCGTGACCCATCCAAAGAGCGAGGATGGCTTGGCGAATGGCAGCCCACCGATATTCCATCCGACGCTTCATTGTTCCAGCCTGCGAGCAACCGACGAAGGAAAGTTCATCATGGCGGCGGTTCATGTTGACTACATCAAAACGGAGAATGACTATCCAGCGGTTGACATCAAATATCCATTGAATCCCGACCTTGACACTGGTGGATGCCCTGCTGGGTATTATCAATCGGGTGGAAAATGTATTCCAATGTCGGGTGCTGGAGATTATCCAGCGGGAGAGGGGCCTGACCCTCAATCTGGAGATGGAGTTCCAAACAATAACGACTATCCGTCACCCGTCAACGGGTCGGGTGGGTCGACTCCAAAGAGTGACAATTTTTCAGCATATCCAACATGGTCGAAATTGATGGCGAACACACAGGCTCGTTCTCTCATCTTGATGTTCTCCGATATTGGGTTCGATAAGGACACAGGCTTGGCGCATCGAGGAAAAGCACTTTTCGACATCACTTGGGAAAAAATGAAAACTGGAACAAACAGCGTTGATGAGTTCGCAACCCAAACATGGTCGCAGCCTGATACTTGGTGGAGTGGTGCGAGAATCTCATATTGGTATCAAGAATCGGGTCAAAGAGCCATTCCAATCACATATGGCTCATACCCAGATTGTCGAATGTCTTATGCAAATCTCCCTCGCTCGTTGCCGTTCCTCATCAACACATTCCACCAAGACTCCGTTGACGACCCAGTTCTGGGCGTTGCCAAAATCCAATCTGGATTCCCAACCATTCAACCTGCTCTTGTAGCCCAAACCACGAGTCCAATTTGGAACACCATACGAAGCAACGGCGACCCAGATTCTTTGGCAGCGTGGAGTGACACTCGACAGAAGTTCATTGATTTGACTCGATATGTTCCAACAACAATCGGCTTCGCTGACTTCGGTGCTGGTGCAAATCCTCATCAAGAACTGGGATGGTCTGGTTGGTCTTTTCCAAAGGGATTGTATGACCCAGCGGGGTATGGCGACAACACCGTTTTCTTCTCCGATGCACCAGAGGTTCTCGATACGACAGGTTATGGAGTTCCAATAGTTCCAACCGAACAAGCGATATTCAAAGGATTCGGCGACAATTCGGATGATGTTGCTGGCAATTCGGCGGTGTATGCACCGTTGACAGCGCACTATGCTGACTTGACAACTGTCACATTCCCAGCAACCGTCACGAGCCTCATCGTGTATCAAAACGGCGACTCTCAAGAGCGATTAACGGCGGGTTCTCAAGGCTTTGGCTCAATCGGCGAACTGGCGTTTGTTTTGAATCAAATTGCGCTTTGCGATTATGTTCCAAAGTATGACCTTGAATACGAACTGTCATCTGGCGGTCAAGTCGGATTCCAAGAACTCCCCGTTGGATTCTTGGCTCGGACATATGACCCGAATGCACCACCACCAATTGACCCATCAATGAACTGGGTGTCAATCACCATCGACGGCGTTGTCTATCCGTTCTCATCGGCGCAACCTTCGGGTCACAGATTGATGCAGGGTGTCAAGGGTGGATGGGCGCATCACGGACCCCTCCACTACGGCGTATCGACTCGATTCCATCCATACCGAGTCGACAGGGTATTCAAGCAGGTTCATGGCGGCGTTGGCTACAATATACCCATCCATTTGCTCAAGCCTCCAGCGGTTCATGTGAGAGCCAGAGCAGGAGGGCAGAACTCAATCGAACTGGAGATGGAAACGCCGTTCCATCGAACAGATAATATCCACTTAATCGGTGCATCACGATTCAATAACGGCTTCGATATGGCTGGTGATTCTCCACCAGATTCCCCTCGAACTGTTCAAGGTCAATACTTCTTGAGAACCAATCTATGGGATAAGCCAACATGGGGGTCGGCTGGTGTTTCAGGCTCTCTCATTGAACCACTTGAAGAAGTCGGTGCGAGAGTTCACGGACCCATAATATCGGGGTCATTCGGACTTGAGGCGTTTTGGCACGACCACCCAACCGACCACTTTCACGCTTCGGCCATGCCGATATTGCCGAACACGGACTACGACCTGCCGATGATTGAGAACAATCGGTATTCACCGCTGATGTTCTCTCGCAACAAAGAGATTCACGAACTCGATGTCCTCGCCATCTCCGAGCAACTGCAATCGAGCGTCGATGTGCATGTATCTCAATCGGCCAAACCATTCTGGGATTCAGGCTCAATTGCATCGGCGGTTGGAATGGGATTCGCAGATAATTATGGGTTGCACATGATTCAACGGCAATCCAGTATGGATGGCAACATGATACAACCAGTAGCAACAGCCAGCGGAGGTTCAGGCTCTCAATCAATGGGAATGGGTCAAAGACAGGTGAGAACGCCCGAAGGAACTCTTCACCAGTTCTTCATCCGACGCTCATGTCAAACTGGCAGCAACAATCTCCCCCAATGGACTCACATCAAGAAGCCACTTTGGAGTGATTTGTTTTGGAATCGAAAGGCAACAAAGCCTCAACAAGCGAGTGCTGTTTTTGGTGGCGAGGATGAATGCGGACCCCTATTGGCCTCGATAGGTGCTGGCCTGACAACGCCTGCTGACTACGACAAAGGTCGAGTCATGGGTGCTGCATTTGCTTCGGATTCGGCTGGAACGATTCACGCAGTTATCGAATATCATGCAAATCCAGATGATTCGGCCAATCATCGGGCGCACCGATTGTATTATCATAAGGCAACACGAACCTCATACGGTTCACAGCCTGAACCAATTTATGACTGGGATTGGTCGGTTCACACGCCCGTGTTGATTCAAGGAGGAACTGGATGGGATGGACTCAATGCTGGAGGAACGATGTGGGATTTGAGAATGCCTTCTATGGTGTGCGACGGCGACGACAGATTGCATCTCGCATTCCAGCAAGTGTTGAGTCAAACAGGGTCGACGGGATTGCCTCAATGCTCTCGAATCTTTTACACGAGCAAATTGACAGACGAAGATTCATTCCCCACTTGGACACCCGTTGAAGCCAACGAAGCGAAGCCGTATGACAACCGATTCGTATGCGTTCACGGACTCATCACAGATGCAGGACAAACATCGCTCAACCAAGCATCAGCGGGTCCGCATTTCACCACATACAACGATTGCCCGAAGGTCGTTTTGAGAGGCGACAACATACCCATCGTATTCTATCGAGGGCAACCAATACAATCATTCGCCGATGCAGATAGGAACTGGAATGCAATTTATTGCAGCGTCGGCCAATCTCCGAACCGAGTGAGTGACCCATCGGGTCGATTCACATTCGACTCCAACGAATCATTCCATGTAGTCGGACTCGCACCAGATTCCAAGAACCCGATGGAACTGAAGAATGTCGTGTATTATGACGCAATCATTGACGAGAACGACAGGGCAATCGTGTTGACGACCAAAGACGATAGAGAAACCTCTCCAGCCGTCTATGCGCCTCGCCAGACGCTCATCACCACCTTCGATAGTCGAAAGACACTTCAAGCGCAATACTCGGCCACAGACGGGCTGGGAACGCACATAACGCTATGGCGAGGACCCGTGTATGATGGAACAACCGAACTGCGAAAGGTCGACCCGAACTACAAAAATGTCAGCCTGACGACAGATGGAAAAGGCAATATCCATGTCGTCATGGGATTCTCAATGATTGGCGACGACCAATCCAGATATGGTGAAATCTATCGTGACGCTGCCACCCCGAAGGTTCGGCAATCAGCACTCGCCCCATTGATTTGGGCTGCGACTCCAACAGGAAAAGAGAATGTATCGGGTGTTGAAACCCCATACGCTGGAGGATTCATCAAGCCAGTTATTCCACCGAACTGGTCTGGTCTAATCACTCCACCATACCCACCATATCAAGACTCTCAAGTGGGTCGTGAGTATCAGCATTTGCTTCATGCTTGGATTCCATCATTGGAGTTCGACACGACGCATAACACACTTCGCTCGGTCAACATTCGATGGTTGTCAGTTCCCAGCCTGCGATGGGATTCGGCCAACAACACATGGTCGCCAGTAGGGTCAGCGCAGACTATGGCTGGAGAAGAGGACTTTCCACACCATAGCCCTCAATTGCGATTCCAACGATTCTGGGGCTACGATGCTTCGGAGATTGACCTGCGCTGGTTCACCAACGAACTGGCTTGGTATTCGACAAACACCAAAGGTTCAGAAGTGTATTATCCATCAAAGGGCGGAATACAGATGGAACTCGGTGACTCGATTGAGGGTGGCGGAGAAGGTTTGGCTGGTTATCCAAACGGTTGAAATCTGAAAACCCGCTGGGGGGTGTTCAGATTGTTCCCAGTTCGTATCGAACTCGATAATGAGCAAACAGAGAAAGTCGAGGAACAAAACCATTGAGATTCCGACACTATTATAAGGGGGAACTCCCAGCACTGTATATGAGCGCAACCCTCACACGAGCCGAACTGAAAGACCGAATGACCCGAATGGGGCAACATAGCCTTTATCCTAACCACATTGTCCACCCGATGATGCCAGAGGATGCAACCCCATTGATGAAGAGAATAGTGAATGAGTTCTGTTCTTGGAACGCCCAGTGGGTCAGCAAGACCATGAAGGTCGATTCCCTTCTTAACAAGGTGCAAAAGCAATACCAATCACACCGCAACGGCTACAATGCCAGCCCAGAGCAATCAGAAGCAATCAAAAATCTCGTTGAAGCAGGTGTCTTTTCACTCCATGCTCAATACCAAGAATTGACTCTTATCAATTGGGTTTAATTGAGATTCTGATTTGAGAGTCGTCAACCATTGATAATCTCGGACAATTCCATCTGAATCATTAACCCCCCTTAAGGGGGGTTATCCCAATGAATCAAACCCATAGGGGTGTTGATAGACATATACATGAGTCAAGGTGTGTATGTATGAAGATAGGGGTCTGTTTGATTCATTAAGGTGGGAGTTCACCATCAGGTCATGTCAGTCGTGCGTATCGACATTCCGTCGAAGCATCCCCTCCCAGATATGTGGGATGAAGTGCAACCTCATTTTCCAATGCCAGCACCAAGAGCGTTTCAAGGCGAAGCGTTGTCGGTTATTTACTGGGCGTTGGAGAATGATAACTTCGACAACATCGTTGTTGAAGCACCGACAGGAATAGGCAAATCCGCTATCGCTATGACGGTGCAGAACCGATTCCAGTCCGCATACCTCTTGACACCCACGCTTGGCCTCACAGAGCAATACAGGCGTGATTATGGACATGTCGTGAAAGAAGTTCGAGGGCGTTCCAATTTTCCATGCTGGGTTGAATCTGGCGATGCCAGTAAAGCACCATGTTATGTTGGAAAAAAGAGATGCGCCCACACGAAAGAAGCAGACCCGTGTCCATACTATGCTCAAAAGTTCCAAGCGAGGGATGCGAGAATCACACTATCCAATCCATCGTATTTGTTCCGAGTCGTCAAATCTCCAGATGGTTCATTCGGCCAGCGTGACTTCGCCATCATCGACGAGGCTCACCAGATGGAACAGTTCGTGATGGGATTGATGGAATGTCGAATCACTCACACCGACTTCAATCGAGTGTTTGGTGCGAGAACACCATTCCCAATGCACTATCATCCAGCAGATTGGAAGGATGATATTCAACGACTCTATGAGGGCGCAACCAAGACACTGGGAGTGGCGGAGGCTGACGAGGATGCAAACAAAGTCGATGAGATGAGAGCGATTGTCCAGCGCACATCTCAATTGCTGGAACTGCTTGAAGAACCGAATGATGTCGTGGTCGAACTGGACACAGACCGTCGAGGGAATCGAATCCTCATCGCCAAGCCAGTTCGTGTCAACAAAATTGCACCATCGCTATTGGACTCGATAAGTCGCCAGCGGATATTCCTATCTGCAACAATTCTCAACATTGACACCTTTTTGTCAGGTCTGGGTCTTGACGACCAAAAGACATTGTTCGTGAGAATCGTCGACTCTCCATTCCCGAAGGAGAACTTCAATGTTCACTATTCTCCATGCGGCTCAATGTCCTATTCTCGTCGAGAGGCATCGTTGCCCCGTCAAGTCAAAGCAATCGCTGGAATCATGGCTAAGTGGCCGAATAAGAGGGGTGTGGTGTTGCCTCACACTCACGCAATACGAAAGGCATTGGTCGAAGGACTCCGTGACGCTGGACTGGGCGACAGGGTTATCACTCACGATTCAAACGGTATTGCTCGACAAAAGGCACTCGACGAGTTCTTCACATCAGAGCGTGACGACCTCGTTCTCATCTCAACCTATGTCGGCGAAGGGTTCGACTTCAAGGGCAGGCTGGCCGAATGGCTCGTCATATCTAAGATTCCATATCTCTTCACTCCAGACCCGCAGGTCAAGCAGCGGATGGAACAGGATGAGCATGAATGGCGACGAGAACACGAAGGAACTCCGAAGTGTCCATACGAACCACCCAACAAATACTCCAACGGGCTTTGCAGTTCGTTCAATTGTCCGAAGCCATGTCAAGGTTGGTATAATCTCTCGACCACTTTGAAACTGGTTCAAGGCGCAGGTCGTATCAATCGAACTCCAGATGATGTTGGACATTTGTTCATCCTCGACCAGTCTTGGGATAGATACTATCGACTCAACGGCCACCTATTGCCGTCTTGGTTTAGGAATGCAATTCAACCGCCTCCAGCGTGGTTAAAGCGACATTTAGTATAGAAGTATCAAAGGTTTGGTGGGCTAAGTGGAGAACAGAACAATTGATATAGATGAACTTCTTGGGGTATTAACATGAGCATCAAGCCCCTTAGCCCACAACGCCAGATTGACATGAAGAATGTCGAGATTGAATACACCCCAAATGGTGAACCGCACTACAACACATTGAACCATTGGAACAATGAAGAATGGTTCGGCAGTAAAGCCATCGTTTATGGAACAGGAAAATACCGATTCAACCAGATTGGAACTGACGGATTTGCATGGAGTCAATACCGCTTCAATTCCAAAGACGACGCTATGGCATACCTTTGTCGTTGCCCTCATCAATTGATTCAAGTGAAAGAAGGCGACGGACAATATGAAGTTCGCACCACATACATGGAGGGATATTGAATGAAATGGACAGTTAAACTGAATGGAAAACCCGTATTCGAGAGCGACTCGCTCAAGGCCTGCACGACTTATGTCAACATGAACATCGAGAGAAGCGACGACAACCGTGTCAGCATCTCACGCATATCACCAGAGGGGTTGAGATAATGCAAAATCCATATTTCAGATACTTTGTCATTGACTTTCAAGAACCCAATTCACAGCCTGAACTGGTTCGCATGTCCAATCGGGATTATGTGTTCCGCACTATTTCAGATTGGGCTTCGTTGAATGGTTATCGAATCATCGACATGGGTCCGTCAAAACCATCTGGAACGCAGATACAATCCGTCATCAAGTTCGGAATCCGTGAAGGTGACTTTAGATGAGTGCCATTCTCCGCCGACAAGCCAAGCGTTGGCAGGCACTCGAAAAGACCGTCGGACTCCCCGACGAACTGTATGAGGCACTCGCATCTGGTCGACCCAAAGCATACGAGCGTCGAGTCATTCGCAATCTGGCGAAGAAGTCAATCATCATCTCCGACATCGGCGAGATTCGCCCGTATGAAGAGTTCAGTAAGGACTGGAACTATGACCGTTCAGTATTCGGACACACGGACAAATGCGAGTTATGTGGACACGCACCGATTGTTGAGAACTGCGTTTTGACAGATGAAAAGGGTCAAGAGATTCTCATTGGGAATACCTGCGTTCACCGATACATCGAGATTCGACACCCAGATACGGGTGAAGTCTTGAATGACGAAGAGAAGGCCAAGTTCCTCAAGGAGAACATGACCGAAGCAAAGGCCGAGTATGGTCGCCAAGAGTTCGCTCAAGCCTATCCAACGGCTCTCCAAGACCTCAAGAGGTTCGAGCGCATGATGCACTCACGAAAGCCCCTCAAGAGGCTGCATAAGACCGTAGTGAACCGTCTGGTGAAGTATGGCTATCTCGGACCCAAAACCCGCCGACAATGGGATGAGTTCATGCTGGATTCAGATAAGGAATACAACGCATACAACGCATACAAAAACCAGCAGGCTGTCGAGGCTCGTGCTCGTGCTGAACGCAATCACGAGAGAGCATCGAACTTCGCTCAACAAATCGCCAAGAACCGCAACACATGGGCGACAGAAGCAGATGAGTTCATCCAGATTGGAACAGATATGGAGGATGATTTGAATGATTGGGAACGGGCTATGGTTGGCCGTGTGCAGGCCAAAATCCGAACCAATGGTGTCGATGCCCTTCGTGGAGGATTCCTTCGATTCAGAGAGGAACTAATCGCTCGTCACATGATGAAGAATGGGTTGGATATTCCACTCCCACCAGTCGCTCAAAAATTGCGAACTGCACTTCAGGCTGGAGTTCTCAATGAATGGGAACAAGAGTTCGTCAAGTCAATCATGGGTCGATTAGCAAATGGTCGCTCGTTGTCAGCAGGGCAACAAACCGTTGTTGACAAAATACTCAAGAAGGTCAAGGCATGAAGCAATACAAATGCAAATTATGTGGCCTCACATTTGAGGGCGAGAATCGACACGCTGCTGGCGTTGGACATTTTTTATCGAAGGGTGGACATTGTTGCGACAAATGCAATCGAACAAAAGTTCTCCCAGCACGAATGCGTGGTGAACACCTTTGAGTATCGAATCCGATATGCGTCAGTTAACGACAGAGTTCATTCCCGACGAACTGGTTTTCGAGTTCAGCGGAATCGAGATGAAACGGACAGTTCATTCAGCGAGAGCCAACACCCAGACCTGCTCAAAGTGCGGGTCTGTTGGTGAAATCTGGGAGTTCAAACTGCATCCGATTGACGCTCATCCGAACTATCTGATGGCACATCGAGGCGAGAACTCATGTGGAATCCGAGTCGCATCCATCGACCCCGCAGACATTCAAGGTTGGGTTTTGAAGGAACATAACCATTGATATTCCGAAACCCTTAATAGGGCGAACCCCCAGCGACAAACATGGCGAACAAAATCCCATCACGAGCAAACAACCTCCGACAGAACAACATCGTTGAAATCCTCACCCAAATGGGCTGGAACTTCAAGCCGCTTTTCGACCAAGCAACATGGCACAACGAGTCCTCATGGCTCACACTTAGCACCATTCAGACCTGCATCCCAAGCGCAACCCAAGAGGACATGAACACTCTTGTAGCAAAGGGTCTTGTCAAGACCAGCGACGAAGTTATTGGCTTCGCTATTGTCAAGCAATCTGAAAAGGTCAAGACTGGACAATGTGCAACCACATGCTACTTCTGCGAATGCCCTCCATACCGATGCAACCAGTGAAGTGGGTTATCCACTTTCATAAGGGTGGGGAAACCACGCTTGACTCATGTCCAGCGTCGACGCTCTCCAAATTAGACAATCTGCTCTATCTGCATCTCGCTACGAAACGACACTGGTCGGGCGTGACATCGCCTTCATATTCCTATCATCTGCGAAAGGTCGAATGGACTTCACCGCTGAACACGACGGGAAACCACTTGGAAAATACAATGTCCTATCCCAGCACTCAATCGCTCGATTGGCGAAGCAATTGAAACTGCCAGACGAGGAAAAGGATGAGTTCATCGCATCTGCGTTGACCGTCGGAATCAAATTGCGAGATGGTGAATATATCCCAGCCCCGATTCCAGATAGAATCGAAATTGAAATCAACGAATACGAAGGGCGCAGTTCTTCTTTTGGTGTTATCGAAGCCGATACGATTGGCGAGTTCTTGAGCCAGCCTGATTTGCTTGACCGCATCAATGACATTCTCCATCATAGTCGAGATTCACCTTTCGTCGGCGACGATGCAAACCTCCTTCTCACATTCCTCGTGTTCCTCTCGTGCAAAACCGAGAATCCTCTCAATCTGGAGATGATTGGTGCATCCAGTTCGGGGAAAACATACTTGACATTGACGGCTCGAAACGGATTCCCAAAGTCGATGTGCATGGTGCTGGCTGGTGCATCCAAAGAGGCTCTCAAATACGACTACGACGAAGTGACCGATGACGGTGAGTTCGTCGTCAATGTAGCCAACCGTTGCATCGTGATTCTGGAGAAGGATGAGTCGTTTGCATTCATCCGTCGAATGAAGCCGTTGATGTCTGGTGACGATAAGGAACTGGTGTGGAAAACGCCAATCAAGAATGAAATGACGGGCGAGATTGAAACCCGTGACTTCATCATTCGTGGACAACCATCGTTCATCACTCTCACTACACGCAACCCATCGGAGGCTGAACAAATCACCCGTCAATTGCTGATGACACCCGACACTACACCAGAGAAGGTCAATGCGGTTGTATCGAACATATTATCGGCTAAGGCTCGCCCAGAGGATTTGTTCATCCACGAGGATTTGCATCTGCTACAAGCGGCGATGCTCAAGGCCAAGAAGCGAAAGGTTCGCAACATATTCGCCCCGCTGATGGCCGAGTTCTTTCCTGCAAAATCAGCATCTCACCAGCGTGACATCACCAAAGTTCTGTCGATTATCGACACCATCTCGTTGGTTCATCAAAATCAACGCCCGACTCACACCATCAACGACGAAACATGGATATTGAGTTCGATAGAGGATAATGTTCTCGGATTGATTCTCTGCGACTTGGTTCTTCGAGCATCTCTATCTGGAGTTCCCGAAGATTCGTGGGTCGTGATGAATCAAATGAAGAAAATGGCCGATGCGAGTCGAGCATTAACGGAGGATGCCATCCTCCAGTGGTTGCACATTCACGCATTCTCATGCTCTAAGAACGCCCTCAAGGAGAAGCATCTGCCAACCCTTGAGGATGCTGGTCTGGTCGAAGTCAAGCGTCGTGGCGGTGGTCGTGGCGGTGGTCGAAAGACATGGAGTATCGTCAAGAGCAGGTCTGGATTGATGGACACTTATGCACTCGCACCACTTTTCATTGAAGCAGTTCGCAAACATTTGCCAGCAACATTGGTCGACTTCGATGACATTCTATCGAAGGCCGACCCAGCCGAAGCAATTTGCAGGCTGGTTGGGAATGACGCTGATTTATTGAAGTCGATAGGTTGCTCAACAAAGAAGGAATCTCAAATCTGGCGTTCTCTAATCCTGCCGAACTATCTGAATAAATCCGCAGTTCGTGGAATGTTCTATGAGATTGTTGGGGATTCTCCACACCGACCCACCCTCTTTGGGTCGAGATGTTCGTGGCTTGATGAGAGCATCGAGTCGAAGGCAACAGACGCCCTTGAAGCCAAGCGAGATGTGCGTGTGAAGGTTCAAAAATTGGCTCAAACAGCCGTTGAGTCCACCGA
>Ga0315321_10002037_pt1 | contig 15707 bp, 11 predicted proteins | sample M180m21515metaG_FD_203464 | JGI IMG/M metagenome (GOLD analysis project Ga0315321, IMG submission 203464) | Ammonia-oxidizing marine archaeal communities from Monterey Bay, California, United States - M1 80m 21515 | ecosystem: Environmental > Aquatic > Marine > Intertidal zone | place: USA... | reverse complement strand
GAAAGGCTGAAAAGATTGCTGGGATTCATGACTACACCTCCGTGCATTCAGTGAATCATATTGCCGGTCTGCCCGCGAGGTTAATGCGGGTGTCCAGCTACCTTGACACGGTTCCGATGTAATCAATGGGTATTCAGCCATAAGTTGGCAATAATAGGATTTTTACGTAGTGACTTAGCCGTACCCGCGATTTGGAACAGCCAAATAGGCGATTGAAGGATATGATACGATCGCACCGTTTCAAGTTGCTGATTATTCGGAAACGAACCTACGCATCGACCTAAATCAACAACGGGTCGTCACATTGTCAATTTAGCAGTCGGATTACTCCCCAATTAGGGCGATATTATGCAAACAGGTCGCCACGCATTCGCGCGCGGGCACTAAACCTACTGCCTGCTTCAAAATTGCCGCGAGTGCTCGATAAGGCAGTGGCTGAACTGATACCTGACGAGTTACAAAATGGGTCGAATCAAACACGAAACCATATCAATATGCTCCATCCATCGCAGGACGCACCAACATGCCACCCATGGCCATGAACATCAAAAACTACGCCGGCACACTCGGGCAGCTCGTGCCCCTCGCCATGCGGCGGGAGACCTGCCAGATGATGGAGTTGGCCACCTTGAATGCATTCTATCTTACATTCGCCAACACGAATTGACTGTGCAGCGTCACATCGTGGTAGGCGCCGGTCACAGCGCCTTCAGTGCCGCTCTAACCTCCGCCTTCAGCGGGTCGGCTTCTAGGAGCCGGGGCATGGTGGCTTGCCAGTTTTGGCGGGCGGTGGCTTTGTCACCGCGGGCGGCGGCGGCTTGGCCTAGGCGCCAGAGGGCCTGAGGGTTTTTCGGCTCACGGACAATGACGCGATCGAAGGCTTTTTCGGCTTCCGGCGTTACCTGCCCGTCATTGGCCGCGATTTCAATCTCTGCATACTGAATCAACAAGCCGACATTGGCCGGCTGAAGCTTCAGCGCACTGGCGAGCGCGCCTGCCGCATCTGACTTCCGATCCAGCACCATGTAGGCATTCGCGAGGCGGAGCCAGCCTTGATAGTTGTTCGGGTCCTCTTCGAGCTTACCGGCCAAGCCATCCACCATGCCTTGGATCATCGCCATACGATCTTCCGGCGTCATGTCCTGCGCCGCCTGCATTTGCTCCTGCGTCGGGCCAGGTTCTGAGGCGGCACCGGTTGCATCAGAAGTGGGTGCGGCAGAAGCAGGAGCCGAAGGTATCGCAGCCGTCGGGGCTGCCGTTCCTGGACGGCCTTCCAATTCCTGAATCCGCTCAAACACGGTATCGGCCCAAGGGGCTTTAGGCGGAGCGCTGGCCAGCAAGGTCTTCAAAGCCGCAATAGCACCAGGACGGTCATTCTTCTCCAGATACGCCAGCGCCAGATAGAAGCGCGCGCGGGGATCATCCGGTTGGATCGCCAAAATCTGCTCGAACGCCGCTTCTGCTGCTGGGATGACACGGCCATCTGCTGCAGCAACGAGGGTTTCACCATATTCGCCGATCAAGTCTGCATCCGGCGGATCCGTGAGTTCTACGGCTGAAGCAAAGGCTTTCGCCGCATCGTCCATCCGCCCCGTGGCCACATAGGATCGGCCAAGCAAGCCCCAGCCCTCTGCATCCTTCGGATTATCCTTAAGGCGAGCTTCCAATTGGGTGATCAACGCCTCGAAACTATCTGCCGGGGCCTCTGCACCATCCCCATGGTTAGAGGCCACGGTAACGGGGTTCGCCGGGCGTTGGCTTGGCCTGTCTGGTGTCTCCAAACTGGCGACGGTAGCTTGAACCGCAGCGCCAAGGCTGGCGAATGCAGCGACCGCGAACATCATCGCTGTTGGCCATACTGGCTTTGGCCGCGCCGAGAGCATGCGCATCATGGTCCAGCCCGCGATAACAAGTGCGATAACTGCGGCAGAGATCCAAAACACCATGGCGGACGAAGCTCCTGAGGTAAAACGCATTCTGGCGACACATTTATGGTAGCGCGTTAACGCCAGCATTGGCGAAGTCGCCGTAGCACAGTATGATTGCCTACCAGTCCTTTAGAGCCGCCGCAAATAAACTGCGGAACATACAGAACAATTATGCCGGATTCGTCACAAAACAAGACTGGTTTGGCGGACGACGCAGCCTTGGCGGCGCGGCTCGTTGCCGGGGACCATGCGTTAGCCGATCAACTCCTGGCGGAGTTGCGGCAGAGTCGTTTGCTGAATCAAGTCGCAGAAGCCGTCAACGGCTCCGGTGGGCTGGACGCTATCTTGCCACGCCTGGTCAGCTTGATGGCGGCGGCGCTCGACGCAGATCGCGCAACGCTTTTCTTGCATGATGCTGAAGCACAGCAACTGTTTTCCCGCGTGGCTAGCGATAGCGGTGTGTTGGAAATTCGGATACCACAAAATGGCGGTATCGCTGGCGCAGTATTCAGGTCTGGCAAAGCTGAACGCATTGATGACGCTTATGCCGACACGCGCTTTAATCGTGCGGTAGACAAGTCCACCGGCTACAAGACCGAAACCATCCTGGCCGCCCCTGTTCTAGCAGCGGACGGCCGGACGGTTGGGGTGGTGCAGCTTCTCAACAAAGCTGGCGGCCCGTTCACAGAGGCCGATCAAGACCAGACCTTGTCCATGGCCCGGCAGGCGGCTTCCGCGCTAGAGAAAGCCTGGCTGCATGAGCGGCTGGAGCGCGCCAAGCAGGATGAAACCAAGCTGCTTGAAATGGCGGAATGGGTCTCATCAGAATTAGACCTGGATCGCCTGCTCAGTCGCGTTGGCGACGCAACTATGGAGCTGTTGGACTGCGAACGCGCCACAATCTTCGTGCTGGCCCCAGATAAGAACGAGCTTGTCTCCCGTGTCGCCAGCGGCGGCGATGTCAAAGAAATCCGCATTCCAACCGGTGCTGGTGTGGCGGGCGCTGCGTTCATGAGCAACAAAATTGACAATGTGCCGGATGCCTATGCGGACCCGCGCTTCAATCAAGCCGTCGATAAAGCGACGGGCTTCAACACCCGCTCAATTCTGGCATCCCCAATCCTGGATCGGAACGGCGCATCCGTTGGCGTTGTGCAAGCGCTGAACAAGCGTGGTGGGCCATTTGGGCCAGATGAAGAGCGGCGCGTGCGCGCATTCTCATCCCAACTCGCCGTCGCCTTACAGAACGCACAGCTGTTCTCAGACGTTTTGTCTTTGAAGAACTACAATGAAGGCATCCTGAAATCTTTATCCAACGGTGTCGTAACGCTGGATGCAGATGGCGCGCTCGTTAAAGCCAATGAGTCAGCCGAGCGTATTTTGGGTTTCGATCTGGCCAAATCCAGTAACGCCCCGCGTGAGGCAGATACTCTATTCGGCGCACACAATGAATGGATTTTGAAAAGCATCGACTATGTAACCCGCACCGGTGCTGACGATTACCACGCCGATGCGGACTTCGCCCTTTCCGACGGCTCCAAGGTTTCTATCAACCTGACAGTCTCACCATTGCGTGGCGTTAAGGATGAGCCGTTGGGCTGTGTCCTTGCGTTCGAAGACATCACGTCTGAGAAGCGCGTCCGTGGCGCCATGTCTCGCTACATGGCGAAAGAAGTCGTCGATCGCTTGCTAGAGGCAAACACGATGGCGCTTGGCGGCGAGGCCGTTGAAGCGACCGTGCTGTTCTCTGATATCCGGCGCTTCACCTCACTGTCGGAAGGCATGAGCGCCCGAGGCGTGGTTGAATTGCTGAATGAATACTTCACCGATATGGTCGAGGTGATCTTTAAGCGCGGCGGCGTGCTCGACAAATATATCGGCGACGCAATCATGGCCGTATTCGGCGCGCCCATAGCAACGGGCCGCCATGCCGATGACGCTGTGGCGACGGCGACGGACATGAAACTCGCCCTCGCCATCCTGAATACCCGCCGGATTGAGCGCGGCCAGGAGCCCATTGATATCGGCATTGGCTTGGCGACGGGCGAAGTGCTTTCCGGCAGCATTGGGTCAGAGAAACGCCTGGATTATACGGTCATTGGCGACAGTGTGAACCTAGCGTCGCGCATGGAGGGTGCCACCAAACATTATGGTGCCGGAATTCTTCTATCTGAAACAACGGTTGTCGCCCTTAAAGATGACCACCTGATCCGCCCCGTTGATTTGATCCGCGTTAAAGGCCGGGAAACGCCGGTCGAAATGTTTGAGGCGCTAGACCATGCCGCTAAGCTTGAAGGTGATCCGGTGCGAGCGATGCTGGACCAATATCAACGTGCAATCAAGGAATTCAGGGCGCGGAATTGGGCAGCGGCCAGCATGGCATTTCAGCAAGTTCTTGATGTTCGCCCAGGCGATGGTCCGGCGAAAGTATATCTAAGCCGTTGCCGCTATTATCAGGAAACCCCGCCGCCTGATGACTGGGACGGCGTGTGGCAAATGTCTGAGAAATGACAAAAAATTAAGCACCAATGCTCGCTCGTGACTAGCGCGAAGCAGGATTCCGCCATAAGCTTGTCATATTGCTAGCCTAAATAGGCTGGGATTAATTGAAATTGGCATACCGGCAGCCGTGCTTCGCGGCCCGGCAAGGGTGGCGAACAACCAGATGCGCCTGCGGATACTAAAGCATGGATTTGGGCTGGTTCTTGCCTGCCTCATGCTGTCCGCATCCCCCGCCATAGCCGATACCCCTGCCCCATCGGGCGCCATTATTGAAACCATCCGCCATGGCGCGCTTGATTTAAAGGCTCGGCACGTCCGCCCACCGGGTGCTGGGCTTGATACGATCATACTGATCCATGACACGCTCGGCGGATTTGAATCGACCCTGATTACCGAATTGCAAACTGCACTCGCGGAGGATGGCCTCAGCACGCTTGCGATTAACTTAAGCCTTGGCGTGAGCGCCCGCATGACAGCGTTCGAATGCAATGAACGCCATCGCCATCGCCATGAAGATGCGCTTGAAGAAATTGATGCCTGGGCAGATTGGCTGCTGGGTGAAGGCCTAGGACCAGTAGCGTTGGTCGGTCATGGCCGTGGTGGTGCACAGATTGCGTGGTATCTGGCAAAGACGGGCGGCAGGCACGTCAATGCTGCTGTGCTCCTGGCACCAAGCGGATGGACGCCCCGCTCTGCAGATCTGGAATATCGCGCGCGCTACACAAATGGCATCGCCGCATTGTTGACCCGGATCGCAAGCTTCAAGCCTGATGACTACATCGACAATGTGCCTTTCCTGCACTGCGGCTCCGTCGTTGCGACCCGTGCTTCAATCAGCAGCTATTATGGCGTTGAGCCCAAGCGGGATGCGCCAACCGCCCTTGCAGCTGTCAAAACACCCGTGCTGGCGCTACTCCCTGACCCGCTATCGGATAACGACGACGTCACGAAGCGCCTCTCCGCCGTAAAAAACCAATCTGTCAGCGTCCGCCCCATCCCCGATGCTGACGCCCAGTTCTCAAGCGACGCATTACCTGTCGTGGTGAAAGCGATTGAGGCCTATTTGCAGAGCTTGCAGCCTACAAAAAACTAAGCCGCAACCGGAACCCGCCGCTATCGCTGCGTGTGGGCCGTGTTGGCACCTTCGAAATAACGAACAACGCCTGATGCAATGGATTCTGCAATTTCCTGGCGGCCCGCTTTGCTATTGAGGCGCTTGGCGTCCTCGGCATTTGACAGAAAGCCGAGCTCGATTAGGACAGATGGCACATCCGGCGCTTTTAGCACCGCAAATCCCGCAGACCGTTTTGGGCGATTGAGCAGCGGTACAGTGTTGGCCATGGCGAACAGAAGGTCGTCTGCGGCGGCGGAGGATTGGTTTTTCGTCTCCCGCTGCGCCAAATCAATTAAAATGCCGACGACTTCTTTCGGCCCATCGTTCAGCGGTGCGCCACCAATCAAATCCGCCGCATTAGCCTGTCGGGCAAGCCGGTCAGCCTCCCGGTCAGAAGCGCGTTCGGATAGCGTATAGAGCGACGCGCCGGCAACATGACGGTCCGGATGGGAATCTGCGTGCAACGCGATGAACAGATCCGCCTTCGCTTTCCGCCCCCGCCGCACGCGCTCACGCAAGCGCAGGAAGATATCGGAGCTGCGGGTTAGCACGACCTTGTAGCCGCCACGCCGCTCCAGCCGCCGTTTCAATTCTTTGGCGACGGCTAGATTCACCCGCTTCTCAATCACCCCGCCGACACCTGTAGCACCGGGGTCCTGGCCGCCATGGCCGGCATCAATCACGATGATCCGCTTAGGCAACGCCTGCCGTTGCGGCTGCCCTGCTGGCTTCGGGCGAAGCTTGCCGTAAATCTTGGAAGGCGGGTGTTTATTGTAAGCGAGATCCACAACAAGACGGTTCTTGCGGGACCCAGCCGCCGCTAGCAGGCCCGCCGATTGAATGGCACTACTGCGCTTTAGATCGAACACCAAGCGGTAGATATCTGGTCGGAATTGGCCATGTCGAAGCCCTGTGACCCCGGCGACGGCAAGGCTTGCAGGGCTCGCGCGCCATGCGCCCGTAGGGAGATCAACCACCAATCGTGCCGGAGACTGCAGCGCGAAGGCCCGAAAATTGACTGCATGCGATAGATCGACGACTAACCTGGCACCGCCCGCTTTCGTAGCCCCCCGCACCCCCAGCACATCGGCGCGGACAGGCAGAGGCGCGGCCGCCTGCAAGACTGCCAAAGCCAAGATCGCCAATATGAAGAAAGTGCGCTGCATCAATATGATTCGCCCTGTTGTTAGAGCGCCGTCAAAATGCAGAAACTGACGAATCAGCGCAAGGCCTATGTCGATTTTGATTGTTATTAGTGCTGTCTCTCTCTAAAAGATCTATTTGGGTTCATGTTTTGACGTGCCGCCCCCTTGCCGCAACGAGTCAGAAACGCCTGAAATATGGCGGACATGCGCGGGGGCGCCGTCAAAGAAGGCCTTTATTGGCGGAAAATCGCCGTATGGGTCGAATCTTGTTGAGTTTCACATCTAATTGCTTGCGGAAGTTCCGTTCCGGCATGTGCGTCGTTGAAAGACACAATCGATCCCCCCTTAAGGCAAGCGCGCTTCGACGCGCCCAAGACGTTGGGGTTCGGCCATATCAGCAATCTGCGTCGGAGCGTTCGCGCCCGACGCCGCTAAAATTGCGTTCTTTCATACAGTTTGAACCGTCCGATCCCCAATTGGGCTCGGTCGTTCTAAGGCGCCCGCGCCGGCCTGAAGGGCCCGCGAGGGAGAATACCCCCAATGTCCAAGTCTATGTTAATCGATGCCGCGCAGCCGGAAGAAACGCGCGTGGTGGTGCTAGGCCCTAACGGCCTAGAAGAATTTGACTTTGAATCGTCATCCCTTCGCACACTGAAGGGCAATATCTATCTGGCGAAAGTCACACGGGTTGAGCCAAGCTTGCAGGCGGCGTTCGTCAGCTATGGCGGCAATCGCCATGGCTTCCTGCCGTTCAACGAAATCCACCCAGATTATTACCGCATTCCCATCGCGGACCGAGAGGCGATTGCTGAGGCCGCTGCCGCTGAGCGCGCCGACCGTGTCGAGGACGAAGAAGATGACGACGAGGATGACGTCATCGAAGCAGAAGCCGCAGATGTTACCGAAGACAGCGCAGCTGACTCCGATGACACCTCGGACGATGATGCCTCAGACGATGACACGTTGGAGGTTGAAGCCTCAGATGATGGCAATGCCGTAGAAGCATCTGCAGAGGCTGCTGACGATGACGGCGACAGCACCAGCACCGAAGACGGTGATGACGGCGAAAATGGCGACGGCCGCTCCATGGCTATGTCCGCTGAGAGCACCGAAAACAAAATTGAGAAGACTGACGACGACGCGGAGGCTGCAGAAGCAGACACGACTGAGGGAAGCACGGACGAGCAACCAGCAGATGCTGCTGAAGAGCCAGTAGCTGAAGCGGCACCTGAAGCGGAAGAAGCCGCAGCGGATGACAGCGCCGCACCCGAAGCGAGCGCTGAACCAGAAGCAGACGCAAAAGCCGAGACCGAAGACGCCTCCAGCGGATCAAGCGCCAAAGACGAGGAAAGCACCGACGCTGAGCCTACCGCGCGCACACCCCGCAAGCGGCGCAACACACGGAAATCCCAGCCACGCCGTCACTACAAGATCCAAGAGGTCGTGAAACGCGGCCAGGTCATGCTGGTCCAGGTTTCCAAGGAAGAACGCGGCGGCAAGGGTGCAGCCATGACCACATATATCTCCCTCGCCGGGCGGTATTGTGTGCTGATGCCGAACACCGGCAAAGGCGGCGGCGTTTCCCGGAAAATCACAGACGTCAAGGATCGCAAGCGCCTTAAAGGCATCATCGACGATCTGGAACTGCCCCAGGGCATGGCGACGATTGTCCGAACAGCAGGCACTAGCCGCACCAAAGCGGAGATCAAACGCGATCATGAATTCCTGTTGCGATTATGGGATGAAATACGCGAACGAACGCTGACCTCCACCGCCCCTGCCCTCATTTATGAGGAGGCAAGCCTGGTCAAGCGGGCGATCCGCGATCTGTATACCCGCGATATTGATTCCGTCTCCGTGCAAGGCGACGGCGCTTACCGTGAAGCCAAAGACTTCATGCGCTCCCTGATGCCGAGCCATGCGAAGCGTGTGCAGCCCTACAAAGAAACCACGCCGCTTTTCCAGAAACACGGCGTCGAAGGCCGGTTGGAAACCCTGTTTGACCCGATTGTGCTGCTGCCGTCTGGCGGCTACCTGGTTATCAACCAAACCGAAGCATTGGTAGCGGTTGACGTGAACTCTGGCCGCTCCACCCGTGAGCGGAACATTGAGGAGACCGCAGTCAACACCAACAAAGAGGCCGCGGTTGAGGTGGCCCGCCAGCTGCGTTTGCGCGAATTGGCCGGCATCGTGGTTATCGACTTCATCGATATGGATGAGCGGCGCAACAATGCTGCCGTCGAGCGTAAGCTGAAAGACGCCCTGAAGGTTGACCGCGCCCGCGTGCATGTGGGCCGGATGAGCCCGCTTGGCCTAATGGAAATCTCCCGCCAGCGCCTGCGTCCATCCATGTTCGAAACCAGCTTCCATGAGTGCCCAAGCTGCTCTGGTCTTGGCCGCGTTCGCTCACTTGAAAGCAATGCGTTGGGCGTACTGCGCGCGGCGGAAGACGCCGCCAATGCAGCCGGCAATGGTGCTGATATCGCCGTAACGGCGGCGACGGATTGCATCATGTATATCCTGAACAACAAGCGCGATATCGTCGCCCGCATCGAAGAAAGCTACGGCGTGCGCATTCTGTTCAAACAGGATGACAAGATGGCACCGCATGAGCGGAAGGCCGAAATCATCCGCCAGGGCGAAGGTGGTGGCACGCTTGCCGCTGCACCTAAAGCCAAACCCGCACGCCAGGAAGAACCTGAAGCACGCGAAGGTGGCCGTGAAGAGAGTCGTGGCCGTGGTCGCGGTCGCAACTATCGCGGTGGCGATAAGGATGACCGCGGCGAAAAAGAAGGCCGCGGCGGTCGCCGTGGGCGCGGTGGGCGAAATCGCAGTCGCAATGCTGAAGACACCGAAGACGCAACAGCAACGGCTGAGGCCACGCCAGCAACTGATACGGACGAAGATGGCGGCAACCGTCGTCGCCGGGGTCGCCGTGGCGGTCGCCGCCGGGGTCGGAATGGCGAAAATGATGAGAACGGCGAAGCGGATGTGAACGCAGATGTCGCAACGCCAGAGACCGAAGGCGAGGCCGCAAATGCTCCGCCTAAGGCAGATGGTGAAGCCGGCGAAGAATCCGGCGGCCGCAAGCGTCGCCGCCGGGGTCGTGGCCGTGGCCGCAACCGGAAGTCCAACGATGGCGAGAACCAAACGGTAGACGAAGCAGGTGAAGGTTCAGCAGACGCAAGCGCTGAAGCTGCACCGGTAACGGAAGAAGGCACGCAGCCAGAAGCTGAAGCTGTTGCCGATACACCGGCTGAAGCGCCAGTTGAAGCTACAGCAGAACCGGCACCCGCCCCTGTTGAAGCCGTCGCCGAGCCCGCGCCAGAGCCGGAACCTACACCAGAGCCAGAACCCGTCGTGGAAGTAACGCCGGAGCCTGTCGCTGAAACCGCTCCTGAGCCTGAGCCTGAAAAGCCCGCTGGTCCGCCTAAATCTGGCTGGTGGCGTCGCCTCAGCTCCTAGCATTCTAACCTAACGCCCTAAACGGAAAGGTCCCCCAAGATGACCGGCCGCATGTTCCTGCAAACGCCTGGGCCCACGAATATCCCTGACGATATTCTAAGCGCCATGCACCGCCCGGCGGAAGATTTCTCCACGCCGGAATTCATCGCCACCATGACGGCGATGTTCAGTGAGCTGAAAGACCTGTTCGCGACCACCGGCGAAGTCTTCGCCTATATCGCCAACGGCCATGGCGCATGGGAAGCCTCCATCGTCAACCTCCTTTCCCCTGGTGACCATGTGCTGGTGCCGGAAACGGGGCGGTTTTCCGTCGTGTGGCGGGATATGATCAAGGCGTTCGGCATTACTGCGGAAGAGATTCCGAATGACTGGCGGAGTGCTATTGACCCGCAAAAGGTCGAGGATGCATTGCGCCGGGATACCGAACGCAAGATCAAAGCCGTGCTGATCGTCCATGTGGAAACTGGCACCGGCTCCGTCACGGACCTGCGCGCCATTCGTGCGGCGATTGATGCAGCGGGCCACCCGGCGCTACTAGTGGTGGACGCCATCGCATCCTTTGGCTGTCATGAACTGAAAATGGATGAAATGGGCGTCGACTGCGTAATCGCGGCTTCCCAAAAAGGCCTGATGATGCCAATCGGCCTATCGTTCACGGCAGCTGGCCCGAAGGCGATGGAAGTGTCTGAGAAATGCACGGCCAACCGGGAATATTGGTCCTGGAAAAGCCGGATGGCGCTGGAAATGTATCGGCGCTTCTGCGGCACTGCACCCATGCATATGGTCTGGGGCTTGATGCGGACCATGGAGAAAATCCGGGAAGAAGGCATCGACAACATCATCGCCCGCCATGCGCGCTTGGGCGAAGCCGCGCGCCGGGCCGTCGGCGTATGGGCCGAAGGGGGTGCGATGGAGTTCAATACGATTGATCCTGCGGCCCGCTCCAACTCCATCACCTGCATCCGCACGCTGGGAGATACGGACCCGGACGCGATCCGCACCATTGCGCGGGAGAAATTCAACGTGAGCCTTGGCGGCGGATTGGCTGACCTCAAAGGCATGGCCTTCCGCATCGGCCATATGGGGGAGATGAATGAACCCATGCTGCTCGGCGCACTCGGCGGCCTGGACGTCACGCTGAAACACATGGGCGTCCCCCATGGCGATGGCGCGCTGGATGCCGTAACCAAATATCTGGCTGAAACCGCTTAGCGCCGTATCGCACCCAAAGGAGATCTCCGCATGGCCCGCGTACCTTACATGGACGCTGATGATCTGCCGGAGGAGCATAAGCATCTCCTCAACCGGCCAATCAACCTGTTCCGCGCGCTGGTGCATTCACCGGGGGCGGCCAAGGCGATGTCTGGCTTGGGGGGCTATATCCGCCATGGCTCGAAGCTAGATGGGCGGGTGCGCGAGCTGGCGATCCTGCAAGTCGGCTGGCTCGCCAAAAGCCCGTATGAATGGTCCCACCACGTCAAAATCGGCAAAGATTTCGGCCTGACAGACGCTGATATCGAAGCGCTGAAAGCCGAAACGGCAGGCGAGACAACCCATCTCTCCCCCCTGGAACGCCTAGCCCTAAAAGCCGCCCGCGAAATGGCGGCTGATGGCGGCGAAATGCAGGCGGAAACCTTCAACGCCTTGGAAGCCCACCTCCCCCGCGACCTCCTCATAGACCTCACCATCACCATCGGCTTCTACTGCGCCATAGTCCGCATCCTCCCCTCCATCGGAATAGACGTAGAGGACAGCTACCAGCCGTACTTGGATGCGCATCCGTTGCCGGAGTAGGCGGCTAGGTCAATCCAGCGGCCTGAGGCCCGCAAGCGTCCCTTCGCGCGGCCCGCGATAGGTCATGTGCAGTCTGTTCGGCGCCGCCCGCGCCCAGGCACGGGCTTCGTGGCCAACCCAGACGGGATAGCCTTTTTCAGTTGGCCGGGGTGGGGGAAAAGCGGGAGCATAGGTGTGGCCAAGATTCTTGTTGGACATGACCTTGTTCAGCGCCCGCATGATCTTTCGCGCCAATTTCATATCCTCAGGCCGTTCCTGTCGGCATCGGAAGTATATTTCGCCTTCCGGTACGAACTCGACATCCCCGCCGGGTAGTTCCTCTGTCCGAATATAGCCGCAGAACCGGATAGGGCCATTCGGGTACCATTTACCCGGCCAGCAGTTATCCAAATTTTCTGACGTGATAACGGGTGGAATAAACACAGTGTCTTCGTCTGCATATTTTCCCTTGCGGCTCAATATTGTCGGCAAACGTTTCAATAGCTCTTTGCCCGGCGGAACGACCGTCGGTGCGGCAGCCCGCGCGGCAAGTGCAAGAGCGCCAAGCACGGCAGCAGGCGCAATCGCGACTTCCACACCTGGATCAACCGGTTCAACAGGCGCATAACCAAGGTCGTTCGGTCGAACCTCCGAAACGAGCGGCGCGCCATGGAGGCCAGCGTTTGTTTCGCCGGTCGCCAAGCTGGCGGTTTGAACGCTACCGCCAATGTCGGGAGCTGACGGTCCGCTTTGTAACCAGGGCTTTGAAACTTCTCCTAATGCATAGGCAATCAGATCATTCGGCGCGACGGGAACTTCCGGTTTGGCGACCGACTGTGGGGCTGGCATTGATGGTTTTAAGCCTGCCGCCTGCATATCCCGCAGACGTCGGAGAGCCGGAATGACAGCAGCTTGGGTCTGAGGGCCGTAGGCAGCGTCCTCTGATAGATTGGCATTATTATTCCTGTTTTGTTCTTTGTGGACGCTCCTCGTTGCCTGGTCAAGCGCAGGCGTCCGTTCGCCGGTTAAAGCTTTGTCGCTTACATCAAGATAGCCTAGCTCGCTGAGATTGCGGGCGGCAGTGGCCACATCAGGGGCGCGATTGGAGCGCTCTGGGCCAACAGAGGACTGCAGGTAGTCATTCCGCTCACTAGGCGGCCTTACGTCGGGCGCTTTGCGAAGTATGTCTGGATCAGTTGGATTGAAGAATATTATGAGGCGTCCCTTGTTTTATTGCAGGACGCCTTTTATGAACATTAAGGGAACATATTTCAAGCGATATTTTGCCGCTCTTACGAACTCCCCAGCGTCAATAAATTCTCCACTGGCTTATATAGCTCCTCTAGATATGCCACGTCTGCCGTATCCAGCGTAATCTCCGCCGCCGCCACGAGTTGATCCAGTTGTTCCACCCGTGAGACGCCGATAACGGGGGCGGTGATCTCTGGTTTGTTCTGTAGCCAGGCGACCGCGATTTGGGCGGAGGTATGACCGGTGCGGGCAGCTACTTCCTGAACACGGGCGGCAATTTGGAAATCCATTTCGCCGCGGTAGAGGCCGCTGGTGCGTTTGGCGTCTGCGCCCTTGGAGCGGGCGGTCGAGCCTGCGTCCAACCCGCCTTTATACGCGCCCGTCAGGATGCCGCGCGCCAGGGGGCTCCAGGGGGTGAGGCCGATGCCTGTGGCGATGCAATAGGGGTTCATCTCCCGCTCTTCCTCACGGTAGATCAGGTTGTAGTGGTTCTGCATGGAGATGAACTTGGTCCAGCCTTGCCGCTCCGCCAGCATCTGCAATTCCGTAAACTGCCAGGCGAACATGCTGGATGCACCGAGATAGAGCGCCTTCCCGGATTTCACCACATCATGCAGTGCTTCCATCGCTTCCTCGATGGGGGCAGAGGCCGCGCCCAAGCCGCCATGGGGGTGGCGGTGGATGATAAGCTGGTCCACGTAATCCACGCCCAAGCGCTTCAGGCTGGCGTCAATCCCCTCCATAATGTGCTTGCGGGAAAGGCCGCCCTGGTTCGGGTTCCGGCCCATGGGTGCTGAAAGCTTGGTGGTGAGAACGTATTTCTCCCGCGCTGTTAGCCCACGCAAAATCTCGCCCGTGACTTCCTCTGAGGCGCCGAGGCCATAGACATCCGCACAGTCGAAGTAATACAGGCCGTGGTCGAGCGCTGCCTTGAAGATCGGCTTCGCATCATCAATCGAAAGCGTCCAATCCCCCTGATGCCCCCTGCCCGGCACGCCAAAATTCATGGTGCCAAGGCATAACTGCGAAACGCTGAGACCGGATTGGCCGACTTGGCGGGATTTAAGCATGGGAGATTATCCTTCGTAGCCGGATTGGATGAGGCGGGCGGCCTCTAGTGCTGAATATGTCAGGATGGCGTCTGCGCCCGCGCGTTTGAAGCTGATGAGGGCTTCCATCATGGCGCGGTCGTAATCCAGCCAGCCGCGTTCGCCCGCCGCTTTCAGCATGGAATATTCGCCGGAGACATTGTAGGCGACGGTTGGCATCTGGAATGTGTCTTTGACGCGGCGGATGACGTCCAGATACGGCAGGCCCGGCTTCACCATAACCATATCCGCGCCCTCAGCGATATCCAACGCCACTTCGCGCAAGGCCTCATCAGTGTTGGCGGGGTCCATCTGGTAGGTCTTCTTATCGCCTTGCCCCAAGAGCGTAGAGGAACCAATGGCGTCCCTGAACGGCATGTAATAGGCGCTGGCATATTTCGCGGCGTAGGAGAGGATGCGGACATGGCCATGCCCCGCCTCATCCAGCGCTTTGCGGATAGCGCCAACGCGGCCGTCCATCATGTCCGAGGGTGAAATTACGTCGCAACCAGCATCCGCCTGCAGCACGGATTGGGCGCAAAGCACTTCAATCGTCTCGTCATTGACCACATAGCCTTCGCGCACCAGCCCATCCTGGCCGTGGCTGGTGAAGGGGTCGAGCGCTGCATCGCACACAATGCCGATATCGGGCGCTTCCGCTTTCACCGCCTTAATCGCCTGCACGACGATATTGTGGGGGTTGAGGGCTTCGGAGCCGTCTGGGTCTTTCTTCGCTTTCTCAATCTCCGGGAAGATGGCGACGGCGGGAATGCCGAGGTCCGCAGCTTCACGGGCGGCTTCGGCAATGCGGTCCGGGCTCCAGCGGAATTGACCGGGCATGGCGTCGATTTCTTCTTTCTTACCCTCGCCCTCGGCCACGAAAATCGGCCAGATGAAATCATCCACCGTGACGATATTCTCGCGCACCAGGCGACGGTTCCAATGGTCCCGCCGGTTACGACGCATGCGGATTTGGGGATAAGCGCCGGTGGTCATGACAGAAGTCCTTCGCGGAAAAATACCAATTTGGCCGAATTATACTGTGCCAAACGATGTCACGCGATGGAACCAATGTCACATCATGGATCGCGTTCCGGATTGATCACACTCCATCGCACAGTTAAACCCTATGGGGCCCGCCCAGGAGAATAACGCCGATGGATTTTAATCTCACCGAAGACCAAACGGCGTTCCAGGATGCCGCCCGCCGTTTCGCCGCAGATAAGCTCGCCCCCCACGCTGCCAAATGGGACGAGGAATCCATCTTCCCGGTGGACGTGATGCGGGAAGCGGCAGCACTTGGTTTCGCGGGAATTTATGTGTCCGAAGATGTGGGCGGCTCTGCACTGACCCGGACAGACGCTGCGCTGATTTTTGAGGCGCTGGCACAAGGCTGCACCTCCACATCGGCTTTCATGTCGATCCACAATATGTCTGGCTG
>Ga0315321_10002034_pt1 | contig 15711 bp, 9 predicted proteins | sample M180m21515metaG_FD_203464 | JGI IMG/M metagenome (GOLD analysis project Ga0315321, IMG submission 203464) | Ammonia-oxidizing marine archaeal communities from Monterey Bay, California, United States - M1 80m 21515 | ecosystem: Environmental > Aquatic > Marine > Intertidal zone | place: USA... | reverse complement strand
GAGCGCGTCAAACTCTGGTTGCCAACCCAGTTCACTGCGCGCCCGGCTCGAATCGGCAACCAAGGTCGCTGGATCGCCCTCACGTCGGACGTCATCGATCACTTCAAAATCGACGCCGCTCACCTTCTTGGCAATATCGACGACTTCTTGGACCGAAAATCCTTGGCCATTACCGAGGTTAAAACACTCGGTTTTCTGGCGACTCATGAGGCGCTTCAGGGCGAGCTCATGAGCCGAGGCGAGATCACAGATATGGATGTAATCACGGACGCAGGTGCCATCCGCAGTAGGATAGTCACGACCAAAGATCTTAATGTTTTTGCGTTGCCCAGTTGCCGCTTGCAAAATCAGCGGGATCAAGTGGGTCTCCGGTTCATGGCATTCACCGAGCTCTCCGCTTGGGTGGGCTCCGGCTGCATTGAAATACCTGAGCCGAACCGATCGCAGATTGTAGGCTCGATCGTAATCATCAAGCATCTGCTCAACCATCCACTTGCTGCGTCCATAAGGATTGATCGGTGCTTTGCGGTGGCGCTCATCAATCGGCGAATATTCTGGGTCACCAAAAATCGCAGCGGTCGAGGAGAAGACCAGATTGTTGGTCTGCGTCGCCACCATAGCGTCCATTAAGTTTTGCGTATTGGTGACATTGTTTCGATAATATTTTGACGGATCAGAAACCGACTCACCGACTTGGATGAAGCTCGCAAAGTGCATGACACCATCGTAAGGATCGGCGCTTAAAGTACGCAACAGCGCGTCTCGATCGGCGAGATCGGCCTCGATAAGATGAGCCGAGCCTACCGCTTCTCGATACCCGGTTGAGAGGTTATCCAAAACGGTGACCTTGTGGTCGCGCTCTTGTAGATAGCGAACCATGTGTGAGCCGATGTATCCGGCACCGCCGACGACTAAAATGTGCACGTTAGACCTACCCGTTGCTGCGGAGGTGGCTAGCATCACACCGCACCAATCTCACAGCGATTTTTGCAACGTTGGCTAAGCGGTCAATCAGGGGAAGCGATTGGGTGCATCATCGAAGTGTTCGTCGACAATATCGACCTCGACCTCATCGCCCCAATGCAAGCGCACGGCTTCCCACCAGTCGTTTTGACTTGGCAGCTCACGGCTCAACTCGGCGACGACTTCGCCGTCAACCAAGACCTTGAGCGACACCGTCGTTGCGGATGCAAAATCGAGACGGAACATATGCAGAGCGATCAGGTAATCCATGTTGGCTTCGGGGGCAGGAACCGAGATCACCTCCGGCCCTAGACCGTCCACATCATCAACATCCAAGAGGGGGTCATCGCCTGCTGAGCTACCGCCCCAGTTCAAGCTGGCAACTCCAGGTGTCCGCGGGATGCAGTTGCTAAAGAAGCAGTCCTGTTGACTGTCGAAAGCCAGATCACGATCGCCGGTGCGGATCAGATGTAAATCCACGTCGTGGCTGTCACGATCCCAGTTAAGCTCAATCCATAAGGCACGGTTCGGGCGCGCCTCGAAGGCGACGCCGACAAAGCTAGACCATGTGCCCCGCTCATCTTGAACGCGAAGGGCCACCCGATAGGTCCCGATCAGGTCGACGCCCGGGCGTTCATCGCCGCGCACCGAATACATCAACCGCGGGCGATCTTTGGTCGGGTCATCAAAGAAGACCTGAGACCCCGCCGGAACCAAGCCGCCATCAGCGACCTCGAGACTCCACTGATAAGCCGCCACCTCACCATGAGGAACCGTTGAGTTTCTCCCAGAGAACCGAACCGCCTGAAACGGCGCTAAAACCACCTCGCCCTGGTCGTTGCGTTCAAAGCGTCGAGAACCAGCCACAGCATCAATGATCGGGCGAGCGAGCAGCTGCGCCGCCACGGTGCGCTCTTGGCACAGGTTGGTGCAGGCGTCGTTGTCAATGCGGTTGCCATCATCGCATTGCTCACCGCTATCGAGCTCACCATTTCCGCAGTTCTCAGGCGGCACCACGGTCTGGCGCTCCCGGTCGACCTCTTGAGCCGCAGTGGTTCGCTCGTACGGGTTGATCAGAATGGGGTCATCGTAGCAGGCGCTGAACGCCAAACCGAACAATAGCCAAAGACGCAAACTGTCGCTCCAATCAACTGATCGAGACCCACACCACGAGGTGATACCTTTTGAGCGACGCGCTCGCCAGGCCAAATCAGCCCGGAGGCCAGGTCAGGTCTCGCCCGCCCAAGACGTGCACGTGCAGATGAAAGACCGTCTGCCCAGCACCTTCTCCGTCATTGATGATCAAACGCGCATCATCGAGCCCCTCAGCCTGCGCCACCTTGGTCGCCACCAGCAACAGATGGCCAAGCAGCGGGCCGTCGTCGCTTGTCGCTTCGCTCAAACGAGCAATTGCGCGCCTCGGAATCACCAAAATATGGGTGGGCGCTTGAGGTGCGATGTCACGAAAGGCGATGCACTGTTCATCTTCATACACCATGTCCGCTGGGAGTTCACCGCTGATAATCTTCGAAAATAGCGTCATCGAATGACCTTTCGTTTCTCGGGTTCGGAATGATGATGAATCAGAGGCGGTTTACTCGACAAGTCCGAGCGTCGATGCTTAGCTTTATGGCGGAGGCCGAGTGACCGATCACAAGCGACCCGAAGAGGAAGTGGATGGCGAGCTGGCGGTGCGTACAAAGCGCCCGCGCCGATTTCGCATCGTCATCCACAATGATGACTACTCAACCATGGATTTTGTCGTCGAAGTCCTGACTCGATTTTTTAAGAAAACCCAGGCTGATTCCGTGGAGTTGATGCTGCTGGTCCACCATCAAGGCGCAGCGGCGATCGGCGTGTACACCCGAGACATGGCTGAGACCCTGCTCGCCGAGGTGCGCGAGTTCGCTCGCAACCGCAAGCAGCCCCTACAGCTGACAATGGAGCCCGAATGAAACTGGCTAATGATCTGAGCGTAGTGCTCGAACTCGCAGGAACGGAGAGCTTAGGCAGGGCTCATGTTTACGTGACGCCTGAGCATCTACTTTTTGCGCTCATGCATGACCCGGCGGCCGCTGATCTGCTGCGCCGTTGCCATGCCGATGTCGAGGCGATGAAAACGCACCTCGATGACTTCTTGAACCATGAAGAGAGCTTGCGCGGCGAGCCGCAACAGCAAGTGATCCAGAGCCAAGGGTTTCAGCGTATCTTGCAGCGAGCGGTATTGCAGGCTCAAAGCGCAGGAAAAGAAACGGTCGAGTGCTCCCACGTTTTGATCGCGTTCTTTCGCGAAGAAGACTGCGAGGCGTCATGGCTTCTTGAGGAGCAAGGACTTGACGAGTTTGTAGTGCAGCAAGCGATCGCCGAGCGCGGCTCATCAGAGCTGACTATCAGCTCGGAGCAAGCCGGCGTAGAGACCTCGGAGTCAACCGGTTCGTCGGACCCCTTAGATGCCTATTGCTCGAACCTCAACGAGCGCGCACTAGCCGGAGAGATCGACCCCTTAGTTGGACGCGAAAAAGAGGTCGAACGGATGCTTCGGATCTTATCTCGACGGCGTAAAAATAATCCCCTGTTGTTGGGCGAGTCAGGGGTTGGAAAAACTGCGATTGCGGAGGGGTTAGCGCTGCGCATTACGACCGGCGATGTTCCTGAACTGCTCGAAGACGCCGAGCTCTTCTCGCTCGATTTAGCGAGCCTAACAGCAGGCACCCGTTATCGCGGTGACTTTGAGGCGCGTCTCAAATCAGTGATCGAAGCCTTGCGCAAGCTCACCCACCCTATTTTATGCATCGACGAGGTGCACACCTTGGTGGGCGCAGGGGCTGTCCAAGGCGGAGCGATGGACGCAGGGAATCTGCTCAAACCTCTTTTATCCTCAGGGCGACTCCAATGCATTGGTGCGACGACCTGGAAAGACTACCGTGCGCACTTTGAAAAGGACACCGCACTGGCGAGACGCTTTCAGATCGTTGAAGTGCGTGAGCCGAGTCATGAAGAGACGGTTCGAATCCTCATTCAAGGTCAGCAGCCCAACTTAGAGAAGCACCACAGCGTAAAATACTCCAAGAGGGCGGTGCAGTCTGCGGTCGAGCTCTCGGCTAAATATCTGCATGGGCGCTACCTCCCGGACAAAGCGATCGACGTCCTTGATGAGGCCGGGGCTGCGGCGCGCCTCGCTAAGCCAGTTCGCAAACGGATCAGCGTTCACGATATCGAGACGACGCTCTCGGCGATGACCAAGATCCCCACCCGCAAGATTGCTGGTGACGAGCGCGAGAGCATCCGCCACCTCGGACGAGACCTTGGCCTGCGCGTCTTTGGGCAGCCGGACGCGATCGACGCCGTGGTCGACTCGGTTAAACGAGCGCGCGCAGGGCTTCGGCCCGCCGACAAAACAACCGGCTCGTTTCTCTTTTGGGGGCCTACCGGTGTCGGCAAAACCGAGCTCGCCAAAGCGCTAGCAGACTGCCTCGGCATGGGGCTGCTGCGCTACGATATGAGTGAGTATATGGAGCGCCACGCCGTCAGCCGGCTCATCGGCGCGCCGCCAGGCTATGTCGGATTCGATCAGGGAGGCTTGCTGACTGAAGAGGTGATTAAAAATCCGAGATCGGTGGTTCTTTTAGACGAGATCGAGAAAGCTCATCCGGATCTGTTCAACATCCTACTTCAGGTCATGGACAGCGGACAGCTCACCGACAACAACGGACGCCGCGCAGACTTTAGAAACTGCATTTTGATCATGACCACGAACGCCGGCGCGCGCTCGATGACCGATCAGCAAGCGATCGGCTTTGGAGCCCGGTCCGATGCCAACGCGGGCAAAGCCCTTGCGACGGTGGAGAAGACCTTCAGCCCTGAGTTCCGAAATCGGCTCGACCAGCTGGTGCGTTTTGGGTCCCTACCCGAAGCCGTCATGAGTTTGATCGTCGATAAATTTGTCGATGAACTCGATCTTCAACTGCGCCCACGCGGCGTCACCATCAGCCTGACGGATGCAGCCAGGGATTGGTTCGCTCAACAGGGTCATGATCCGGCTTACGGCGCTCGTCCTATGACCCGGCTGATCGACGAGAAAATTCGTAAAGCGCTCGCCGATGAATTGCTCTTTGGCTCGCTCGCAAGCGGCGGCAAAGTCAAAGTTGATCTAGTCGACGGCGAGCCCTCTTTAAGCATGACCGCTGAGACCAAAAGAACGCCCGAAAACGTCGGCTAGGGAGCAGCTGTCCAGCGGCCGCGCTGAGTCTCATGGCAGAGCGCCTCGCTCAGAGCGTCCAAGAACTCGGCGCGCCCCATCAGGGCTGCGCCAAAGCGCGCCGTGTGCTCTGTTTGTTGTTGGCAATCGATGAGCTCATAGCCCTGCGCATCAAGCCGACGAACCAAATGCACCAGCGCAATTTTAGAGGCGTTGGCGCGGCGGTAAAACATCGACTCACCAAAGAAGGCTCGACCCAGCGCCACCCCATAGATCCCGCCGATCAATTCGTCGCCTTCCCAGACCTCAACGCAGTGGGCAAAGCCTAGCTCAAAAAGGCGCTCATAGGCTTTGATCATCTCGGGGGTGATCCAGGTTCCCTCTTGACCTCGTCGCTTGGTCACTGCGCAGGCTCGAATCACCTGAGCGAAATCCGTGTCAAAGCGAATCGTCCAAGGACAGCGCGCTAAGACCGGACGAAGTGATCGGCTGATGTGCAGATCTTCGGGCAACAGCACCATCCTTGGGTCCGGGCAATGCCAAAGGATCGGATCGCCCGGATTATACCATGGAAAGATACCCATCGAATAAGCGATCAAGAGGCGCTCTGGTGATAGGTCACCGCCCATGGCGAGCAAACCATTGGGCTCAGCCTCACGAGGATCCGGAAACCCCGGATAGCTATCGTGAAGCCGATAAAAGGTCATGGTCGCTGAGCCTCAATCAATGGCCTTAGCAGCTCAAAGGCTTTAGCAATTTGGTCGATTTGAGCGCCCAAGCTGGCGATCGGTGTCTCATCAAGACACGCCATCTCCAACTCTTTGCAGCGCTCAACCATGCCCTCAGCACCCATCTGTAGACTCGAACTTTTAGCCTTGTGCGCATGCCCTCGCAACTCATGGACCTCGCCAGACGCTAACGCAGCGCGCATCGCGAGCACGCCCTTTTGCATGCCCTCGAGATAAGCGGTGATCATCGCCCCAAATGCAGGCCCTAACAGATCTCTTTGTTGATCGATGAAGGACTGATCCAGACGGGTATCCACAGCATCGATCGGTCGCGTTTTCGTTCGTTGATGGTAGGCGGCTTGATCCGAACGCTTTGAGGAGTCAGGGGCGATCTTAGCCGGCGCTCTGCCCAGGGTGATACGCAGGCGGTGCTCAAGGTCCTCGAGCGTCATCGGCTTAGACAAAAATCCATCCATACCTGCCTCTTGGCACTCCTCCGGAGTGTCCGGCAGAATGTTCGCTGTCAGCGCAATAATAGGGGTTTGATCGCCGCGAGCGCGAATCGCTGCGCTCGCCTGCAAACCATCCAGATGAGGCATGTGCAGATCCATCAAGATCAGATCAAAACCACCCGCTTCGCTGACTCGAACCGCCTCCGCTCCGTGACCTGCAATCTCGACGTAAATGCCAAGATTTTCGAGCATAGCTTGCACCACGAGCTGGTTCACCGGGTCATCTTCCGCGACCAAGACTCGCGCCCCGGACCAATGGTCTGCAGCATCGTTCTTTAGGTCGTGGTCAGGGGCAGTCGACTCCGCAAAATCAAGCGATAAATGAAGGGTGAAGCTGGTACCCTTATCGAGCTGAGAGGTCGCCTCGAGACGCCCGCCCATCGCATCCACTAAGGCTTTGCAAATCGCTAAACCAAGCCCAGTACCCGCAAAGCGTTTGGTGCGGGATGCGTCGCCTTGGGCGAAGCGCTCAAAGAGTGTTTCGAGTTGCTGCTCAGGTATACCTATCCCCGTATCCGAGACGGTCAGCCGAACCTGCATGCTTTGCTCTGAAGTCTCGATCACCCTCAAATCGACCTGCACTCGTCCCACTTCAGTGAATTTCATCGAGTTGTTGATCAAGTTCACCAACACCTGACTGAGACGTTGCTCATCTCCGAACACCAATGGGTTCGGTGCAGGGTCACGATAAAGAGACAGCTCCAGACCCTTTTGAGCGGCTGCAGGCTGATGCAAGGCGACCAAATCATCGACCAGTTGCCAAAGATCAAAGGACTGATGAACTAGACGCACCTGCCCCTCTTCGACCTGGGCGAAATCCAAGACATCATTGACGATCCGAAGCAGTCGATGGCTCGACTCCTCGAGCAGCCGAAAATAGCGCTCCTGACTCGGCAATACCTCACCGCGCCGAAGCAACTGGGCGATCCCCAAAATCCCGTTAAGTGGGGTGCGAACCTCATGGCTCATATTCCCTAAGAATTCTGTCTTTGCCCGACTGGCAGACTCGGCTTGGCTCAGCGCATCGCGCAGCGTTTGCTCGAAAATCTTGCGCTCGGTGATGTCCTCGACGACGACCATGACGCGGCCATCATCAAGCGCCGTTGCGGAGAGACGCAACCAACTGGCGAGCTCGCCAATCCGAGTCGGAGACCATGGCCGCTCTCGTGCCGCAAACCCACGCCCGTTTAGCGCATCATCAATCTCTAAATCTGAGCACTCTAGATGGCTCAAGAGGGCTCGACTCTGGCCATCGAGTGTAGCCATTGGAACCTGAGCCACCAGCTGATCGAAAGCAGGGTTCCTCAACAGCACCTGGTCGCCCCTGACGACCAGAAGCCCACGCACCATCGAGCCAACGACCTCGGTCGTCAGCTCTTGAGCATCTGCGAGCTCTTCGCTTGTTTTCTGGACCCGCTGATGCAGCACCTCTTGCTCGACGCGCTCTCGGGTCACGAGCTGCCTAAAGCCCTTGAGTTTATTGATTAATATCCGATCATCGATGGGCTTTCGGAGATAGTCGACAGCGCCGAGATCTAACCCTTGATCGCGCGCTTCATCCGAGCGCATCGAGGCGGTTAAGAACAAGATAGGGATGTCGCGATCCGAAGGCCTCATTCGGATCAACTTAGCACATTCAAAACCGTCCATCCGCGGCATGTGGACGTCGAGAATGATCAGGTCGACCTTCTCTTTGAGGAGAATCGCCAGGACCTCTTCACCATGCTCGGCGCGCAAAATTCGCGCCGGCATATGGGCGTGAATCAGCGTCTCTAACGTGAACAGATTGTTGGGGTTATCGTCGGCAATAAGGACCGTAAAGTTGTCACTTATCAAGGCGTCTCCTTAGCCCGAATTAGCTGCTCTAAGCGCTCCATCAACAGGTGATGATCAATCGGTTTGGTTAGATACTCGGTGGCGCCCGCCTCAAAGCAAGCTTGGCGGTCGTCTTCTTGGGTCCGAGCCGTCAGCGCGATCACCGGCAACTGGTCGAAGCGACCGTCAGCGCGCAAGCGACGCATCGCCTCGTAGCCATCCATTTCAGGCATCATAATATCCATCAAAACAGCGTCGAAACGAGGCTCTTGGTCAAGGGCTTCGAGGGCATCGACACCATTGGATGCGGTGACAATCTCGAACCCTTCAGATTCCAGAGCGATGGTCAAAGCGTACGTATTTCGGACGTCGTCATCGACCAGCAGTAGCCTGCGCCCTTTGCCCATATTTTGAGGCAGGTCTAACCGATCAGAGACCACAATCCCACTGCGCTCGCCTGCTAAACTGAGCTCAGGCTCAAGCGCGCTCGCCTCAACAGGCAGCGCTCGGAGCGACGATTCGGCTTTGACTTGAGCGGCTTCAGGCTCGTTGCGAAGCGGCAACACGACAAAGAAACACGAGCCCTCTCCCGGAGTACTCGACATGCCGACCGAGCCCCCCAAAAGATCGGCGAGCTTGGTCACAATATTCAAGCCCAAACCGGTCCCGCCGTATCGTCTCGAGGTGGTTCCATCGGCCTGACGAAATGCTTCGAAAATCGCCAGTTGACGATCTTCGGGGATCCCGATCCCGGTGTCGCTAACGCCCACCACTAAATAACCACTCGGCTGAGCCTCAACGACCGCCGCGCTCAAATCACCAGACCGAAAGGCGCTCCAGTGGGCTTGGGTCGGAAGGCTAGCAAAAATCTCGACCTGACCGCTGTCTACGAACTTAACCGCGTTGGATAAGAAGTTTCTTAGGATCTGCTTGAGCCGGTCAGGGTCAGTCACCACTTGATCGGGCAGATTGGACTCGACTCTGAGGTTCAAAGCCACCTGCTTGCGCTCCGCTAGGGGAGCGAACAGCGCCTGTGCATCGGCGAGCAGACGATGCAGTGATGTGGATTCAAGCACCATGCTCATCCGCCCGGCTTCAATCTTCGATAGATCCAGAATGTCATTGATCAGGCTGAGTAAATCGCCACCAGCTTGGTTGATCACGCTGGCTTGCTTACTCTGCTCATCGGATAAAACGCCGCTGCGGCCCTCGGAGAGCAACTTGGACAAGAGAATGATCGAGTTGAGCGGCGTTCTAAGCTCATGACTCATGTTGGCGAGAAACTCTGACTTGTACTCGTTGGCGCGACTTGCCTCATCAGCGCGCAAGGCTGCTTCCGATTCTGCCTTGCGTAAGTCAGCGTTTCGAACCTCAGCTTCTTGATGTGCGCGCTCGAGCTCAATCGCCTGCTCTTCTAAGCGCTGGTTGGTGCTCTGCATCACCTCTTGTTGATGCTGCAATCGGCTCGCAAGATCCTTGAAGTCCTTGAGCGTCGCTTCGGCTGCTTGACGTGCCATCGCCGCTTGAAAGGCCATCGCTACCGATCTCAAGATCCGCTCAGTAAAGCGGCGCTTGCCACCTTTGAGACCTTCTTGAAGCCCTAAACAGATCACACCGATCACCTGATCGCTGTCGCCTAGAGGGTAAAGGGCTAAAACATTCGGACGGCGACGACGGCGCAACCCGTCATCGACCACCAAGGGTGCTTCGGGCGGCGACAAAATCTCCATAGGCTGTCCGGTCTTAGCCACCTGACCGACCAAGCCTTGCCCGAGCTCGTAATGCGTTGCTTTGTTCAGATCATCCAAGGCGAACCCTGCTGAGCGTGTAAAGACAGGAGGAGCGTCGTTTGAGACCAATGGGCGCAGATAGATCGCCCCGACCGGAGCGCCGACATAACGGCACAGGCTCGTGATCACCGCTTCAGCGAGCGGCGCCACTTCTAAGCCACCGATCAAAGCCTCTTCCATCTCTTCAAAACCGAGCTGCAGTTCACGGTCACGCTGCGATTTGACCTCGGCTAAGGTGAGGTTGTCTTGAGCGCTGCGGAGCGCTTGCGCTAGCCGCCGCGCATCGCGGCGTTCAGCAACCACCGAACGAACAAACCATCCCGACAAAGCGACCGAGATCAGAAAACTGGCTCCAGTACCGGCTACAACAGCGGGATGTGACCCATCGCTTCCGCTAAATAAAACAAACACCAGCACGAAAAACGGTGGCGAGAGTAATAAGGTGATTCGGGTTGTTAACCCTAAACGATCAAACACACGAACTCCTCGGCTCGCTGCCATCCTAACGAGGCTTGCGTTTCCCGCCAATATTCGACGTTTACTTGCCTCGATGATCAAGGGATCAGGCACCAAGACAGCCAATGACCCTTGAGCCCCTTGGCTTGCTTGCCTACAACCCCACCCGACGGAGGACGCGTTGCGACGAATCATCTCACTCATATTAGTGATTTGTGGAATTCTCGTCTGGGGTGATCTGACCTTAAAGGACCTGCGAGCGACCGACGCTAATATTCGCCAAGCCAACCAAAACCGACTGGATCGGATCGCTCACTTGCGGGCGCTCGAGAGAAGCCTCGACGACTTAAACGCCAGAGTAGAAGCGCCTCTGACCAACAAAAATCCAGCGGCGCAAACCCGTCTGATTCTGGCGATGCAAGACCAGCGCAGTGAGCTCTGGACTCGACTTGAGCCGCTCAAAGAAGCGATCGCTACAGACCCGGTTCGACTCAATGGAATCGAGATTCAGTTCGACGCGCTCGGTGCTCAGATCGGTGAGCTGATCAAGGTTTTAGGCAAAGAGGGACAAGCTGAAGCTCAAAAGATACGCCAAGAGGTCTGGAACGCTCGATTCTTGTCCGTGCGCAAGAGCCTTAGGGGCTTGAGTGATCAGCTTCAACGCGAGGTAGAAGCCGAATGGCAGGCCACTCGACTGACCCAAGACGAGCAGCTTTGGCGCTTGATTCTGGGCTCGGCTGCGATCGCTGCGTTCGCTTTGCTTTGGGTCGGCGTTCTACTCACCAGACTTAAAACACGGCAGAGTAAATTTCATGAGCACCTTGATGCCTTAGCCAAACACATCTCAGTGCCGGCCGAAGGCAAATCGCCTGAAAACCGATTCGAGCACCTTATCGAAGCGATCAAACAAGCGCCTATAGGGTCTCGCTTTCTGCAAGCGCTCACCGACAGCTCGTCGCAACCGATCGGGCTCGTGCTCGACGGTGGGGTCTATGCCTCGAGTCCAGGCTTTAGAAAGCTGGCAGGTGAGCAGGCTCAAGGGCAACCGTTTCGTGACCTGTTCAAAGACCTTGAACTCGACCAAACCAGCCTCGAACAAGCCCTTGGACAAGCGAGCGGTGAGTGGGTCAATATTCTGCTTCAAAACGAGGCTCCGAGCACCCTGAGCGTTCGGGTCTCTTCGCTCGCGCACCGGAGTCAACGAGCGGTAGAGCTGCGCGACGCACGAGAAGAATTCCTCGAGCAAAGCACCATCGATCAAATCACCGAATTCACGGACAAGCATCTGCTCACGGGTCGGCTCGAATTAAGCGGCGAGGTGATCGAAGCGAGCGACTCCACCTGCAGTTACCTCGGCGCGACAGCAGCCGATCTAAAGATGGCTCATCTCACAGACTTTGACTTAGGAATTGAGCCCGAACAACTCCTCGCTATGGGTCAAGCGATCGCTCAAGAGGGTCGATGGGAGGGTGAGATCCCCTTGCGGCGTCAGGGCGGTCCAGGGTTAGTTTTGGCGCAAGTCACGCGCGGCCAACTCGACAACGACACCAGAGACACCCTGTCTGTAATTGGTTTAGCGCGAGACGAATTGGTCCAAGCGAAGGCTAAAATTGAGTCGCTTGCGGATGAGCTCACGGGTCGTCAAACCGTGATCGAAAAGAGCCAAGAGGATCTGGCGAGCGAGCGCAGTCGCCTGACGACTGAGGCCACTCAAGCCATGCAGAGCTTCTCGCTGCTCATGGACTTGATCAATACTTTTGGTTCGGAGATGCGTGACCCGCTCAATGGGGCCGTCGGGTTGACCGAGCTCCTAGCCGATACCGGAGAGACGCTCCGAGTGGATCAGCTGCGTAACGTCAACGATACGCTCACCAACCTCGTCTACTCTTTGCTCGATCACGCCAATTTAGAGGCAGGAAGTCTGCCGCTTGAATCTGAGCCGATCGATTTCGAGCAGATGGTCCGTCACATGACCACGCGTTACACTCGACACCTGCGCGGCAGCGACATCCAACTGGACTATGCACCGCCAGAAGAAACCCTGGCTTTGGGTAAAGGTGACTCTGCTCGAGTGACACAGATTATCGACGCGCTGATTGCGCGGAGTACATTCTTTGCGCTGCCTGGAGCGATGATTCGAGTACGTCTTAATTCTGATGATCAAGGCCGACCTCGCTGCCAGATTTTCGACGCCGGCGGCCCGATGCCCGAAGAAGCGGAAGAAGAAATCTTTGCGCTGGCGAGTTACTCCGGCGCTGCGGGGGCATCACGCTGGACCGGCATGGAGCCAGCGGTGCTCAAAAGTCTTGCTGCAGGTATGCAAGCCGAACTCCACGCTGAAGTGCTCGGCGAAGAGGTCGTATGGTCGCTCACGTTGGCTGAAGCGGAATCGGGCTCGGTCGTCCCGCAGGCTGCCGTCCCGATCGCGACGGCGATGGCGACGAGCCGTCAGGACCTATCGGATCCCGAGATCCCCCCCGTGGTCAACGCAAGAGTGCTGGTCGCCGACGATGACGAGGTGAATCGACTCGTCGCCACTGGACTGCTCGAACGCATCGGCTGCAGCCCTGTCGTGGTGGAAGACGGTCAAGAGGCTGTCGACCAGCTCGAGGACTACTTGGCCACGGGCGGCGCAGCGCCCTTTGATCTGATCTTGCTGGATCTGATGATGCCTCGGCTAGGTGGCTTGGATGCCACCCAAATGATTCGCGCAGCTGAAGAGCGACTTAAGATCTCCAAGACCGAGCGAATTCCGATCATCGCAGTGACCGCTAAAGCGAGCGATGAGGACCAGCAAATCTGTTTGAGTGTCGGGATGAACGGCTTTGTCTCAAAGCCGTACCGCTACGAAGAGCTACAAGACCTCATCACCCAACTCATCGGTTGAGCTGGGTCGAAACAGTTCGGTGAGCGCCTCACTGATCATTCCCACCTCCCCTCGCAAACGCCGCGCAGGCGGTAAACTGTTGAGGAACCGACGCCCGTAGCGAGCGGTTTCAATCCGAGGATCCAAAATCACGACACCACCTCGGTCACTCTGCCGTCGAATCAAACGACCGTAACCTTGCCTTAGCCGCAAAATCGCCTGCGGAAGGGTCAGTTCAAAGAATGGGTTTTGTCCGACTCGACGCAGACGCTCTTGGCGTGCCATCGCAATCGGCTCCGTGGGCACCGAAAAAGGCAGCCGAGTAATGAGCACTAAACGCAAGGAATCCCCCGGGACATCAATCCCCTCCCAAAAGGAATCAGTAGCGAACAAAACAGCGCCTTGGGTTTCTCGAAAACGACGCAGGAGCTCCGCACGACTTGGGCCCTTACGCGCTTGAATCATCGGCTTGAGTCCGGCTGACACAAAACCTGATGCCAGGGCTTCATAGACACGGTTCATGGCTCGAAAGGAGGTAAAGAGAACCAGCGTTCCGCCGCGTACAGAGCGCGTCAATTGATCTACAGCCGTGATCAAAGCGTCGGTATGTAGCTGGCCTGATTCCTCACGCGGGTCGGGCATGTTCGGCACGATCCCAAGGACCGCTTGCTCGGCGTGATTAAAGGGGGATGGCAGCGCCAGGGTGACGGCTGCTGGCTGATGATGGCGTAAACCCGTTCGAGCCAAAAGCAGATCAAAGCGTTGATTGGCTGCGAGCGTTGCTGAGGTCATCACGGTTGACCAGTTTGGAGCAAAGAAGAGATCGTGCAGGGGCTCGTCAACAGCAACCGGCGCCGCATAAATCGCCGAATACCGATGACCACGTTGCGGGATCGAGCCGACCTCGACCCAAGTGCAAATAGCCTCATCCCCTTTCGAGACCGCCTGCACGGCCTCCATGATCGTGCTGAGTCGAGCCAAACGAGAAGTCAGCCCGCGCGTGGCTTGCTCGACAAAGGGTTCATGCTCGATCAACCCATGATGCTCAGCGTCGTCGATCAAGGTCTGCAGACGAGCGACCAAACGCTCAAGGGTGACGCGCACCTCCTGCAGCTTTTCGAGCGACTCAAGCCATTCCGGACCCAAACGGCGGCCCTCGTCAATCCACACCTGCTGCGCGCGCTCAGGCTCTCCATAAGTATCGGCTAATGATGCCCAGAGACGCTCACCCGTCTGACGCACCGCAGCGATCCACTCGGGCAGGTCTTCAACGATGCGATTGGACAGCGCGTGCGCCTTGTCCTCGAGCGCGCCGCTGACCCCACCGAGCGCTAGATCCATCTTTCCTAAGTCGCCGGCTCCGGCGATGCGTGGATGCAAAAGGCGGTCAAGCTGGCGGCTGAGCTGACGACTCGAGATCTCAATCGTAAACGCACGCGTCGCCTCAGCCTCGAGATGATGTGCCTCATCAACGACCACTGCATCCCAGCGCGGCAAAACGCCCTCCGCTTTAGGCTCTCCTTGTTTGAGCACGACGTCGGCGAGCATCAGGGCATGATTAACCACCAAAAGGTCTGCGGTGTTGGCGCGGTTTCGGGAGATAAAATAGGGGCATCGGTCAAAATAAGAGCACTTCGGACCGGCACAATTATCGGCGTCGGCGTTCGCCTCTTCCCATACTCGGTAATCCGGGGATTCGACCAAGTCTTGTCGCCGACCCTCATGATCGCTGCGCAAACTCCAAGCCTTGAGCCGCCAGAGGTCTTGCTGTTGCTCCTCAGACAGCTCGGTCTTTAAAGCCGGCTGGCGAAAGGCTTCCTCGAGACGCTGAGGGCAGAGGTAGTTGCCGCGCCCGACGAGCTCGACATAACGCAATTCCTCGGCGCCAGGGTCCTCCTCCAACAACATCTCAGCCAAAGCCGGCAAATCCTTATCGACGAGCTGGCGCTGCAGATTGATGGTGCGCGTGGCGATCACGATTCGACGCGAATTATTGCGCGCCCAAAGGGCAGTAGGCAGCAAGTAGGCGAGCGACTTTCCAACCCCGGTCGGTGCCTCGATGCAGATGGCATCGCCGCGGTTGAGCGCCATCGCGACATGCGCCGCCATGTTCTGCTGTGAAGGCCTGGTCTCATGCCCCTGCATTCGATCCGCTAAGGGGCCCTTCGCGCCCAAAAACTGGGCGACCGAATTGGGCTCGAGCGGTTGCAGCTCACCAGGCCGAAGGTCGCTCATCCACCCAGCGCCTTGATCAGTAACCGAATCGCAGCCGAGGGGTCGCGATAGTTTCGTACGATCAAGTCTGCTTTGCGCATCGAAGGCCAAACATAAGCCTCATGCATGGGTCGAACCCAGCGCAAATAACGCTGGACGGTCTCATCAA
>Ga0315321_10002032_pt1 | contig 15718 bp, 14 predicted proteins | sample M180m21515metaG_FD_203464 | JGI IMG/M metagenome (GOLD analysis project Ga0315321, IMG submission 203464) | Ammonia-oxidizing marine archaeal communities from Monterey Bay, California, United States - M1 80m 21515 | ecosystem: Environmental > Aquatic > Marine > Intertidal zone | place: USA... | reverse complement strand
TGGTACGACATCCTGCACATGGAGCACAGCCCTGGCCGAAACCACCCCGACCATATCTATGAGAGCGTCGATGATATCAGCATTCTCATCGAGCAGCAGGTGGCGGCAGGAGTCCCCGAAGAGCGCATCGTGGTGGCGGGCTTCAGCCAAGGCGGCGCGGTTGCTCTGCACGCGGTCGTGCGTCATCCCCGCAAGCTGGCGGGCGGACTGATCCTGAGTGCCTACGAGCTGCTTCCAGGCTCTCGGGAGGCGCAGGCGACTGCGGAGAATGCAGACACTCCGCTGTTCTTCGGTCATGGCACCCACGACGCCACGGTGCCGTGCGACCGCGGGATGGCTGCGGCCGAGCGGGCCCGTGAAGCGGGGCATCCCGTAGATGTGTGTACGTGGCCCATGGCCCATGAGGTGTGCATGGAGGAGCTCCACACCATCGGGGCCTGGCTGCGGGATCGGTTCGACGGGTAAGTGTCGACTTGACACCAAGTTGGGGCGCCGGTATCTTTGGGGACACGACACCCCGGAGTACCCATGCATGCTGATGGCGCCCGCGCCGCTTTTCTCGGACTCGCCCTCGGAGACGCCTATGGGCGCTCGCTGGAGTTCGTGCGAGGCGAGAGGGTTCGGACTCGGCCCGTCGTGGTGCCGTCAGCCGACTTCATGTGGACCGATGACACCCACATGTCGCTGTACTTGGTGGATGCGCTCGACGTCCTGGGAGCAGACGCCCTGAGATGCTTTCCGGCCGATGACTTCGGGCGCGCAGTGGGCCATGCCTTCGTGGCTTGGAGCCATGACCCCCTCACGCCGTCGACGGCTCCCGGCAACACCTGCCTGCAAGGGGCGTCGGCCTTCGAGTCGAGTCGCGACTGGCGACGGTCCGGGGTGCGTCAGAGCGACGGCTGTGGTGCGGTGATGCGGGTGGTGCCTCTGCCGGTGGTGTTGCAAGGGCAGGCGCTCGTGACCGCCGCAAGGGTGCAGGCCGTCGTCACCCATGCCCACGAAAACGCGCCGTCAACGGCCATCGCAGCGTGCTTGATGGTGCGGGAGCTGCTCGACGGTGCCGCGCTGGATGCCGACTTGGTGACGCGCACGCTGCGGAGGATGGCGGCCTTGGGGGTGCTCACAGACAGTGTGCGTGGGGCTCTGGAGGCGGCCGTGGTGCAGGCGGCGCGTCGGGAACTGACCTGGCTCGACGAAGATGCGATTCCCGATGGCGATGGGGGCTGGCGGTCTCCGAGTGCGCTGGGGCTCGGCTTGGTGGCGGCGCTTCGGTGGGGCGACGACTTCGGTGTGGCCATCGACAAGGCGGCGCGCATCGATGGGGACAGCGACAGCGTGGCGTGTCTCGCGGGAATGTTGATCGGAGCCGCCCGCGGGATGTCGGCCCTTCCCGCGCGGTGGCTGGCGGGGCTGCCGCAGCGGGAGCGCATCGACTCGGCGGTAGACCGGCTCCTCGCGCTGGTTCCCGATGTTTCCGATGTTTCCGATGTTTCCGAGCCTCCGGGTGAGGCGCTGGATGCAAGTGAGTTCACGCGGGTACGCACCAGCCAGACCGATCCCATCGAGGTGGCTTGGCTGCCCGTGGAGGTGGGGGAGCGTGGAGGCCGCCTCGGGGTGACCTTTGCGCCGGGCAAGCATGCGCCGTCGACCCTCGGGCGTCCGTGGAAGCGGAACCTGGCGACGGACCTTGTGCGCCTGCGGAATAGACACCAGGTCGACATGCTGGTGAGCCTGGTCGAAGACTCGGAGCTGGACTGGCTTCAGATCGGCGACTTGTGTGCTGCGGCAGAAGCGCAGGGCCTCGCGGTGCTGCGGCATCCAGTGGTGGACGGTGCGGTGCCAGTGCGAAAGGAGGCGGACCGCACGGTGCAGCACGCGGTGTCGCTGGCTCGAGCTGGCTGGCGAGTGGTGTTTCACTGTCGTGGCGGACTGGGGCGGGCAGGCACTTTTGCGGCAATGGCGCTCCGACGGCTGGGCCTGACGGGAAAAGCGGCGATGTCGACGGTGCGCGAGGTGCGACCGGGAGCGATTGAAAATGCTCTGCAGGAGCGCTTTGTCGTGTCGTAGATCCGAGGTGGCCAGGGTGCAGTCCGCTACATGGACCCTGTGAACGCCTCCCCTCGAAAGCGCCTCGTCCCCGGCTGTGGCTTCGTCCTCGCACTGGCTCTGTTGCCCGCCATGATGGGCTTTCGGAGCGTGGTCTACGAGAGCTTCTACGTGCCCACCGGCTCGATGGAGCCGACTCTGCGCATTGGGGACCGGGTGACTGCCGCCAAGTTCGCCTATGGCTGGCGGATTCCGTTCACGCGGATCCCGGTGGGCTCCCTGGAAGTCCCCTCTCGTGGTGACATCGTGGTGTTCACTCGCACTCCCGCAGAGGACCAAGACGCCTTCTGGACCCACCTCGACATTGCGGGACTGGTGCCGTCCAGCGACTACATCAAGCGGGTGGTGGCGCTTCCCGGTGACACGGTGGCCGTTGTGGATGGCGAGCTGGTGCTCAACGGCGAGCTGCGGCGGGCGCGCGAAGAAGGGCCATATCGCTACGTCGACCATGCGTGCGAGGCGATGCAGACCCGTCGCTACTCCGCTCGCGTAGATGACATGGAGCACGTCATCCTCAAGGCGAGCCATGCGCGCAACCGGCGCTCGGACTGGGGGCCGAAGGAGGTGCCCAAAGGCCATGTGTTCATGCTGGGCGACAACCGAGACCGGTCGAAAGACAGTCGGTCGGTTGGATTTGTGCCGATTCGCGACATCAAGGCAAAGGCGTCCCGGATCTGGGCGTCGCTGCCGCTGTGTACGCGGGGGAATGCGCTGCCCGAGGTGCGGTGGAATCGGGTGGGCAAGGCGCTGCACTGAGAGCGCTCAGGCCGTGAGCACGATCTTGCCGAAGTGGCGGGCGTCGGCCATCCACTGAAGTGCTTCTGGCAGGGCACTGAGGTCGAAGATGCGGTCCACCACCGGGCGGGTGTCAGGGCTGTCGCGAAGGGCGGCGCAGAGGTCGCGGAGGTCGTCGACCGATCCCACGAAGATCCCCTGCACACGCACATGTCGCATGAGCACATTGGTGAGGGCGAGCTCGGTCTTGATGCCGGCCAGCACGCCGATGAGGGCGACAGTCCCGCCGACCTTTACCGCTCGCAGTGACTGGGACAGAGTGCCGGCGCCGCCCAGCTCGACGACGGTGTCGACGCCGGCTCCCGCCCAGCGTGCAGCGGTCTTGCCCCAGCGGTCATCCTCGGTGTAGCAGATGCCGTGGTCGGCTCCGAGAGTGGCGGCGCGCGCGAGCTTCTCGGAGGACGAGGATGTGATGCAGACCCGGGCGCCAAGCAGCTTTCCGATCTGGAGGGCGTAGAGGCTGACGCCCCCGGTGCCGAGGGTGAGCAGGGTGCTGCCCGGTCCGACTTGCCCCTCGACGGCGACCGCCCGCCACGCCGTGACGCCCGCGCAGGGCAAGGTGGCGCACTCGGCGTCGGTCCAGTCTTCGGGGGGCTCGACCACCGCTTCAGCGGGAACGACGACGTGTTGGGCGAAGACGCCGCGGACCGGGCCGCCGAGGGTGGTGTGGGTGGCGGCGGGTGGGATGGCGCCGGTCTTCCAGCCAGGGTTGAAGGCGGCGCACACGCGGGAGCCCAAGATGGCGTCGTCCACCCCTTCGCCGATGGCCTCGATCTCGCCCACACAGTCGGAGCCAGGCACGAGGGGCAGCGGCTGGCGGGGGTTGTAGTGACCGCGAATCATCAGGAGATCGCGGTAGTTGAGCGACACGGCGCGTACTCGAAGGCGCACCTCGCCCGGTCCGGGAATGGGAGTGGACTCGGAAACCCACTGCAGCGCATCGACCCCAAAGCGGTTCGTGATTTGCCAAGAGTAAGATGGCACGAATGTTCTCGGGATGAGGGGGGGGGCGCGCGACACTTCGTGATGGATTCTTAGAGCGATCGGGCGTCTGTTGGTCTACAGTTTCAGCATGGGTGAGGCGAACGGAGACTGGGATGCTCATGCGGCTGGGAATCCCTCTGGAGTGCGCCGAATGATTGACACGCAGCAGCAGGCCACCGCCGGCAGCAACCGACGTCGGGCCGATCGCGCCCAAGTGGCTTTCCCCACCAAGTGGGACCATCGGCGCCTTGAAGGTCAGCCAGGTGAGCTTCGCGATGTCTCCAACCGCGGTCTCTTCCTCCGCCCGCAGGGCGGCACAGTGCGCTTTCGTCCCAACGATGTGGTGTGGGGCAAGCTGAGCATTCGCGGCGAGGAGCGTCACTTCAGCGCGATCGTGCGCTGGCGGGGCTGGAGCCTGGAGCACCGCTGTGTCGGGCTCGGCCTGCAGCTCGAAGAGCACTGCACCCTCACCGACGAAGAGGTCCGCGCCATTCGCTGGCCACAAGACGCCGCAGGCCGACCTGTACTGCGTCTGCTCGTCAGGGACTAGGCACCGGTCCAGCCGCCTTCATCAAAGGGTGGTGCCGGGATAGTGCTGCGCGATGCGCTTCTACCTCCAGACTCTGGGTTGTCGGCTCAATGAAGCGGAGCTGTCGGCTTGGACGCGTCGCCTGGTGCAGCTCGGGCACAAGGTCACCTCGATTCTCGAAGATGCCGATGTGGCGGTCGTCAACAGCTGTGCGGTGACCATGGACGCCGCGCGCAGCAGTCGCCGGCTGGTCCGCCGCCTTCACCGAGACAACCCGAGGATGCGCATCGTGGTCACGGGCTGCTTGGCCACGCTCGACCCGGACCAGCTGACTCCACTGCCCGGAGTGGATCTGTTGGTTCACAATGCCGACAAAGACGTGCTGGTCGACAAGATATTGACGTCCTTGGTGCCCAACACCATGCCGGTGGCCGCGCTGGATGCCCCGCCGGTGCCCCTGTCGATGGACCGTCGCCGCCGTGCGTTTGTGAAGGTGCAGGACGGCTGCCGAAATCGCTGCAGCTTCTGTGTGGTGACCCTTGCCCGGGGGGAGGAGCGCTCGCGGACCGTGGACGAGGTGGTGCGTGAGGTGGGCGCTCTGGTGGCCGGCGGACGTCGGGAGGTGGTGCTCACGGGCGTGCACCTCGGTGGCTTCGGTCACGACCATGGCACCGACCTGAAACAGCTTGTATCGGCTGTTCTCAAGGAAACGGAGGTGGAGCGCCTGCGCCTGGGAAGCCTGGAGCCCTGGGACATCCCGACCGGCTTCTTCGAGCTGTGGGACAACCCGCGCTTGCTGCCGCATCTCCACCTGCCGGCGCAGTCGGGCTCGGCGTCGGTGCTTCGGCGGATGCGGCGGCGGTGTGGTCCAGAGGCGTTCCGAGCACTGGTCGATGAGGCCCGCAGGCACATCGCTGGGCTTCACCTCACGACCGACCTCATCGTGGGCTTTCCGGGGGAGACGGACGCTGAGCATCGCGAGACGCAGGCCTTTGTGGACCGCATCGGCTTTGGCGACGCCCACCTGTTTGTGTGGTCTCCGAGGGAGGGCACGCGCGCTGCGACGCTTCCGGACCGGGTGCCGCGCGGGACTGCCAAGGCCCGTAGCGCGGACCTGCACGCGCGCACCGCACAGTCCAAGCAGGCGGCACTGCAGAGGGCGGTGGGCCGTCAAGACCGCGTGCTCATCGAGAGTGTGCGGCCGGTGGACGGTGTGTCACTGGGCCGCGGCTACACCCGAGACTACCTTCCCGCCCGGGTGCATGGTGTGTGTCGCGACGACATCGGGGGGGTGGTACCCATCGTGGTCGACCGGGCCGAGGCGGGGGCGGTGTGGGGACGGCTGAGCGTGGGCGCCTGAGGTCAGAGTTCGGGCGGGGCAATGGGCTATGGGGCCACGATGTCGACCCCAGCCCGCCCAAATCTGCTCGGCCTGCTTCCCGAGGACCTTGCTCCGTTGCTGCCCATCGAGGCCGACCCGGTGCAGGCGCTGGGGGTGGCCCGACGGGTGCTCGCCCACCTCATCAGCTTCGGACACCCCGACCTCCACAGCATGAAGCGGCCGCCGAAGCTGAAGGTGCTCCGGTGGCTGGAGGCAAACACCACCTGGGAGCGGCTGGAGGTGGTGGAGCGGGTGCCCGACAGCGTGGACCACAGTGTTCGCTACCTGTTTCGTCATGCCGACGGCGCACTCACCGAGGCGGTCTGCATCCCGCTTGAGCGCCCGAATCGCTACTCCGTCTGCCTCAGCTCGCAGGCGGGATGTGCGATGCAGTGCGCGTTCTGCGCGACCGGCCGGCTGGGTCTCACCCGTCATCTCAAGGCGTGGGAGATGGTCGCGGCCTGGCTCACGGTGCGCGATGAGCTTCCAGCGGGCAGTCGGGTGAGTGGTGCGGTCTTTATGGGACAAGGCGAGCCGCTGCACAACTACGATGCGGTCCTCCAGGCGGCCCATGTGCTTCGGGAGCCTTGTGGGGGTCGAATCTCGGGCAAGGCCATCTCCATCTCTACGGTGGGCCTGGTGCCGCGCATCCACCAGTACGCCAAAGAAGGGCATCCCTTCCGGCTTGTGGTGTCGCTCACGTCCGCGGACCCCGACAAGCGCAAGGCGCTGCTGCCGGTGGCGGGCAAGTGGTCGCTCGAGGAGCTGGCCGATGCTCTGCGGGCCTACCACCAGTCGTGTGGGTCGCGGGTCACCATTGCGTGGGTGCTGATGAGCGGCATCAACACCGGCGCCGACGAAGCGGAGCGCATCCGTGACCTGCTGGGCGACATCCCGCTCCGGGTCAACCTCATCGATGTCAACGGCTCGGCAGACCCCACCGGGCGCTTCTTCCCTGCTCCCGATGCGGAGCGCGACGCCTTCTTCGATGCCTTGCAAATTCTCGGTGCGCCGGTGGTGCGCCGATACTCGGTGGGCCGCTCGGAGTCGTCGGCGTGTGGGATGCTGGCGGCCCAGCGCACCTCCGAGGCTGCCGCACCATGACCACTGACGGTCTCACCTACCACAGTCGGTCTGGCGACCCGGAGGCGCGCGCCCAGCTTGTGGCGCTCGTCACAGGCGACAATGCCTCGACAATTCTCGACGAAGGTGCCCTGCTCATCGCTATGGACGAACGTCCGGCTGCGCGTGAGGGAGCGGTCGTTGCCCGCGCGACACTGGACCGGATGGCCGAGCGCATCTACCTGCGGCCTGGCATCGGTCTCCCCGAGGCGGTGGCCCGGCTCAGCATCCACCTGTTCGGTGAGGGCGGCCTGCGCGGGGATCGAGAGTCCTACGACGACCCACGCAACTCGGACCTACCGCTTGTGCTGAAGCGGGGGTGTGGACTGCCCATCTTGCTGTCCATCGTGATGGTGGGCGTGGCGCGCAGGCTGGGGCTTCCGCTGGTAGGTGTGGGCTTTCCAGGGCACTTCCTAGTGGGCGTGGACACCGCTCATCCAGCAGCGACCGACCTTCCTTCGGGCCGCGGCTTCTGGGTGGACCCCTTCCACGGCGGGCGGGTGCTGGGACAGGAAGAGCTGCGGGCCTCGCTCAAGCGCAACTTCCCGAAGGCGCCCGCTCTGAGCAATGAGGACTGGGCTCGGCTCACTGGTCCGGCCGACCCGGTCGCCGCCTTGGTGCGCATGAACCAGAACCTCAAGCGATCATGGGCCAAGCGCAATGACCTCAATGGTGCGCTGCGGGCCATCGAGCGCACCCTGTTGCTCACCCCCGACGCATGGCGCCAGCACCGTGACCGTGGGTTGCTGCTGGCGCGGATAGGGATGCGTCCGGCAGCCGTGGCCGCGCTCGAGACCTACCTGGCCAACGAGCCCACCGCGTCGGATGTGCCCCGCATCGCCATGATCTTGTCCACGCTTCGGATGGCCTGAAGGGCTTGGAACGGAGTGCCCAGCGCAATCCCGCAATCCCGCAATCCCGGCCGGTCAGCGAGGCCAGGGCTTGACGGGCTGTCCATCTCCACCGATCACGACGGTGTGGCCGGCAATGTAGTGGCTTGGAATGGTGGCCCGGGCGCGCGCTTCGATGCCCCGAAGCGTGGCGTCTAGGGTGGACTTCACGTACTGGAGCATGAGGTTCTCGGGAATGTTGCCCGCGACCCGTGTGGCGGCATTGTAGGCGAACACCGAGCCCCCATCGGGCAGCTCCAGGGCGACCCAGGCGCCGAGATTGGTGGGGGTCTCGATGGCGTTCTCCCACATGGACAGCGTGGTGTGGGGCACTTTGCCTGCCTCGACCTTGGTACGGGCCTGGGCGACACCGCCGGGCTTTAGGGACCAAGGGTGCTCCCACGCTCGGCCCTGCGTGGCGCTAGCGAGGGCGTGGTTGTTCCAGACGTCGACCACCCAGTGGCGGTCTGTGAACGGACGTGGGAGATCGATGAGTCCGTACCAGGTGGCCTTGTCGGGAGGCGTGAGGTCGATGCGCAGCTCGTGAACGGTGCTGTTCATCACAAAGTGGAGATCTTGGCAGCTCACCCACATCGCGTCGCGGGGAAGATCGGTGACCATGATGCCGACGGCCCGGCTGGAGCCTGATCCATCTGGGGCTTCGTCGATGATCTTGACCACATCGCCCGCCAGCAGTCGGGCCCTCTGCTTGCTCGACAGCGCAGGCAGCTTGAAGTGGCCGTGGCGATTGAACTCCTGCAAGGCGGCGGCCACCTCGGCATCGGTGGCACCCATCGCGGGACTCGAGACGAGCGCGGCACGGACGAGCAGGAGGAGAGCGGTGGTGGACAGTTGTTTTTGGTATGGCGCACACATGCTCTGGGAGTAGCCGGTCTGCGCTCGGGATGGTCGCGGACGCGCTGCTCTTGGAGTGGTCTTTTCCAGCACACGTCGGTGTGGACGGCCATCGTGGTTGCACGACCGGCCCGAAGCGACAAGGGAGGAAGCATGGATCCCGTGCTCGTCTTCTCGCTTGTGATGATCGCCCTTGTGGCGCTCAAATTCCGGTCGTTCAAGCTGTGGGACGAGCTCATGGAGCTGGTACATCGCAACCACCTCGCAGAGTGGGAGCAGATCGGTCAGCCGATTGGCTACTTCTGGCGTCCTGAAGAGCCTGCGGTACGCACGCTTCCGTCGATGGGAGCGCGGCGCAAGCTCACTATGGCATGGCTGTCGGAGGTGCCGGACTGGATGGCCGAAGATGGCCCGGAGCGCGTGAAGCTCGCGGCCTGGCGGCTGACCTTGTGGGGCAGCTGGATTGGCATAGCGGTGGTGGGCATGGCCCTCGTCGGGCTTCAGCTGCTGGACTGACCTCGGTCGTGTCGGCTCGGGTGACCGTGTCGCCGACCGGTTCCCGCCAAGGAATGCTCAGAGGATTCCCAGAGCCACAGTGTCTCCAAGGGGCGCACCATGGCGTCGACGTGGGCACTGCCAAAGCGATCGGGCCACCGTCGAGCGAGCACGCGCAGGCGACCGCGGGGGCGACTGTTGACCTCCAGCACCCAGGGCCGAAGGTCTCGGTCGAGGGCGAGATCAATCCCCAGCTCAAGTGCGATGCCGTGGCCGGTCCCCAGCAGCGCACACACCCGGAGCACCTGGTCGTGCACATCGTCGAAGGCCCTTGCTGGAAGGACATCCTCGGCAGGTAGGACCCGGGCTCCTCGGGCGGCATTGACCACTGGGTCGTCGGCGCTTTGTCGCAGCACGGGGGGCAGCAGGGTCCAGCTCTGGTCGGGGGCCCGCTGGGCGAGAACCCGCAGCACCTGGCCAGCGCATCCTTTCGGCGGCGGCACCGGCCACTGCACCAGCGCGGGGTCGACGTGTCCGGGGACCACACCCGGGAGTCGGGTCGGCAGGTCGTCTCCAGGCGCTACCTTGCGCACTCCCACGCCCAGAGCCCCAAAGCGCGGCTTGAGGAAGCCCCCACCCCACGCCGAGATGCAGTCCTCCATCAAGGCTGGGTCGCCGCAGACAGGGGGCAGACGCAAGTGAGGGTCCTCTTCAAGAACGGACTGACAGTCGAGCTTATCGCGACATAGAAGAGTGAGCAGACGGCCGTTTCCCACTTTGATGGCGGCATCGTGGGCCTCGGCGTGCAGCTGCTCCCACTGCTGGGCGCGGCTCTGGCTTGGATATCGATCTTGCACCGCGCAGACCGGCACCTCGACCTCGACCCACCGGTCCCCTTCCGCACGCATGCCCACGGCCACCCCATCCTGGAGCTGGTCGCCGAAGACCACGTTGATGCCGCGCTCGGCCAAGCGCAGTGCGGCGGCTCCCATGGGCCTGTCCTGAGGACTGCCGAGGGAGCTGCCCTGCGGACCGGGCGGCACCCACACCATCAGATGGGGTCGGTCCTTCACGACATCGGCCGGCATGGCACATTCCGAGCATCGGGGGTGGACAAACATCGCGTGCGGCCAGTCCGGACGAAAGCTGTCCGCTGCGAGGGCGCAGAACGGGTGAGGTGTGCATCATGGATGCTGTTGCTGCTCTCCTCAACCTGCTGCGCATGGTGGCCGACGCCACGGGACTGTCTTCCGGGGGGCTCGGCCTCGTCGGACTGCTCCTTGTCGTGTGCGTGGGGCTGGCCTGGGGCTGGCGTCGCAGTGCACAGCGGGTGGGGCGGGCCAACAGCCTGCGGGGCGAGCGGGCGCGGTGGGGAGAGCAGCGTGCTGAGCGGCTGCTCCAGCGGAAGGGCTACCGCATTGTCGGCCGGCAGGTGCAGGGCCACGGTCACATCCTCGTCGACGGGGAAGCGCTCGACATCCGAGTGCGGGTCGACCTCATCGTGAAGCGTCGAGGGCGCCGCTTTGTGGCTGAGGTGAAGACCGGCACCACCGCGCCCGATCCCACCCATCCCGCCACGCGTCGGCAGCTGCGGGAGTACGCCGCTCTGTTCCCAGATCACGGCTTGCTGCTGGTGGATGCCGAGGCGGGCACAGTGCACCGCGTGGAGTTCTGACCTATTGGGGCTATTGTTGCCGGTGGGATGCTCGGGTGCTCAAGGACATTCGACTGGGTCCGAATCGAAGTCTACCGGGAGGTCACATGCATCCTATGGGTGACTCCAAGTCTCCGCACATGCCTGAACCACAGGTCTTCGTCGAGCTGGAGGCCTACCGCGAGCGCGCGCTGGCACTTGAGCATCAGCTCTTCGAGCTCCGCGCGTTGCTCCAGTCGGGCAAGGGCTTCTCTCAGATCATGAAGGTGGAGGACCTCCTCAAGTCCTTCATGGCGGTGTGTCGCGAGCGCTGCGACTCGATCAACTCCGCGGTCCTTCTCGAAGACGATCTCGACCCCGACACCCGCCAGTTCCGGGTGCGCGCCTACCACAACATCCCCGACCGCTACACCGCGCCTGATGGTGTGGAAGAAGAGCTGTTCGTGTTCAGGGTGCCCGAAGATGAGGGGCTTTTCTGGCAGGTACTCAAGCAGGGCGACGTCACGGGTGTGCGCCAGATGGACGGCACCCCGCGCTTTCCCACGGCCTGGCGCAACTGGAGCCTCCAGGTCGTCGAGGCCGATGTGTGGGTGCCGCTGATGCGTGCGGGCAAGGTCATCGGCATTCTCACGCTGGGTCCATGCCACGATGCCACGCGCATTCCGGAGAGCGACTACCACTTCCTCAAAGAAATCGCCGACGTCGCGGCCGCGTCCATCAGCTTCACCCTCGAGTTCGAGCGGTCCAACCAGATCCTTGCCAACATCTCCACGCTGTACGACATCAGTCAGCAGCTCGCGAACGTCAACGACTTCAAGACCCTCACCATCGAGACGCTGTCCAAGGCCGTTGAGGCCATGAAGACCCAGCGCGCCAACCTGATGCTGCTCAACGAAGAGACCGGCAAGCTCGACATAAAGGTAGTCTGGGGCGACATTCCCGAGGCCGTGCGCGACGGCATCAACGAAGGCCGCATCCGCACCCGCTCACTCGCGCTGGGCGAAGGCGTCGCAGGTCAGTCGGCGCAGCTTGGTCGTCCGCTTCGGCTCAACCATCGGTCCAAGATCGAGCAGTTCAGCACCAACCCGGTGCACTGCATCATGGCGGTACCGCTCATCTACGGCGGACGTCTGCTCGGTGTCATCAACCTCACCAATAAGGTCGATGATGAGGGCAATGAGGATCCGGTCGGGCGCTACACCGAGCAGGACGAGCAGCTGGCCAAGGGGCTCGCCGACCAAGCGGCCCAGAACCTCCACAAGGCCCGTCTGTACGACGCTTCCATTACCGACCGCCTCACCGGTCTCAAGAACAACCGCCACTTCCAGGAGCAGGTCGACAAGAAGCTCGCGCAGACCAGCCGCAGCTCGGCTGGACTCTGTCTCGCCATCGTCGACATCGACCACTTCAAGCGGTTCAACGACACCTGGGGCCACAAGGCCGGCGACTACGTGCTCATGCGCACCGCGCGCATTCTCGAAGAGTCCTGTCGCACCTCGGGCGAGGACCTCGCGTTCCGCTACGGCGGCGAAGAGTTCTGCATGCTGCTGTCGGACACCGACATCGAGACCGCCAGGGTCCAGATGGAGGGCTTCCGCAAGGCCGTCGAGGACGCCGAGCATGTCTGGCAGGAGCGCTCGCTCAAGGTCACCTGCTCGGTGGGCATCTGTCACTTTCCCGTCGGTGCCACCACCGCCCGTGACCTGTTCGAGCGGGCCGACGCCGCGCTGTACGCCGCCAAACAGGGGGGCCGAAACCGCGTTGCGCTGGCCGGTCCGTGTGACGAGGAGGCACCGGCTCCCGTGGGAGAGACGCTGTGCGATCGAGAGGTGATGTCCGCGTTGATCGCCGAGGAGCTGCAGCCCACCATCGAGGCAAACCTACCCGAACCCGACGAGCCATCCGCAGCGGGCCTCGCCATCGACGACTTCAGCGCCGAGGACGTCGATCCCGATGACTTCCCCCGCAACAACCTGCTGCTGGGCGACGACGACGACCCCCTTGCGGCCATGATGTCGTGACTCCCCCCTGACCTCCCGACCCCCTGGGATCGCCAGACGCAGAAGACCCCGGCAGCGGTTGCTTGCCGGGGTCTCGGGGTCTTGGAAGCTGAGACGGCGGGCCTACTGCGGGGAGAGTCGGTCCTGCACGGCTTTCGGAAGCGTGGACAGGTCGAGCGTCTTCACCACTTCGGGGTGGGCCTTCAGCACATCGGCCGCTGCGATGCCCACCCGGGGATCGGAGTCGGACAAGGCGTCGACCAGGGTGGCCTGCATGGAGGCGTCGAGAGACTGGGTCTGGAGGCAGCGGGCGCCGCCGGACCGGATCTTGGCGTGGGTCTCTGGAGCGGAGAGCAGGGTGGTGCAGAAGGCGGCGTTGTCGGCCGAGGAGTAGAGCGCGAGAAGCCCGGCGGCGCGCTCGGCTTCGACTAGACTCGGCGAGTAGCTGGCGATCCAGCGCAGGCCTTCAGAGGCATCGCCGTGGGTATCGAGCGCGGCCTGTGTGGGCAGGTCGTCGGTGTGACGGGCCCCGAGGAGCGGGCGGATACCGGCGACCGAAGCGGGCGCTGCTGGGGCCTCGACCTCGACCGGAGTGGTCGGGACATCGGGCTTCGAGGGCAGGGCGTCGACCTTGGTGGCGGTGGTGTCCGACGCGAGGGCAGCGGCGAGGATCATGGGGACGAGCATGTGGGCTCCTTCAGGAGTGCCGGTGCGGGCCTGACGGCCGGTTGCGGTGTTGATTCAACGAGACACGACGCTGCGGGAGAGGACGGCGGCTTGCTGCTCGCTGACCTCCTCCTGCGTGAAGTTGCCGGTGATCCAGAACATGAAGTTGCGGCCGTCGTGGTCGGCGCACTCCTCGGCGCTGAAGTACCAGTCGCCGTCGGTGTCAGCGCTCTCGGGGCAAGCGGCTGTGTCGTCGAGGGGTTCGGTGCGGGTGCCGTCGGACTCGGTGGTGTGGAAGAGGCCAACCTGATGCCCAATCTCGTGGGCTGCGGTCTCGCCCATCGTAGACACATCGAGGGTGCCGTCGCGGGTGCGGTGTCCGTCGAGGGCCACGATGGTGCCTGCGCCGTCGACTCCGTGGAGACCGAGGGGACCGGGGATGCCACCGGCTTCGCCCAGAGTGCCGGGTTCATCAGCATAGTCGTCGACGATGAACAGATTGACGGCCTGGGGATTGCCGCCGTCGAGCTCGGTGGCGCGCAGCTCGTTGGAGTCGTCGTAGTAGAGGAAAGAGTCGCCGCCGACCTCGTAGACTTCGACGGTGCCCACGGCCGGGCCGCCGCCCCCACTCCACACGGCATCCATCCGCGCGATGGTGGCGTCGAGCTCCTCCTGGTAGAGCGCCGCGCCGCCGACAATGACGATGTTGACGTCGATCATGCCTGTGCCCACGTCCGCCCGCTTGGTGACCATGTGGAAAGTGGCGGTGTCGCCTTCGAGGTTGGTGGACAGTGCCGAGGGCTGCACGAAGAGGCAGCCGCCACCGTCGGGCATTGTGGTGGGGTCGATGGGCAGGGTGACGGTGCCGCCAAGTGCGCCCCAGTGCCAGTAAGGGGCCGACCACCACGCTCCGTTGGTCTCGTCAGCCTTTGTGGCATCGATGAAGACGTCGTCGCCAAAGCCCCAGAGCGCAAAGCCGACCTCTTCCCCCGGCAGGTCGACGGTGGCGGACACGCCGCTGATGTCGGAGGGGAGCTCGAAGGTGTAGACCGGGCCCGACACGAGGAAGGTGTCGGGGTCGTAGGTCATCTCGAAGTCGAAAGAGTCGACGGCGAACTCACCGGCCACCCCGAGGGTGTCGCTGCCGTTGTCGCAGGTTGGGGCCAGGCGACCGCCTCCGCCACCCTTGCCGCCTCCTGTGGGCTCACAAGCGGGCAACAGGAACACGATAGAGAGCCTGCAGAGGGGAACTCGTGGGGACATGGTGCGCTCCATTCCAAGTCGGTGGGCGAGCGTACCGCGCCGTCTGTGGTGGCACCATTCGTGGCACGACGATGCGCCAGTCCACCTGTGGCTGTCGGAACGCGCGCGGTAGTCTGCCTCGGCTTCGCTCCTCCGCGCTGCGGCGTGAATCTGTCCAGTCCTCTGACCCCGGCGTGCCCCATGGCGATGTTCCAGCCTGCACCCCAGACTCCTGAGGAGGTCGAGGCCTCGCGTCCCCTCGACATCGGCCCAGAGCAGGTGCTCGAGATGGACGAGGCCACTTGGTACGCCAAGGTGTACCGCGGCGACGATGTGCCCCAGCTCACCGTGCGCGCGGTCCTCATGGGCTCAGCGCTCGGCTTTCTGCTCGCGTTCACGAACCTCTACATCGGGCTCAAGACCGGCTGGGGCCTCGGGGTGGCCATCACCGCCTGCATCCTGTCCTACGCCATCTGGACGGTGCTGGAGAAAGCCGGCGTGGCCAAGACGCCGATGACCATTCTGGAGAACAACTGCATGCAGTCGGCCGCTTCGTCGGCTGGCTACGCGACCGGCGGCACCATGGTGTCGGCAATCGCCGCCCTTCTCATGCTGTCGGCCACTCCCGAAAACCCACAAGGTGCGCACCTTCCGTGGCCGGTGCTCACAGCATGGACCTTCTTCCTCGCTGTGCTGGGCACCGTCATCGCCATCCCGATGAAGCGCAACCTCATCAACCGAGAGCGGCTGCGCTTTCCGTCTGGTACCGCTGCGGCCACCACCCTCCAGTCGCTGTACTCCGAGGGCAAGTCGGCCATCAAGAAGGCGCGGATGCTGCTGATTGCCGCGTTGTTCGGAGGGGTCTTCCCGCCGCTGATGGAGCTGCCTCTCTTCGGCCCCGATGGCGACAAGCACGGGCTGTTGCCCTACGACTCCAAGATCTTCGACTGGCTGCCGGGACGAGGCACTCACCTGGTCGATGGCAAGGAGGTCGCGTGG
>Ga0315321_10002031_pt1 | contig 15720 bp, 10 predicted proteins | sample M180m21515metaG_FD_203464 | JGI IMG/M metagenome (GOLD analysis project Ga0315321, IMG submission 203464) | Ammonia-oxidizing marine archaeal communities from Monterey Bay, California, United States - M1 80m 21515 | ecosystem: Environmental > Aquatic > Marine > Intertidal zone | place: USA... | reverse complement strand
TTCTACAAAGGAAGTGTCCTCTTTGAGCCTGCATTCTTCAGTACCACCATCATCAAGGATTCATACGGGGCCAACTTTCCAATTAAGCGCACAATTTCCGATCTGAAGGGGGCATCGCGCTCGATTTCAGATTTGTCAACTTATGCTGCTGAGAAAGAGGCGCTGTTTCCACCTGGCTGCTCGTTTAAGATCAACAAAATCATGTGTACGACAAAAGGAACTGGCGCCACCAAGTTCTCGAGTAAAACCGAGGTCTCAAAGCCTGCAGATGAATTCCCAGAATTGGGTGAGGATAACCCAAGAGCTATCAACCAAACCGGCATTCTGTGGGAGATAGATTGTACAGTTGAAAGTGTCCCTGCGTCAGTCACAGATATCAAATCTGTTGCACCTCAAGCGACATGAGCAACAGCTTACAAACAAGCCAGCTCTTCTCCCCCTCCCCTGTGACCTGGGGGCTGCGCGGGGACCCCTCCCTGTGGGATGAACTTCGCGACCGGCTTGGGGAGGAGACATGGCCGCCTAGCGTCGAAGCGCTCGCCGAACGCCTGAGCTCTCTTTTTTTGGAGCTGACCGGTGAGCCCCTCTCCCGAGGGAGTCACTTCAAGATCGAACGTTTTGATCACGGTGGGCTCTCAAGTGGGTACATCAGTCCTGAATACTGGCGAAGCAAGGGTTTCCCCTTGCTTTTGGAGCGTTACCAGAGGCTGTCAGAGGAGCCTCTTTGACGGGTAGGACGGTTTTTACGTGCTGGCACTCGCCGACGAGCCAAATGAACATCCAACTTCTCAACCTCCCTTCGGCGAAGAGGGGACGGGCCGCACCCTGCAGCAAGTGGGTCCCCTCGATCATCGCTGGATAGGCTGTTTCTCCCGTTGGAACTGCCTTGGCATCAGCCGGCGGCTCCTTTGTCTGCATCGCTGACATCCGCGGCAGTTCTCCAGCCTCCTTGCGGAGCGAACTGTGGGTGGTCCCGCGGGGACAACAGCCCTCAGCGAGTACCGCGGACGGCTGCTTCAACAGCGCGCAGAGCGTCGACCAGGAGGCCGGGATTACACTCGGCCTCGTCATCGAGAAATGCGACCGTCAAGGCGCCTCCGACGAATTCGAAGCCGAGCTCATCGACCATGAAGTCCCGGCCTTCGGCGAGGTGAACGACAAGCTCCGAGAGGTCTTCTTCGAGGAGCATCCGCCCTTCGACACCGCGCTCGATGAGCGTCCATGCGTGGCCGAGAGCCGGAAAGGGAACTGTGACGCGTATCGCCTGTAGCAACCGCATGGGGCCTCCTGATGGCTACCACTGCCCGGATGGAAGGTCGGGCCAGTCCTTTGAGAAGCGTGGGGCGTGACTCGTGATCTCGTACTTGCCGGGGCTGGACTGCTTGAACCAGCCTTGAAGGGTGATCTGGGCGCCGTCGGGCCCAGAGACGGTGGCCTCGAAGTAACCGTCCGCTGGCGTCCCATCCTTCTTCATCTTGCCGTTGTGTCCGGGAAGCTCGAACTTCGTCTTGCTGTCGCTTTGCTGAGCGGCCTGGAATGCGTTCTCACCGAGATCATCGACCTGCTTTTGAGTGTATTTCTTCGGGTAGATCGTCTTTTTGATGGTGCCCGACACGGTATCGCCGGTTCTGGGGTCGACTCCCTTCTTCTGAATCTCCACTCGACGTACACCGGTCTTCGGGTCGTGGGTGACCTTCTTAATGGTGTAGCCATCGGCCTGGCATCGCTTGACCAGGCCGTCCCACGAGTGGATTCCCTTGCCGTCCCACTTGCCGAGGTAGGGGGACTGTGGGTTGGTGACCGTCCCTCCTTCATGCACGTGCTGTGTGGTGGAGGAGCTGGTGCCCTTGCCCGCGTCGTCGAGCTTGGATGCGTCGTCGCCCTTGCTGACCTTGGACGCATCCTCGACCTTACCGATCTTGGATGCGTCCTCGACCTTGCCGAGCTTGGATGCGTCCTCGACCTTGCCGAGCTTGGATGCGTCCTCGACCGTGTTGCCGATCTTGACCAGCTCGTCGCCCTTGGACCCGAGCGTGCCGAGCTTCGATCCCTTTGCCAGCTTGTCGACGCCCTTGGCGCCCACCAACAGCCCAGCCAACTCGAACACGACGCGGCCGACTGCAGACCAGGGACGCCCCTCGTTCCAGTCCTTCACGATGGGTTCCGTCACGGCATCCCAAAGCAGCATGGGGTTGCTCCAGATCGCACGGGTCGTGTTCTTCAGGTGCTCCCAGGTCTTCGCCGTCTCCTGGGGAGCAACCACCCAGACGATGGGGTTCACCAGCTTGAAGGTGCCCCACGCCATCGACACCGCGCCCTTGCCCATGTCCCAGGCGGAGCTGCCTACTCCGGAAAAGAAGTCGCCGACATGGCTATACCAGGGCTTGCGAGACACTTCCCCAGGACAGGCTTCCGTCACCTCGAGGGGCTCGCCTTGTTTCGCCTGGGCTGCAATCTGCTCGGCTTCGCGCTCCCCTGCCTGCTCGGGTGTGCTGATGCCTGTTCCTTTCCCATTTCGCCGATACTGAACAATATGAGCCACCTCGTGGATCACGTCATCTTTGGACGGGTTGGCCGTGGAAAACGCGATGGACTCGCCGTCGGTTGCTGCGTGGGCCTGAAGGCTATCGAGGACCTCTTTGGCCCGAAGCGACACCTTCACGCCGGAGAGATCCTCTCCGAACATCGCTTCCATCTCGCCTTGGTAGGGCAAGCTTGCGCCTCCGGCAAGGGCATCGGCAGGCTTCGAAGTGGCCGCGGCCAGCTGGTCGGGGGCAATGCCGGCCTGCGCCATGGCGTCGACCGCTTCCACATCCTCCGCACCTACTCCTTGAGCATCCAAGGCCGACACCTGACTCAACTCGGTGGGGCTCAAGGCCGCCTCGTCGAGCGCAGCTAGCGTGTCGAGCTCTTCAGAAGTCGGGGAGAGTTCCAGCAAGCTCAAGAGGGCAGACTGCGCAGACGAGTCTCCCCACACCGACAGAAGCTTCTCATCATTCGCACTGGAGAGGCCGACCTGGGCGCCAATCGCGGTACGCAGTGCCGCCTGCCCCGGGGAGCCGAGGGTCGACTCCATGCTGGACGGGGTTCCTGGGCTGGAAGCGGACGAACCCTCGATGGACCGAGCGCGTTGACGCATGAGTTTACTCCAGATCACGGCGGAGCCAGGCCGCGTTGGCCAGAGTCCGGCAGGTCGAATGATGCTACTCGAGCGGTTACTTGCTCACGCCCATTGGGCATGGGTCGATATCGTGCGGCACGTCTCGTGGAGCTCAGTGGCTCAATTCCGCGACAGATAACTACAAGATCGAGAGGCGGATTCCCACAAGGAGTAGGACACATCAGGCGACTATTGCCTCTACCAAATCGACCTCACGAGGCCTCTTGAACTGTCGGGCAACTACTCGGGCAAGGGGGGAATGATGGCCCTGGCTTCCGCTACGCTCCCAGCCAGAAGACCTTGATCATAGAGAAGTCCAAAGAATCTTTCTTGAGGCCTTTGATTACGGCAATCAAAGCAGGAACGCCTGAACTGGCTAATCTTTTGACTCAAGGAATGGCAAATACGCCCAGAAAGGTTCTTCCTATTACAGCAAGGCAGATCACGGCGACACTCCCTGGAGAAGACTCGAAGTCCCTTTTGAAAAAACAAGAAGACTCCTTAGGAAGGCAGATATAAGGGATAGGAAACATCAGGCACCTTGTGATTCTACCAGAACGACTCCGCGCGGGGCTGTCTCACCATCCGTTGATCCCCGCAAGCTCTCCAACGCCCTGAAATCAGCCCAAGCCTGTGACAGACGAGAGACATGGTGAGTTCTGTGTTGCATTTGTGGTCCGGGGATGAGGGTCGTCTTCATGACCACCCACCACCCACTTGTGGACAAGCCATGAATAATCACAACCAGTCCGTACTATTCAGGGACCTGAAACATCCAGCACCATTTGACTCTTCCAGAATGCCCACACGCCAGCCCATCTGCACTCTGGCACGTCCTGTAGGGGGGGCTCGCCAGGTGCTCGACCGGCCCGACGACGCCGCAGAAGCCGGCGAGCTGGACCCCATTCAGACCGACCGCAGCGCCGCGGCTGCGCACCAGACACGGCCCCGTGATTCCCGACGTCCTTCCTTCTCAGTGACAGGCGGCACACCAAGTCCACCGCCGTCCCGGTAGCATCAGCCCTCGGCCGGCCTCTTCTCCCCCTTGAGCCGAATGGGCTCACCGGGACGATCGACGTCGTGCAGCAGAGTCCAGCGCGCCTCACCCGGTGCCACGAGTGGGTTGACCACACCCACGGGGAAGATCTCCAGATCACCATCCTCCCGAAGATGAAGTCGCAGGAACCCCTTGAACTTGGGAGACGCTATCGCTGAATACAGCTCGTTGGCGTGCGCATGAAACACACTGTGCGCGATGCGGAGATATTGCCCGAAGATGAGGCCTGCGACGACGCTACTCATCAGCAGATACGTGATGAATCGGAGCAGACCAAAACCAAAGTCGTTTGTGGACCCTCCCGCATACTGCCACGCAGCCTCGTTGAGTCCCACGAACAACCCAACCGCCCAGACAACATGGGTAAGTCCGTGAATGAATCCGAACAGGCCGATGCCGCGATTTTGTGGACCCGCATTCTGTTTCATGGCCACCCATGTACAGAGGATCGGGATTCCAAAGGCAAGCAACCAAGACTCACCACCCGTCGCGGCGAAGAAGGCTCCAGTGGCATGGCGCAGGTTCGTCCACACCGACTCGAGCGGCGCACCGATGAACCGACCGACATTCCCCTTCGGAAACCCCCACGCCAGCAAGGTGTAGACCGTTCCAAGTCCCAGGCAGAACACCCGATTGTGAAGAGGCATTCGCCAGATGACTCCAAGGCCCAGGCTGCGCGACTGTTCTACATCTGGGAAGGACCGCTCAAGATCCCACCGGTACTCGGACGAGCCGTCCCACGAACGCTCTCGAATGCAGCCTTCGTCGGAGTGAGGCTCACCACCGGCGAGTACATTATGCGTGGGGTGGGTAAAGGCCCCTCCCATGCCGCAGATGATGCGATGTCGTGGCTCGCCCCCCTTCATCTTGTGGTGCCGATAATGGTGAAGATCCCCAGCCAATTCGAGCACGATACGAGCACCACAGTCCGGAACCATCTCTTCGATGAGGTACGCGAGATTGGACATGCCAGCGGTTCGCCGCACTGGGTAGGCCCAGCTGGGTTCCGCGGTACACAAAATGATCCGATCGCCTGGGCCAAGGCGACCGCATTGCTCTTCGAAATACGCCAGTTGATCGGCATTTATGTCGGCTTCAAGCTGCACATCCAGACCCCATATCCACCAGCCAAAAGCAAGCTGCAAGACGAAGAAGGACTGCTCTTGCTCAGGTTGCCAGACGCCGATCGCTGGAGGCTTTCGCGAAGAAGGGCCCCGAATGAAGAGTCGGGAAAACTCTACCAAGCCATCGTACCAGTCATGGTTGCCCGGAATGGCCCAGACACTCGGAGCTGGGACAGGGGGGCTGCCTCCGACCTTCGACCGGGCGGCTGCGTAGGGTGCCAACAGACGCTCTCGATAGGCGACTCGACTCGCTGTGGGGTACACCATGTCACCCCCCAGAAGCAGGAACTGAGCGCGGGGCAGGCTTCCATCCAGCCCCACCACCTTCAGCTCCGGTCGTGTCATGGCGTGCGCCACCTGGTAGGTGGGAACGTACCCATCCCCCACATCGGCGGTGTAGTCGAACCAAACACCCCCTTGCCTCATCGGAATATGTACCACGCCCACCGGGTTTTTCGACATCGACCGCCGAGCATCGACCCGGGTTCCGAGGGCCGCCGAAATGGCCACCTGAATGCCCGTGCGCAGCAGCTGAGAGGGGGCGTACCACGACACCATGGAGCGCTTCTTGACATTGAGATCGGCCGAATCGGAGGACGCTGAATCTCCGGCTTCGCCTTCGGCGACAGGGCTGCGTTCGGGAGGCTGTAGCGACACATGACTTCCGGGGCTTCGGGCACGTGGAGCACGGAGCGCAAGATCTCCATCACGTGCATGATTGGCTGATTGTCCGACCTGATCGAGCACTTGTGAACCAAGCGGTTCGTCCAGTATAGACGGTGTTTGCTGACTCCGGAGGGCTCACTCGACCTGCATCCCGGTCATCTGCTAAACTGTACCCTGGAGTATCCCCAGCATGGCTCTTGCGTGTCCAAAACGCGCCACCCGAAGCCATCGGTCCAGACGGCCGGTGAATTCCGTTGCAGCTCCTTTTTTGGTGGCAGCCGCTACAACCACATGTAGAGGACACCCTGAGGTCGTCAGTCCTGAGCAAGTGGAGTTCCTGTGAGAGTCGCCTGGATGTTCTGCCTGCTCTCGGCTTGCGCACCGTCTACCCGGACGTTTGTGGGCACGGGGCTGGACACCCTCTACGACGACCGTGCACAGCTCGAACGGCTGGCCGGCAGTCCTGAGCTCCAGGAGGCTGCGCGTTCGCTGGCAGCCGCAGCCGTGCAAGGTGGCGTAGATGCGGCCACCGACGAGTCACACTCCAAGCGCATCGAAGCCCAGACGGAACGCCTGATTAAAGCGCTGGGCCCCCTGCTCGTACAGATCATTGAGGAGGACATCGGACCCGCCACACGCGCCGAGCTACAGCTTGCCATTCGCGATGCCGTATTGCACGCCACAAGCGGTCCGGTACAGGGCCGGGTGGAGCGAATGGCGACCGGGGTTAGCACCGCGATTGCAGAGGTCTTGCTTCCAAGAGTCGGCCCTGCTGTCGGCGAGACTCTCCGTTCGGAAGTGCTACCGGCCATTGAAGAGCAGCTTCGCCAAGCAGTCATGCAACAGCACGACAACCTCATACGAACCGCAACTCAGCAGGCCATGCTCGGCATCGCTGATGCCCTGGATGGCCCCTTGGGATCAGCCATAGATGCCCGAACCTCCCACGCCGCCACCGAATTGGGCGAGCGAATCGAGGATCAGTCCGGCATTTGGAAGGTCCTTGTCGGCATGTTGACCACAGGCCTGCTCGCCCTGGGTGGGCTCACCGCACTCGCAATGTGGAATCGAACCCAGCGCGCAACCCGCATCGAGAGCAGCTTGCGGATGGTCATGAAGGCACTCAAGGACAGCGAAGACCTGCCGGGGGTCCGGGCTGCGGTCAACACGATCAAGGCAAGAGGCAAAGACCGTGACACCGGTATGGTCCTGAAGACCATACTGCGTGATCACCCTGATCTCAGGATTGAGATCAAGACAGATCCGGATGGGGCTGCATGAGTCTGGTCATGCCCATCTGTCTGCCACCGCCACTTTGCAAGTGCGTACACACAGGGCACCAACAAAGCTGGCGTTCGTCCGTTCAGGTCTTCGCCCCGTCACTCAAAAGCTGATGCTCAACTTGAGATGGGCCGGCTCGAAGGTGGGATACCGCATCGGCCGCTCCGCATTCAATCGCGCGATGCGCTCACCAAGCTGGCCGAGCTCCAGCTGCCAAGTGCGCACGAGCTGTTGCAGCTCGGTTTCGATCATCAGATGAGCCCAATCATCCATGAGCTTGGGCATGGAGAGGTTGGTCGCCACCGCGAGCATATAGACCTGGATGGTGGTGTTGATTGAAGGAAGCATGTCCGCGAACTTCTTCTCGTCTCGGAGTACCGCAGGCATGAATGCAAGGTCGTGAACGTAGTTGCCCAGGTTGCCGCCCACATGCGCGTGAAAAGCCGTGGAGTTGAAGATCTGGTGCGTACACAGATCGATCAGCTCTTCCCGTGTCGTGGCCCGCACGGTGGCCGGACAGACCTCATCCCAATTCTTCAGCCACCTCGCCACACGAGGGTTGCGTGGGATGGTGTGGTCCAAGCCCACAGCGTCGAAGTAGCGAGTGACGTAAGAATGGGCGGAATTCCAGAACGCGAGGCCATCGCTGCCGTAGGGGTAACCCGCGAGGCCCTCCACCCCCCGTCGACGCAGCTCATCCGGGAAAGTCTCGAGACGATACCGCTTTACCGCTGCCTTGTAGAACGCTTTCATCCCATCCCAGGTGAAGCCAAATATTCGCTGCAACATCGCATGATATCCAATATTTACCACCAAGGCATCGCGGTTGATGGTGGGGCCCCGATAGTGAAAAGGTAGCAGCAGGCGACGGATTGGATGATGAGGTCCAAGCACCCGGCGGCTGGCCACGATGCAACAGTTGTTGACCACGAAGTGGCTCAGTACCAGGTGCTGCACGATGGTGACCTCGGCCAGGATGGCAGACCTGATCCTCAGCTTGGCTTTCTTCCAGTTCATGCCATCGTCGGGACCAGTCACCTGTCCATCCACCTCGATCTGTCGAACAGAGAGGTCGTCACCAAGGAGCAACCGACCACCAAACGGCAAGAATGGCTTGCGTACAGCGAAGCTCCCCATCCAACGCAGATCCACTTGAAAGCCACCTTCTGGCGCTCGCTTCAAAAGGTGGGCACCAATGCCCTGCGTCACAAGCAGCTGGAGGGCCTGGTCCCCAGTGGGATCGGGCCAATGCACCGTGGGCTCAAGCATACCTGGAAACAAATCTGACAAGGTCTTCCTGGCCTCATCCGGAGACTTCCATCGCGTGTTGGAGTCGTGCATCGGCAACGTCTGCATGGCTGCTTGAGTCAGGGCCAACGTGCAGGCATCCATACCTTGACTCGCGTAGTCCTCCATCGTGACTTCCATTCCCAACGGCTCGAAGAAACGCGTCTCCACACCGCGACCCGGAGGATTCACCATGATGTCGTCTACCGTAAACGCGCGCGCGTTGTGAGCATCCTCGATGACGGCCTTGGCGAAGGAAGATGTATGTGCATTCGTGCCCCGAATGCGACCCCTGTCAGGTCCCGGGTCGACCCGGGGAAACCGGCCCGGGACCGTGACGCTGGGAACATAGTTGCCCGCATCCATTCTCCTCGCATACGGGGTGTTCACGTCGACCTCAGGCCGATGTGACTCGAAGAAGGTCGCGAAGGCCACCCGGGTGCAGAAGGTAGCAAACGCCTTGCCCACGCACTCTCGAGGGCCTGCTCCGAACGGAATGAAGCTGAACGGCGCAGGCTTCTCAATGAAGCGGGAGGCATCGAATCGGAGGGGGCGGGGCCAGTAGCGCTCGGTTCGATGCAACACCCAAGGGCTGATAAACACCTTCACCCCACGGGGAATCGAATACCCTCCCACCTGGGCGTTGTCGGTGGCCGCAGCGCGCAAGAAGAACGGTACAGAAGCCTCGAGACGCAGCGACTCATCCACCGTGCGTCGCAAAAGGTCGAATGTGTCCAGCTCGTCGAGCGAGTAGTCTTGACCATAGGCATCGGCAAAGCCCTCGATACCAACGCAGAGTGCCCGCCGAATGCCCGGGTACAGGGTCAGGGAGCGGAGCATCGCCGTGAAGGTCGTGCTGACCGCACCCACTCCTCCAAAGAAGACCGTCCCCATCTCGGTGACAAAGTGTTCCAGGTCTTCGGGATGCCCTTCTCGCAGCGTGGTGTCGAGGAGGTCTCGACCGCTGAGATCAGTGTCAAGCCGTGCCCGGATGCGGCGGCGAAGCCGACCGAACCACTTCTTCCGAAGATCGCGTGTGCGCTTACTCACGGGTAACGGCACCGGGGACCGAACCCGCCGGGATCCTATCTGGAGCAGCTCGAACCACTCCTCCCACCACTCGTCGTCCAGTGGGTCGTTGAGCACGGCGATGCCAAACAGCTCGAAGACGAGTCTCTCCATTTCCTTGTGCACCCGGATGGGCTGGCTGGAGGCGGCAAACGCCGAGACCCGCTTGCGCGCATGCGCCCGCATGGGTGCCAGCACACCGGCGAAATAGCTCTTCAGATCGACCCGTTCGAACGGGTGCTGCCGGCGGCGCCTTGCCCACTCTCTGTGCGGTGCAATGAACACACTGGTGGTGAGGACAGGACGAAGAGGCTTGAGCTGACCAATCTTGTGGAATCGGGTCGACTGCTCCAGCAACACCTGTCGAATGAGCGCCGGATCGTTGACCAACAATGCTTCGTCATCGAAGATGCGAAACCGGACCAAGCTGCCGTACTCCTGTGCCCATTCCTCGAACTGCAGCCAAGGCTGTACACTCCCGATATTGAGAGCATTTCCGACAAAGGGGGTCGACCGTGGACCGGGGATTCGGCGATAGGTTTTCAGTGGGGCCATGCCAGCGGCTTCTCCTGTCGGTTGTACCTGTTCAAGTCGTTCGCATGGCCTGAAGCTGCTGATAGATCGCCCGGCGAGCCCTGTTCAAGCTACCAAGTGGACGATGTTCTGCGAGGCAATGCCACGGGGAAAACCGGATGGCCTCCCCCAACTGCTCCATGTCGTCCGCGAGGGTCTGCTTGTGTAGACGGATGGTGGCCACTGGCTGCGGCTTGGACAACCGCTCTGACCAGCGAACCGTGGCATCCTCAATGGGCATTCGATGGGGATCCACCTGTGGCTGTACGCAGAGGTCGAGCTTGACTGGTCCCGACTGCAGACGCTCAGCCAACGCTTCGCGAAACGTCTTCTTGCTGGCTTGGCGTCCGAGTCGGCGGTCTCTGGGTCTGACACTGAACTTCACCGCACGACCCTCGCCATATCGAAAGGGCACGGCGCTCCAATACTTGTAGTCGGCCACAGTCTCCCCCACCGGAGGTTTTGCGGAGGCGGAGAGTCCGGCCAACAATGCCCACGCCCGTCGGTGCCTGGGTGCAAAATACTTGGGAAGCTCTCCATTGAGCTGCGCCCGCGTGAAGGATAGGAATTCCACAGCATCCTTGGCCGCCAGGACGTCCGCGGTGATCAGCAGGAAGTCTTGTGTGGGATTTTCAGGCGTGAGCAGAGTGCCTTGCACATCTCGAACCTGAATGGCCATGCCGCGGATGTCGCCAACGGTGTCCGGCTGAATGATGAAGTTTGCGTTGGAGTAGCGAATCCTCAAGTCATAGTGCGCGGGCCTTGCGAACAGGCCCACCTGAAGCTCAGGCGGAATCCGATCGTGCACCCGCAAGCTTCCCTCTACGAGCGCCGTGAGTTTGGTATGTACGGCACGACGTTGCTTGTGCCCCTTCTCGATGTGGTGCGCCACCCGTGCTGCCAGCAGGCGCCCCATCTTCTCCGTGGCCGCATCCTCACCTGGAACACGGTATTCCTTGCCAAGCTCAAGCGGGCGACTATACACCTTTCTGGTTTGAAACAGCCTTGCGGCAAAAGCCGCTATGGACGCCACTTCAGGCGGCAGGTCTTCGAGTTCTTCGTCGAGGCTCGCGCTCGGAGCATGTGGTTCGTCAGGCATCAGATCGACACACTCAGTTCAAGGAAGCGGGGATTATAGGTGTTGCACGGCTGTTCGCGTTGTGCATTTCGCGCTTCAATCGTGTCTGCCAGCTCTCTGAGCTCCGCCAGCCACTCCACCACCACCTGCTTGGCTTGTGGCGTCAACATGGCGATGGACCAGTCTTCCAGCAAACTGGGCATCTTGTAGCTCGTGAGCACGCCCAGCATATAGGACTGAATCATCGAGTTGCGCGATGGGAACATGTCCTCCAATCGCTCGCCCTTTCGAACACCGGGCACCACGAAACCGATATTGGACAGGGAAAAGCTGATGTCGCCCCCCGCATGTTCGTGGACCGCGGTCGCATTGAACAGATAGATGGCGATGAGATCGAGTAAATCATCCCGATTTTCTACAGCTCGCAGCGTGGGAGAAACGGCGCGAAGATCCTGCAACCACTTCTGGATACCGACATTTTTGGTCAGGACATCTTCACCCAAGCCGACCGCATCAAAGTACCGTTCCACAAAGGCGCGTACAGAGTTCCAAAACAGAAGCCCGTCCTCTCCGTAAGGGTAGTCCCGCGCATCGGCTACGCCTCGTCTCTGCAGCTCTTCGGGAAAAGTCTCGCAGATGTAGACCGCTTTCGCGTGCGCGTATACCTTCTTCAGGCCCCACCACTTGAAGCCGAACAGCCGGTGAAAGAGCGCTGCTTTCGGAAGGAGCAACAGCGCAGCATCGCGGTTGATGGTCGGGTTTCGGTATTGAAATGGAATCATGAGTCGGCGAAGCGCATGCTTGGGCCGAAGGCTCCGGCGCACCGCGACCACCGCACAGTTGGCTACCAGGAAGTGGCAATGCACCGCATGCCGAACGATGGTGGCCTCTGCGGCGAGCGTGGAGCGGAACACGAGCTTGGCCTTTTCCCACGCCCGACCTCTTGTCGGAAGAACTGTGCGAGATCCCAGCTCGATCCCGGTGGGTTTGTAGGCATCATCGAGAAATAGTCTTGCCCCGAGCTGGGCAAATGGCTTGCGCATCTCGCAGTTGCGCATCCAGCCAATGTCTACCACAAAGCCCCCACCTGGTGCGCGTTCGAGCAAGTGCGCGCCGATTCCCTGGGTCACGAGAAGCCGAAGCGCCACATCTCCCATGGGATCTGGCCACGGTGTGGCCTTGCGCATGAGCCCAGGAAAGTATGCTTTGAGTGTTCTCTGCGCCTCCTCGTTCGACTTCCATCTCGAACTGGGATCGGTGATGGGGAGCACTCGCGCTACCTGGGCCTCCGCCCGCGCCCAGGTATCGAGGGGATCGGGAACATCGTCTTCCGCAGCCAGCTCCAGATCCAGCGTCTTGTCGTGCTCCATGCGCGGAGCGGCGGGAGACGGGTTCAGATTGATGTCTTCAACCGTCCGCCCTTTAAACGCGGATGCATCCGCGAGGATGCCTTTCGCGAATTGACGGGTATGGGCATTCGTGCCGGGGAGGGTGCTCATGTTCGGGCCTTCACTCTGACTATGGACCGATCAGACCCGATCTCTCGCGGGCATGTCAACCTGTCACGCTGTCCGACCTGGGCTGATGCACTGGATGGAGTATCAGTTGATCGACTGATGCAAAACCAGTGCGCGCCCTCCCCCCCCCCTTGCGGACTCCACGGCACCAATTACACCAAGACCACTGCCACGAGCGCCTCTGTCCAATTCGACGGCCCGATACGCGACGCATTGGCGGGTCGAACTTTCGTCGGGTCAGAATAGACCGGGCGAACTCGCATCGAAGTCCGAGTCGGATGTGTTGCACGCGATCGGGTCGGGCGAGATGCTGTCGGCCTCGGGGCGACGGCTCTCGATGTCCTCCAAAGTCTTGCTGTCGCGGCTCGGCGGCTCAGCCTTTGGCTAGGCAGGGATAGGAAACATCAACCACTTTTGCACTCTACCGGACCGAACCCAGCTGGGGCACTTCGACTACCCGCTGCCCCTCGCCAGCGCACCAACCCCCTAAAATCACCCCGAAAACACGGCCTTCAAGCCCAAAAACCACCCAGCGCCTGACCCGGGACAGAGCACTGCCCGCCCGTCGCGCACCCCGCTTCAGGCAACCCACTCCGCCCCCCCCCCGGCCGCGGCCCCCGCGCAGAACGGCGGACGCTTTGACAGACGACGCCCCACACTCCACCCACGCTTCAGCGCAATCCGCACCCGACCGGTTCATCACAGAGTGCCTCCACCCGCTCCTTCGCAAGCGGCAGACGCGCGCCCTGAACCTCCGATGACGCAAACCGGGGGAGGATGGAGAGGGCGCCGCCGCTGGACACCTCGGGACCATGTCTGAGACCTTGCCCGTTTCCTCGTCCTTTTGCTCCGTCCCCCGCACCGGCGTCCGAGGGGTGCTGCGAGAAGCCGTTGCACGAGGCTGTTCTCCGGGGCACTCCGCGTCGGCGAACCTCAGACAAGGGGCGCCCAAGACCAGTCCGCTACCTGGCGCGCCCGACCGAGTTCACGCGATGTGCTTCAGTCGAGGGTTCGCGCGATGCGAATGCCCGATGGAAAGTAGTAGTGGTGGGGATGCATCCAACTCCGGCTGTAGACCGCGAGGTTCTCGACAAGATCGCTGCTGAAGTCGCCGCCCCGCAACACACGGTCATCGCCCGTGCGGGCGCCGGTGGGGTCGGTGACCGCCGTCCCGCTCAAGCTGTATGCGGCCCAGTCCTGCGTCCATTCGCTGATGTTGCCGCTCATATCCCAGGTGGCGCATGAGTTGGGCTCTTTGCTTGCGACCTCGGCGGGCTGCTCATCAGCGTAGTAGACGCCCACCAACCTCCATGAATTCGAGCCAGCGTAGCGAGTATCCGTGCCACACCGAGCGGCCGCCTCCCACTCCGCCTCGGTGGGCAGCCGGTAGCCATTGCACTCGGTGGGCGCGACCGCCACTGCGCATTCCAGGGACTCTCCATCGCCAGAGCACGCGTAGCACTCGGTGTACCCCGCGGAAGCGGACAGGCGATTGGTGAAGTCGGCCGCACCATGCCAGGACACGCTCTCGGCGGGGCAATCGTCCGCTTCACAGCCCATCAGCGATGGGTCACTGCCGGTGACCGCCAGCATCTGTCGCCGGGTCACCTCCGTGGTACCGATCCCGAAGGCGTGCGTGAGGGTCACGGGAGTGACGGGAAGCTGAGAGTCGCTGCACCACTCCAGCGTGTTGTCTTCGGTACAGCCCATGTCGAAGGTGTGGGGGCACACGCGGGACAGCGCCATGCCGTCGATCAGGTGGGTGTCCTCCACGCTTCCGCCGTAGATGACGCCCCCATCGCAAGGGTCGTCGGTGGGGGTGCCGGAGTCCCCAGTCCCGCCCCCAGAACCAGAACCGTCCCCAGACGCAGACCCTGCGGAGTCCCCGCTCCCTCCATTGGCGCCCGCCCATTCCTGGAGCTGGGCACGTGTGGTGAAGCAGCCCGCAAGCCACACGGCCGCGCCAACAGTACCGACCACCCGAACGATGCCCATCACCAGACCCCCGACAGCGACCAGGTCATCGACCCGCCGCTGGGCGTATGGCTGGCGGTCCACGCCGTGCGAGTCTTGTGTCCCACAAACAGTCCGGTTCCCAGAGAGACATAGCCGACGGCAAGCGTGCGATTGGCGGCGGTGCGGGCGGCTTCCGCCTGGCCGAGATTCATTGCGGACTGCTCGAGCCCCTCTCGGATGTCTCCCCGCGCGATCTGGGCCTGGGTGATGAGCGCCAGCCCCCCCACCGACAGCAAGCCTGCACCTGAGTAGCCAGCCGTGGCGCGGACGAGCTTGCGGTCGACCGGCTCACGGGGTGGACGCTGGATGCGCGCAAGCGCTGTCCGCACCCGCTCGACCTCCTGCAGGGCGACCTCGCGGACCTCACCGTCGACGCGCACCTCGGCACTTCCGTAGCGGCGCAGGTAGGCCTCCAGTGGGCGCTGACCTTCGGCAGTCGGGTGTCGCACGAAGTGGGCGATGGTCTCGAAGTCTTGGGCGGCCGCAGTCCTCACCTTCTCCGCTGCCTCGTCGAGCAAGCGACGGCGCTGCTCCTGTTTGGCGCGGGCAAGCCGCACGGCCGCGGCCTCCGCTTCTCGACGAAGATGCTCGGCAGCATCGGCAGCGGCCTGTTTGTCGGCGGCCTCCCGGGCAAGCTTCTCCAGGTCTGCATGGGCCCCCAGCGAGATTTCCGCCTCCGGTGCAGGTGCCCCGACCGGCACCGGCATCGCGAGCTGAACCAGGTCGGGAGGACGGGAACGTCCGGCACGGCCCAAAGCAAGGTCGGCGCCCACCAGCTCGGGGCGTTGGGTGCGGCCCGAGGTGGTCTGAAACAGTGCCCGGCCCGACCAGTCCACGGCCTCCTGCGCCGTGACCACCCCATCCCGGTCGACATCGCCCCAGCCCATGAGGGA